>Ga0315904_10006076_pt1 | contig 16587 bp, 7 predicted proteins | sample LakEriMetagenome_6_FD_203529 | JGI IMG/M metagenome (GOLD analysis project Ga0315904, IMG submission 203529) | Freshwater fungal communities from buoy surface, Lake Erie, Ohio, United States - Buoy 12 MA120 | ecosystem: Environmental > Aquatic > Freshwater > Lake | place: USA: Lake Erie, Ohio... | reverse complement strand
TGTGAACCAATTGTTCCTTGGATTCCCGTAGGTCCTTGATTACCCTGCGGTCCGGTATTGCCTTGTAAACCTGTTGGTCCTTGATTTCCTTGTGAACCAATTATTCCTTGGATTCCCGTAGGTCCTTGATTACCCTGCGGTCCAGTATTGCCTTGTAAACCTGTTGGTCCTTGATTACCTTGAGGTCCTTGCCTTCCTTGAAAACCTTGTATACCTATCGTACCTTGTAGTCCAATAGGTCCTTGATTGCCTTGAGAGCCTTTGAAATTTCCTTTTTCTCCTTTCGGCCCTTTTTCGCCTCCTCCTGCTATGGATACAAATCCTTTAAAACATTCTCCAAAAGTTATTTCTATAGTATTTTCATCTATAGCAGTATAATTTTCCGGGATAACAGAGTTTCCGTCATAGGAATATATAGTAAATACAGGGTATTGTATTCCTGTACCGTGATTAACTGTAATAACATTACAGCTATTCAAAGAACCGGTAAATACTGTGTCTCCTAATTCACCTTTAGACCCACTTACTCCTTTTAATCCGCCATCTCCTTTTTGCCCTTTACTTCCTTTAAAATCTCCTTTTTCTCCTTTGTCACCCTTTCCGGAGGAGCTCGCTATTAGAGCTTGAAATGCGGGGCTACTATTGAAAGTATTTATTAAAAGTTGTTCATCTATAGTTGCATCGGTATTAACTTTTACTCCATATACACTTGTAGAAAAATTAGCGGAAATTCCATTAGCATTTAAGTACTCTATTTCAAAAATATACTCTGTATCTATTTTTGCTATTGGTAGATTATCTAATGGAATATCAATGCAGAATTCATTTGGAGTTCCTCCATCCGATGCGCTTGGGAATATATCAATGTCAGATACATTCCATTGCCCTGCATTTATAATAAAATTAGGCTTTATATTATCTTCAGATGTAGTTTTAAATGTAAAAGTCTTTTTTATTTCCGACTTGTTATTACCTCCTATCAAAGATCCTAAAAAAGTTCCGAATGAATTTTTTTCAGATGTACCAGATGGAGATGCCGCGTTTACTTGATTTACAGATAATGGAGATTTTTCTACATCAGGTCCTTGAATGTATATGTCAAGTTGTGGAGTTTTTCCATTCGCGTCTTTTTCAGAAAATGCAGATATTTGTACAGTGTATTCAGTGTTAGGAACCGATTTAGATAAAAATGAATCTTTTACTGTTATATTTACTACTTCATTTTCTTGCTTATTGTGTTGTACGTCTAAGGCATTGATTATATTTCCACTGTTTGCAGAAGTGGTCACCCCCCCAGAGCCTAGGTTTTGATAAGATGAATTTTGCTTTCTAAACTTATTAATATCAAAATAGCTAGATATGTCAGAGCTATCTTTTATATTACCTACTTTTTTATTCTCTATACCTCCATTTGCCGAAAAATCATAAGAAGAATTGTCTGTTAATTTACTTGTTTTTGGTATTTTAAATTCTCCTAAACTAACAGGACTTCCAACTCCTCCAGCTGCTTTTGCGGAAACTTTTACTCTATCAACATCTCCAGATACAGGTTTAGCATTTTTAACACATATTTTAGCATATCCTGTTTTCTTTTGTCCGTCGCTTGTATCCGGGTTTTTGAAATAATCTATGCATATATTTGATGAATCGAATTTGGTAATATAAATTTCAGATTGTTCTTTTCTTTTACTTACATAAGACTCTCTATAAAAAAACTGTTTATCTACTTTTATTTGAGTGCTACTAATAACCTCTACGATAGTTGCAGTATATGATGGAACAGTAGGTGAATAGCCAGAAGGTAAATCACCCGGTAAATACTTGGAAATATTTGGAGTTAAAGATATTGTCCCCTTTTCCATTTCTTTTTTAAACGGAGCGCCTGTATTAGCTACTATTGTGCTAAGGTTATTTGCGTCAGTCGTTATAGAAAAGTTACCGGAATTAGCTAAACTTCCAGATGTATTTACAGTAGGAGTGGATGAGATAGGTGTTCCGTCAAATAATTCGGGTGTATTAGAAGAATAGTTAGAAGAATACTGCGAAGGAGGAGCCGAAGATACATAAGATAAACTAACTGCATGACAACTACCCGTAGCTCTACTTCCGGAAAAGTTTTGAAAAGCTCTTGTTTCGGGAGTTAAATCTACTTTAGGAGGTATAGTATATTTTATATCTCCTACTGTTTTTTTCTTAGTATTAGTCAATAACTTACCCACCCATATAATATTAGGGGAAGATAAATTTGTTAATCGTCTATTTCTAAGTACGTCAAAATTAGCTGTACCTGCTATATAGATTTCACAATTTCCTATCGGTACCTTATCTCCTATGGTAACAGTTACAATAGCGGAACCATTAGCATTTGCAACATTCTTTATTTCATGCGGAATTAAGTTGCCCTCCGAATCATAGACTTCAACAAAAACTTGAGTTCCTTTAACTAAGTTTTGCGTGGGGTTTATTCCTATTTCATTAGATCCTTTTAAAAACTCCGCGGGTAAAGATAAACCAAAATAATTAGAACTTAAAGCATCTCCATCAAAAAGAGTAAATTCATTTATATAGCTCTTTATACCGGAGCTAGTCAGTCTCTTATTTTCTTCAGATGATGGTGATGTTAATCCAAAAGCCATTTATTATGATATTAATTGAGAATGTCCGTTATCCTTTACAATAAATAGTTCCTTTGCTACATAATCTTTAACTACATCCAAATGTGATATGCATAGTATAAATCTAAAATATGATGTAAGCTCTTCTAAGAATAATCCTACGTTAGCAATATTATCAGAATCTAGCACACCAAATCCTTCATCTATAAAAAAGAAGTCAGGTTTAGGAAGTACAGTGACATGATTTAATGCTGCTCGTATGGCTAAGGATGATATAAACCTTTCCATGCCAGATGCTAAAGAAAGAGGCCATTTAGGTCCATTTACATAAGATATAAATACTTCTAATGTTTTATCAGATAACTCAAATTGAACATTGAATGCTGCTACATTTTTTAAGGCATCATTTACAACATTTTCTAAAACAGGTAAATAATTTTTAATAATGAAAAGAGGTATTCCATCTCTTCTAGTAGCCTTCTCAAAAACAAAATAATTATTATAAGTTAAAGTATCATCCTTAAACTTTTTAATTTTTAATTTTATGTCTTTGATTTTTGATTCATTGCTAGTTATTGTAGATTTGTGCCCACCGATAGTATAAGCTAGTTGATATATAGCGTCATCTATTGATTTTTTTTCATCTACTAATTTAGCTATTTCACTTTCTATTTCAGCGTTTTTTTGCTCTATTTCTTTGTAAGATTCCTGTTCTTTTAGTTTCTCAGAGTATTCTAAAATTAAGTTTTTTGAGATTTGTATTTTCTCCTTTATAATATTTGCTTGGCTTTCTATATTGTCCAAGTTGGATTTTAGCCTATCTGATTCGGCTTTCTTGTCCCTGTATTTTTTATATGTAGAATCAGCTATTTCTAAATGCTCTACATATTCTGCTACCTCATTTTTATTTTGTTTTAGTTTCTCTAGTTTATCAAGTAATTCCGGTAGCTCTTTTTTAGCCTTTTCTCCATCTAATGCATACTTGTTATTTTTTACACAATACACACAGTTCGGATCGTGTTCATAACCTTGTAGATGTTCTATTAATTTATTGCTAGATTTTATCTCAGAGTCCGTTACTGCGATGTCTCTGTCAAAATCAGATAGTTTTTTTCTTACTTCAACTAGATTAGAAGATACGTCAACTCTTTCTCCCATGTCATCTAATTCGGATAGATTCGTTTTAAGGGCATTTCTAGCCTCTACAAACGACTTTCTCTTGCTTTCTAAGGATGAACTAAGGGTAGCCTCATTTCTGCTCTCCTCGTCTATTTTTGTGGCATAGTTTATAGATTGTTTAGGATAAGGTATAAGTTCTTTTCTTTTGTCTTCTATTTGTACGGAAAGGATGTCAGAATTCTTTTTATTTAAATCCAGGCTACCCTCTACTTGTGTTAGCTTAGACTTTATATCTATTATGCTATTTTCATACTCCGTTACAGATTCGTTGTATTTCTGTTTTTGGTGGTTCTCAATTTCATATTTTAATTGTTTAAGATGTTCTTTGGATGTATCATTTAATTTCTCAAAGATGTCTATATCAAAATACTTGTACAATAAATCCTTTTTATCTTTTTGTGTCTTATCAATAAAATCAGATTTATTATGTTGATCATACATTGTTATAAGCATGAAATTCTCATAACTTCCTAGATACTTTCTAATGCTGTCATTTGTTTCATACCTTTGCTCACCATTTAAAGAAGTCCCATCCTCTTTATAGAAATTAACAATAACCTTTACTTTCCCGTCTTTTCCTTTCTTGCCATTACGTTCGATAAAATAAGACTCTCCTGCAACCGATAATTCTAATTTACAGGAAAAGAAATCAGAAGATGTATTCATAACTTCAGCACCACTACTTGTCTTACTACATTTATCAAAAATACAGTAAGTCATAGCATCCAATAGGGTAGACTTCCCGGAGGCGTTTGGTGAAAATAATCCAACCAATCCTCCTAATTCTCCTAAATTAAACACATTATCCTCTCCGTAGGAAAACATATTAGAGAACTCAAATCGTAAAGGCTTCCATGTAACACCTATAAATTCAGAAGGCTCATCTAATTCTAAGGAGGCTGTTTTATGTATATCTAAGAATTTGTCCGCTTGGTACTCTTGTTTTAACTCGTTTTGAACATATCTTTCTAGCATCGAGTGTCTCCATTCAAAGTCTCTTATTATGTTATCTTTGTCTAGTGATACTTCTCCTTTACCATTGTCTATAATAAATTTAGTTACTTTTGGCTTTTTTATACGTAGAACATTGTATTTCTTTTCCAATGCTACACAAAAGGAGTCTATAAATTCTTGAGTGCAATTTTCCGCGGTGATAGCTACATTAAGATTATATGGTAAATCTCCAGGTATTTTCTCAGCTACTTTATCATTTTTCAATTTAAATGTATAATAGCCATGAGAAGATGCTATCTTAATGAACTCACTTGTTTTCTCATTTAAATCCCATTCTATAATTCCATGTGTTAAATCTTCTCCAAAGTTCTGTTGTATCAAACTAGATGGATAAGCTGCTGTTCTTTCTAAATTGAGATATTGATGTTTATGAATGTCTCCTAATAAGATGTAATCATAATCTGCATGTTCTAATACATCTAAATAATTTCCCTCTAATAGATATCCGTATGCTGTTGCCGAGTTCTTTACCGGTCCATGATACATTAATATCTTTGTTTCTGCATCAAAAGATTTTGCGGGGATTACATTTTCAATCTTATCTTTGACATGTAATAAACTAAATGCTATTTGTTCATATCGATATACATTTGTTTCATTCAAGAAATGTAATGTAGGTAAATTTAAACTGTTTATAATAGGAGTTAATGCATCTAATCTTGTTTTATTATTTAGATTTAAGTCATGGTTTCCTAATATCACTATGGTAGGAAGCATGTTACATAATGTAGATAATAAGTTAGATACTACTGAGAATAATTCTGGAGACATGTTTGTTTTTGAATGTACGATATCCCCGCCCAAAAATATAATGGAATTGTCTGTCATTCTCTCCTCAATGATTTTATACAATTTCTCAAACACTTCTATATATTCTTCATGTCTTTGATAATTGTAAACATGAATATCTGAAATGTGAAAAATCTTATCCACTTTTCTTCCGGTGTCTTTTATTAGAATCATAGTAAATTTGTTATTGCTGAATACTCATTAATTTCAACTGCTCCTTCTATAGCATCCCATGTGTCATCATACCCTAAATCACTAGGATCTTTTGTACCTAAGTCAACTAGCTTGGTAGGAATGCCAATGGCTCCTAATTCCAAACAATACTTTATAGCTTGTTTCTTTTTGTCCGGGTCAATAGCAACATATACTAAAGGAGTTTCTTCCATGAGTAGTCTATGTTTTAACTTTTCTGATATGATGCTGCCCGTTAAATAAGTCACATTCCTTCTTACTGATACACTGTCGAAAAAACCCTCTACGATAACTATAGGGAATTTAAAATCTAAGAAAAACTCATTGACTATAATATCATTTATCTTAACAGGGGCGCCTAAGTATTTGTAAGGCGAAAGACCTGTAAAATCTCTGCCTTCAAAAAAATTAAGTGTGCCGTTCTTGTCATAGGAAGGTAGTATAATCCTGCCCGCATACTTACCTGTTAGGCAATATCCAACCTTATGTCTTACTATGTCCTGACTTGTGAAAGAAGGCTTGAATCTTCTTAAGAAACTTAATACAGCTTTGTTAGGAACCTTGTCTAATGATACATATTCATCGGGCAATTTCAATAAGGCAGTAGGAATGTCTATTTGAGTGTCATCTTTCATTTGATAATACTCTAAAACATTTCTAAGTTGATCAATTTGAGTCTTTGTGGCACCGCATTTGTAGAAAAGATTACTTACGCTCCTCCCTTTAGTTTCGCAAATCCAACAATGATACTTTTGATTAGTTAAATTTACGCTTAACTTCTTTTTGTGGTGATTGCAAAAGGGACAATGAAATACAATGTCTGATTTACCCGCTGATTCCGAAGAACCTAGCACTTCCTCTAAAACCGATAATAATCTAAAACGCATATATAATTATTTTTTCTCTTCAAACCATTGCTTAGGTATGGAATAAGCCGCCCATTTTATATTGTGTTTATTGCACCACTCGGCGTAAGTGGTTTTTGCTCCTTTTGAAATTCTTACATGAGGGTCCTGGAATACAATCCTGATGTCTAAATGAGGATTACATGAAATAATATCCATCATTTTTTTACGTTCTTCTAAAGTCCATCTTCCTTTAGCTTCTATGATAATATTATTAGGTAACTCGAAATCTGCTAAATAAGTTCTAGGAGTTTCCGGTTTTATGTACTTAATAACCTTTTTCTCATACAAATCTTTAGGGTTTACTCCCAAAGAGCCTGATATTTGTAGAGCAATAGACTTTTCGAAATTAGATCTGTACCCTTCTTTCTGCGCTAGTCTAGTCTTAAATGAATTGTTAAAAAATCCTGCCATGTCAATAATCAAATTTTACAATAACATTTAAATCTACATCATCTCTTTTCTTTATCGCTTGTCCCATTTTACCTACTGCAATTAGCTCGTTATATTTGTTGTACAAGCCAATAGTAGTTATGTAAGGAGATAAAGAACCTGTGAAATCATCCAAATACTCTGTACTCTTAACAGTCTTAGTAGAAGAAGGGTTCAATGTAAGATTAAAATCACCTCTTTTAATTCTGCATAACATTTCAAACTCATACAAAGTTAAGCTATTTTTATAATAAAGCAACCAATTGTTAGATAAAATTTCATGATATTTTTTATCCGGGCTTGTGATTACTAAATTACCCGTCCTATAAAACACATTACCCACTCTACTTGTCTGGTAACATGAAATAGATGATGTATTATATAAGCTAGCTACATTTTGAGATGTTGCTGCTCTATTGTAAAATCTTAATTCATCTATAAGTCCTGTATATCCATTTCTTCCATCAAAAGAAGATGCTCCTATCATTATATCACTTACATTGACAGTTTCATCTTTAACATCTGCTCTTGATGAATTTAATGTTCCATCAACATATAGTCTAACATTTGACCCTGTTTTTACTAAGCACACATGATGGAAATTATTATCTAAAATGGAATTAGATGATGTTAATTGCAATGTTGAAAAACCATCTGATCTACTAAAAGATAATTTTCCTGGCTGTGGATGCGTGTGATTATGTACCGAAAATTCATAAGGGTAATAATCAACCGGGTAATATTTAAAAGAAGATGATGAAAAAACATCGGTTACTACTAAATTACCTTTATTTACTCTTTTTAATCTTCCGAATTCTTCTCTATACAATATGGACTTCTTGTCAATTACTGTATTTTTATTGCTAGTTAATACACTCTGAGATACCGGCGCTTTCAACCAAAAACTTATGGTGAAATTGTCTGCTGACTCAAAGCTAACCGTGTCAAAGTTTTTAGTGTGAATATAACCATCGCCATAAAATTCCGCAGCTAATCCTGTTCTAGTTCCGTTTATAGGAATACCACTTGAATAAGCTACTTGATATGATTTTGATTTTTCCTGGGGCTCAATAACTTCACTTTCGTATCTTATAAACAATGTTTTCTTACCTCCTCTACCGTATCTATAAGCCTTATGTGCGTCCTGAAATCCCCAATAGCCACATAAGTTATCCGTATTTAGGAAAGAACTTGTATTTATATTCTTGTCATATAAGTTATTGTGTCCATCGTCTACTAAAAGTACATTGTTGTTTAGTCCTTTTAAATATAATGTGGTTTCTTTAATCTTGTCTCCGTAATTTAAAGAAGGAATAGAAAGTAAACTAGCAGTTAAAAACATATTTTTGGTAGTTCTATTTCTGTCCCATCCTTCTAAACAATTAGCCCATGCAAATCCTCTTTTATAATATAGATGATTGAGTGAACTATAGACAATGTACTTATATGACCCATCTGAATTTTTTGGGTATGTTACGTCTTTTGATGAACTTATATGAATAGGCCCATTATAATAAAGTCCTTGTTGTACTTTATAACCTTGATTTAAATAACTTCCGGTGAGGATATAATATTCCTTGTTTACTTCAAACGGCGCAATATTAAAATCCTCACCTCTTATTGGCGCGAATGTACTCATATTAATACTTAAGTTTTACAGTAAATATAGATTCTTCTGTAAAGTTTTTTAGTATGGGTTTAGCTAATTTACCTACTGCAACAAGTTCTCTTTGAGCGTTATATAGACCTACGGTAGTAATATAAACTTGAGGATTATTTACAAAGTTTTCATATATTTCTCCGTTAGTCTCTGTAAGTCTTTTGGCTAGTTCTCTACCTTCCGGTGAATTAGGGTCTAATGGCATAGATAAATCTCCGGGATTAGTAGGATTTTCTATCTTGTTGTATATAAAGTAGCTATTATTGTTTGTAAAGTTAAATTCTCTGTTGTTAATTCTAATAAAATAGTAGTCATTATATTCTCTAATTACTCTCCTAGCTTTCATTCCTAAGTAATCTCCGCTAATATCTTGTATTAATGCAGATCCGGAAAATGATTTGTATAATTTAATAGCGTTGTATCCTTCTATTTCCGAAGCATTAGAAGTTGCGAAAGAAGCTGAAAGGTCTAACTTGTTACCATCTAAAATAGCTATGCCTAAAGAAGGGATTAATTTACCATAATAATGAGGATTAGATTCATTGTAAACTCCTGTTTCTAAAGTTCCGGAAACTATATTATAAGAATACCCAACATCTGTGTAATCAGGATTTATGTTTATTTTAGAATCATCAATTAATCTAAGAACTCTGTTATTACCTGCTAATTTTACATTTGAGCCAGTATGTGTAGCCCTAGTGCCTCCCCCTGCTAAGAATCTAGAGCCAGATAGGTGTGCAATGTTTAGTTCTAAAACACCCGCATCTAACCTATCTTTTAATCTTTTAGATTGATAGTTAACTACATATATGCTATCTGTATCTCTTCCTGTTAGATTAAACTTAACGTCAGGTCTACCTAAAACTAAATTTCTATACTGGCTATAAATAGCTCTAGTAGGAGTTATATTAATTTTATTACCTTCGTCTAAAGATCCAGAACCTCCGCTATGTCCGTAAGCTATGCTAAATTGAATAGAAGATGTTAATGATGTTTTAGGATTCTCATCATATACATGTGTATAATATCTACTGTAATTTTCGGAAGTACTACCTGTAAAGAAAGTAATTAAGTTCCTTACATTATTAGAAAATAAACCTTCGGTTACATCAAATACATACTTTCTGTTATCTATTGGATTTATACGTTTTAACCAATTAGAGTCCGGAATTCTTAATGTCGTAGTAGTTGTTGTAGTTGGAGAAGGTGGTGGGGTAGGGCCGGGGCCGGTAGGTCCAGGTCCCGGAGGTGTTGGAGGTGGTTCAGGTGGTTCAGGTCCATCACACCCCAATCTTTTGTATATCCTAATTGCCTCATTTCCTCCTTTAGACTCATTATTTGAATTTAAAGTAAAAGATGCAGGAGTAGGAGTTACCCAGCCAGGAATATCACCAAAATTTACAGTATATGTTCCGGGTGTTGAATATATTAAACTAGTTAATTCTCTGTATATATAAGCACTATCTCCTAATATGAATGATTCATACGTTGCTGGGCCGAACCTATCTAATGGGAGATTTTTACCATTGACTGTTAATGATGGGGCGGGTGGTCTGCTAGAATTTCTTAAATTTACTATTGTACCATCGCATTCTTGAAATTGTACAGCAGCTTGAATTTGAGGAATAGTTTTATTTTCATTACAATTAGACCTAACGTATATTCCGGCTCCTGCATTTCCACCTCCGTATTCATTAACGGAATTTAAATTAAATGTTACAGCTGATGGAGTTTTCCAACCTGAAACGTTTCCAAAAGTTACAGTATATGTACCTGGTTTTGAAAAAACGGTACTTGTAGCTGCTTTGTAAGTGTATGCAAAATCTCCTAGTATTCCTTTGTTTATTGTATCTAAGGAAATTCCAATTCCATTAATACTAACAGAAGGAGCTGGAGTAGCTATAGAATTACTTAGGTTAACAATAGACCCATCACACTCTTGAAATTGTACGGCAGCTAATACTTGAGGTATTGCGGATGTTGTATTATTATTTCCAGTTGCTGTACAATCTGAATCTTGTGGGAGATTAGGACTAGTTGTTATATTTAAATTAGTATAGCCTTCGGATAATAATTGATTTCTAAATAATACAGTTTGAATAGATAGGAAATCTCTAAAAAATTCAGAAGTTTTAGTAGTCCCAGAAGATGCTTCAATTTCAATTCTTTTAAAAGTTCTTCTAACCGCTCCATTTAAACAGCCAGAAGCTCTTAATTCTTCTGACAAAGTAATATTAGAAGGTGGTGTTGAACCTCCTCCGCTAGTAGAAGAACAGTTTGTAGGTAGTGGAGGAGTTGAGTCAACTCCAATTGATACGTTTGTATTTCCATTTCTTTCTAACTGCTCTTTATATGCTTTCGCTATACTAACTCTATTTGCAAAGGCAGCTTGGCCAAAAGATGATGTTCTAGGTCCTTCAGGACTACAAAAGGAAGCATTTATAGTTACCGTAGTAGGGCTAGGAGGTGTTGGTGTTGAACCTCCTCCGCTAGTAGAAGGACAATTTGTAGGTAACGCAGGAACAGAGTCAAAAGCAATTGATACGTTTGTATTTCCCTCTCTTTCTAATTGAGATTTATAGGTATTTCCAATCTGATTTCTAAAAGCAACGTCAACTTGACCAAAAGAAGATGTTCTAGGTCCTTGAGGACTACAAAATGAAGCATTTAGAGTTACTGTAGTAGAGCTAGGAGGTGTTGGCGGACTAGGTGGTGTTGGCGGACTAGGAGGATTACCAAAAAGTGAACAATCAACAAGAGAAATAGGAATAGGTGTAGTACTAGTTCTAATAGATGATGGATTAACTCCTGATATATTACTTATTTCATTATAAAATTCAAGAGTTGCTGCGCTCAAAGATATCGTAGAAGGGAATTCTTTTGAACGTGTTTGAGCTATACCACCTTGACAAAAACTTACAAATACGGGAAAATTAGGAGTTGGCGGAGGCGGTGGAGGCGGTGGAGGCGGTGGATTTGTTATAGGATTATTAGGGTTTGTTAACCACGCATTATACAAAGTTAAATAATCTGCACTATTAAAACCTATACTATTTAAATAGCTTTGTTTATCTTGTTCTGATAAATAATAATATACTTCAAAGTCCATAAAATCCATTGCACACTATGTTTTTGCTATTAAATATTGATTCTTAGAAATCTAATTTTACTTTCAAAAGAGCTTCTCTAGTAAAACTTTTTTGTAAAGGTTTTGATAATTTAGCTACCGCTAGTAATTCGTAAGAATCCGAATACATACCTACTGTTGTGATATATACTTTAGGATCATTTATAAAAGTAGGTTCAGAGAAATCTCCTTCCGAGCCTGTTATAAATGTTGGATTATTACTAAAGTTATATCTATCATTTCTTACTCTTACAAAATAATGAGTAGATTTAACTTTTTCTGAACTTCTGGCTTGGAACCCTAATTTATCTCCTGATAAATCTTGGAACTTTGCAGAACCAGACATAGACCTATATAATTTAAAAGCATTATCTCCTGCAACTTCAGAGCCAGATACTGTGCCAAAAGAAGCGGATTTATCAAGTGCAGTGCCATCCATTACGACAATACCTAAATTTGGATATACTAAACCAAATTTTTGAGGATTGCTAGGATTATAAACGCCAGATTCTAGAGACCCTGACACTAAGTTAAAGACTTTTCCGGCAGTAGTTACAGAGGCGGGATTGGACTTAGAGTCATCAATTAACCTCATATATTTATTATTTCCGGCTAATCTTACATTCGATCCGGTATGCGTAGAGTTACTACCAGGCCCAGCAATAAATTGAGAGCCTGAGAGGTGAGCTATGTTTATTTCTAAAGTACCTACATCTAAGGATTCTCTTAATCTAGCTCTATTCACATTAATTACATAAATGCTATCTGTAGATTTTCCATTTATTGTGAATTTCCTTTCTCCGGGGTCTAAACATAACTGTTTATATTGACCGTAAATAGCTCTAGTGGGTGTATCGTTTATTTGACCACCTTCATCAGCAGAGCCGGATCCGTTGTATTGTCCATAAGCAATACTAAATTGAGCTTCGGAGCCTAGGGCGTTTGAAGAGCTATTAAAAATTTCATAATAATACCTCTTCTGTGTAGCCGTTTGTCCGGAAGATGTAAAAAAGGTTGTTAAGTTACCATCATTATTTGAGAATAAAGCTCTAGTAATTACTTCCTCTTGGTTAGGTACAATATCGGCCGTATTGAATGTAGTAAATATATCTGTATTTGCCATTTTTATTTTATTGTTTATTCAGTTATACCAGCTCCAGGAGTTGTTCCTGTAGTAATTCTATTCACTGTTAAGCTAATGGATACTCTACCTCCGGTTTCGTTTCCTACTATTGCTAACGTGGCTTTTCTCTGATTTAATGTAGAGCCTTTCGCTTTTAAAGTAAATGATAAACCAGTTACACTTATTGATTGTGCTGCCTCGGTGTCTGTGATAGTTCTTGGAGTTGAAGAAGCTAAATCCTGACCATTATTTTGCGCAGGAGTTCTAGTTACGCCAACAAAAGAAGCTACGTCACTATCAGATAAAGTCGCGGTATATCCAAAAGTAGTATTTCCGCCTTCAAAATTTATAGTTCTTGGAGAGATTGTTATTTCTTCTCCGTTTGTTAAGGTTACTGCTGTTTGACCTACGGATATAATTGGTATTCTAACTGTTCTTTTAGGTAGTGTAACCAATTTATATTTCATCATTTGAGTTTCATCCACTACTGCTTCTGTTAATGGCATGTTCTCTAAGGTAATTCCATAATATGCGGTACCAAGTGGATGGTCTGTATTCCATAGTGAATAATCAATCTCATCGTCGGCTAAGGCAAAATGTGTAATTTGGAATTCATTTCTTCCTCGTGCAAGTAATTCCCGTCCTCTGCGGGTTAAAATAGCATCTACTGTTATTTGGTTATTGTTTAGGTATCCCATTTTGTTTGTTTTATAATAAATACTTTGAAATATAATATTTTACACTATTATTTGATTTGCGCTAACTTCTCTGTATTCTACAACAGGTCCACCGTCAATAGTATCTGTTGTGTCTACATTAAAATCTAACCCAGTTAATTTGCATCCAGTAAATCTAAGCCTATTAGGTACAGAGTCTTCATCGTATTGGTAATTAGTAGGAACTAGAGAAGATGAATAATAATTTTGTGTGCTTATCAATGTCGCTAGATTTAGATTTTTTTGATATTGTGAAGAATAACTTACGGCGGTGCTAGATGAGTAATGATATACTACTTTTTTATATTTTAAATTAGTTCTTTCAGATTCTATAATAGATTGAGTAACATACAATTTATTCCTATAAATATTTCCAGCATCATTTATTACATATTCATTCTTATATAAATATTCTTTCAGTTGAAATTTAGTTAATGTAGAATTAAAATTATGGAAACTAGATGACAAAACATAATTGTATGAGTTATTGCCATTGTAAAAATTATCGATATTGAAATTAGTAACTTTACCCACTATATTTTCTATCTTATAATGTGATGAATCCAATTTAAAATCATTTGATATTACATTTGTGTTTCCATCATAAAAAATAATCTTTCTTCTATTTAATATTCTATCTTTATATGTTCCATTTCTTTTAAATCTATATGCAATGCTCTCTTCTGTAGATCCGCTAACATGCAACACATCTCCTATAAACGATAAATGTCTGTTTAAAGTTGCGTATGATTCAATTAAATTTCTTTCATCATCAAAATAGTATAAGGATTCCATGTTTGAATTAATATCATTTTCTTCATTTGTATTGAGTATATTAATATTTCCTTTTACATGTTCTAATGTTCCTAAATCTGAAATAGAGTATATATTTGACATGTCTCTACTCATTTCTATGATGTCCATTAGATTTTCATATTTGTATAAGTATGTTTCCCCGCCGAATTCATATAATTTTCCATTTTGATTAACTTTATGAGAATCTAAATCTGAAAATAATAAAGAATATCCATCATAATAATTTAAAGTAGTTGTTATTTTTTCATGTTTAAAGTCAGGGGTCACAGTAACCGGTAATTCTGATTTAAATTTTTTGTACTCTAATTCTAAATCAGGTGGCATATCTGTACTCGTGCTATATTTTATTTGTTCAAAATCCGGTACTATGTTAAAATCTAAGGATGATGTATATTTTTTATGTGACATCTCTACCGGAGGTGCGTAACTTATAGAACCTGTGTACAATATATACTCTCCAACTTGACTATCAGTTTTTATGATTGTTTTTTCATATTGTGGGTTAGTCATAGAAGGGTTTTTTCTTGCGACCTTAGCCCTCTCTAATATATTTTCCTCCAATAAAATACCTGCTATAAGATTTGCCCTAGCCGGAACTAATTGTTTTATCTGCTCAAATATAGAATAATCATATAGTGAAAATATTTCTATGTATTTGTTGTAATTGTTTCTATCCTTGTACTTTTTCCAATAATTTTCTCGATTTATTCTAAGATTGTTATACTCGTCTTTATACAAATCGGAAGGGTCTCCAATTAAATTATCTAAATCTATCCCTCCGTATTGATTTGCTATATCCCTGTTTACTTGATCTGTTGGACTAAATACTATGGCTAATTTATTTGAATCGACAGGGTCTGTATCAAAAGTGTTTATTTGTACTCTTTTTTCTGGAGATAATTGATTCGTGTAAAAAGATTCTTCTATTCGTATCTTATCGCTTTTTATAACACTTGCTCCTATAGAGGGTGAGTAACTATAGTAAATTTCTGGGAAAGGTTTATATTGATTTTCTTGTGATCCGGAAAATCCTATAAAGCTAGCTGTGGTATATTGTGATTTTATTCGATTAGGGTGACTAGAAGATACAAATCTATAGGTAGAATGGTCGTATCTAAGAGCATCTACACCCATTGGATAAAATCTATTCAATGTATCAAAAGATGCTGTGTAAGAAGACCCGTGGTAGGCAGCAGGATTTAAGGTATGCTCCTCAAATACTTTTTCTGAATATATGTCACTATAGTCTTTATACGCTTGTAAAAATCCTCTATATCTACTTGAATTTACTCCTGCATATTGACTACCCGTAGAGCCTCCTAGTATTATGTTATGAGGGGTAGATAAAGAACTAGTAGAACCCCAAGAGAATGAAATGTCGGAAGAGGAAGTAACAATCATTGAACCAGAAAAACTAATCCAATTTTCAAAATTACCGCTTGATTTTTTCCACTCAATATGTATAGAACCTGTTTTTTTAGTATCTGTTATATTTCTATCTGTGTATATCCTAACATTCCAAGCGTCTCCATCAAAAAATGGGTAATACTGAGATTGGATTGTTTTTATAGAGAATGAAGATGTTGAATTAGATGTGCTTTGTGCGTTCTTGTATCTTAAAAAACCATAAGCATAACTTCCACTCCTTGATGAAGTTGAAAATGCTCTATAACTTACTAATTCTAAATTATTATAAACTTTATCAGTGTTTGAAGAGTCCTCTATAGACCATAAACTCATACTAAGGCTAGAAGATTCTACTGTTTTAAACCTGAATTCTGAAACTCTAGGAGCTGATACTTCATTTTCATTAGGATGTATAGATTGTCCCCACGGAATTTTAACAAATTGATTACCATCGAATTTTAACAAGTATTGATACCTGTAACTTTTATGAGTAGGGTTATATTTAGGAGGTCTAGCGCCACCGTACTCCTTGATACTAATTAATGTTTGGGGAATACCGTATATAGAAAGCAAAGACTTTAGACTTCGCTCTGTACCTTTTGTTTTTAAAAG
>Ga0315904_10006075_pt1 | contig 16587 bp, 36 predicted proteins | sample LakEriMetagenome_6_FD_203529 | JGI IMG/M metagenome (GOLD analysis project Ga0315904, IMG submission 203529) | Freshwater fungal communities from buoy surface, Lake Erie, Ohio, United States - Buoy 12 MA120 | ecosystem: Environmental > Aquatic > Freshwater > Lake | place: USA: Lake Erie, Ohio... | reverse complement strand
ATGTAAAGTTAATACCTAAAGTAGTGAATTTGCTTTGCTTTTTCGTAAGGTCTAAATTGTTGAAAAACGAACCCACTCTGGCCATAACGATAGTTATGCATAACCCAATCGCTTGATGGGGAGAAAGACGGGTAACTAAGATAGTCAAATGTGTCGCTAGATGAGAAATCAAGAACTCCAAGATGCGAATCTCCCTTGGAGAACTCAATAAACATGTCGGCACATAAAAAGTTATTCATCCGAATGTATTCTTGCACCCTAGCTAAATCGTTCTTATCCGGTTGAGGCTTCATCGGGAACTTCATGTACCTAGCGTCCTTGCCGTGACATAGAATGAACGCGTGGTTTCCCACAAAGTAGTGCGACATAAACTTTCTGTAATTGTTTACGATCGCAATATCATCAACAATTCTGGCAAAAGCAGAGTTAACTAGGTACGCCAATACGCCTCCGTGGTTGTCATTGCAAACATTGTTGAACACCACATCCTTGAAGTGATACTTGAGCTCTTTGGCTAACCGAACCTTAAATGACAACCCTAAGTCAAAAGCATCCATTGTGCTCATTCCTTGAGGAACCTGGTGGGCCCCCCTTGAGGTGTACCCATTGTAGTTATCCATAAAGTCGCCGAGATCGTCAACAATGATAAAATTCGAATCGCCCTTGTTGCTTACCACATAATTGATTAAGTCATTCAGCCTTTTCTCAATCTCTTCCTTACCCCACGCAGTCCTGTACATAGACTCGTCAACGGATGGATACCCCATACCAATATGAACATCAGAGATCACTAATCGTGACACCAAGTCGTCTGTATTGGTATGCAATGGTAGCACCGATAATGGGGCAATCGATGGGCCGTTCTTGTAGAACTTGCTTAAAACTTGCTCGTACTCTTCAAGACTAAGCATAGAAGAAACATTCACATCGTGGGACGCGATGTTGTATGTTGGATACTTGAGGTGGGTGATTAACTTGTAACTCCTTGCCTCATGGTATGGCAGTCCATATGTCTTGCAGAACTCTTCTGCCGACATAATCCCTCCATCCGGCTTCCTAGCAGACAATACGGTGTTCTTGTCGTACTGGTTTGTTTCTGTTCTTGTAATGCTCTCCGTCACATCCGAAGTGGACATTGGCGAAAGGGCATCGTAATGCCGGGAGATGTACCTCCTCAGACCTTCGACGTTTTCGTAAGTGAACTCAATGTTGTTGTTCATAATACAGGTCCGAGCAATCTCGGTCTTGCTGCAACCCGGGTTCTGCCTGATTAGGTCTGCGATTTGCTCTCTGAAAATGCTCCATACTGACCAACTCTTGTCTTCCATTTCTTAGTATTTAAATTTATCTGAATAGGGATCAATCTTTGAGGACAATCTATGCGTCATGCTTTGCTCGTACATATCTGAAACATAGGTGTTGTTTCTTGGTGTTTCGTTGAGCTTAATCCAATGATTCACGATAACCCGGACGCCGGCATACGATGGTAAGATTAGCGTGTCAAGGATTCCTTCAATCAAGACTCTGTCGTTTATGCTGCAATCTTTGGCAAAGTCTGTAGCGGCTTGACCAAACACAGCAACCTTCACATAGTTCAACTTTTGCTTTGATGTAACCCAAGCGAGAGTGTAAAACAAGCAACCTTGCTTCAAGTCAATTTGGTCGACAATTACCCCTCTTAGGGTCACATGGTTGGTGAAAGAACTCATTAAAACAAATCCTTTTTGGTGGTGGACTTCTTGGGCTCTATTCCGTGGTACAAATGCTGTGGCGCCGGCTTACCGACCCTTTCGCAGAACCAGTTTACCCAATTCTCGTACTCTTCCATATGCTTGTGCCAAGATATGTATTTTGGGGTGTTCTTGTGGACTCTGTAGTACCCCGTGACCATATCCTTGAATTGGTCCGGTATCAGCATCATCATAAATTGCTCTGACGAATAAACCCTTTTCTTTGGCAAAGTCTTGCCTGGCAGACCGACATCAATGAATAGGTTGTAGTATTCCGGACTCATCTTAGTTCTTTTTTCTGTTTGACTTTCTCTTCACATAGCTTATCCCATAGGATTTGGCCTTCTCTTTCAACTTGTCTCGAAGGATCCCCCTCGCCCTAAAGAGCCTTGACTTGATGGTTCCCTCCGGGATCCCCTTAAACTCGGAAACCTCTCTGTAGTTGTATCCATAAACATCAATCAAGATGACGATGTTCTTGTACTCTAGGTCTAGTTCTTCAATTGCACAAACCAACTCTTCGCTTAGGTGTTGTTGGTCATCCTGTTCAAAAGACATCATCTCGTCGTAGTCAAGGAGTGCGTTTTCATCAACTGCGCAAGAATCGTCGTTGTGTAAAACCTCTGGACTCTTTGTCTTCTTTCTGTAATTGTTTATGAAGGTGTTCTTTGTTATCCTTACGAGCCATCCCTTCATATTGGTGCCACCTACAAAGTTTTCGTGGAACCTAATGGCCTTGATAAAAACATCTTGCCGTAAGTCTTCGGCATCGTTAATGTCTGAACACAACCGAAGACAGCAATTCAAGACGAACTTATCGTGAGCTATAAGTTCATCAAGAAATTGCTGACTTGGTTGATTGGACAAACTAAGCGTTTACAGTAAATTGAAATTGTCAACGATGAGAGACTCTGCTTCTTGAACCGAAATCCCGTCTTTGACCTTCTTGATAATAGAACTCTTCATCTCTCCCTTGGGCATCTTTGTAACTATAACCCGGAGCTTTGAGATTTGTTCCTCTGTAGCCCCCAAGGAGGGGGCAGCTTTTGGGGACGCAGTTGACTTGGGCTTGGAAGCACTTGTATCCATAGGTCTAGCAGACTTACCACTCTGAAATCGGATTTCTCCATTCTGGTCGGTAGCAACTAGGTTGAAGATCTTGTTATTGGCATCACGCTGAATGGTCCAATTCCAATCCCTCAACTTGAGGTTGAATGTCTGTTGGGCACGGCCATCGGCACGGACCTCAAACTCGTTAGCATTCAATTTGACTTGAATCAAGGGGAAGTCGTACAGTTCACGACCAATGCCCCAGGCAAAGCCGGCACGCTTCTGCGCGTCGGATGCTTGGCCCTTCTCCTTCTCGGTGTTGGACTCAACGCCGACGTCCCACTTCCACACCCAATCACCAAGATCCTGCACATAGACACCAATACCGCAGTAGAGGTTGCCATCGATGATCTTGTAATCTTTCTGCCAGAAGCCGACACCGGCTACTTCGTCCAGGATACGCATATCGTAGCGTGCGTCCTTGTACGCAAGGATGGTGGCATAACCGCCCTTGTTGATGGATTGAACCCGAAAGTCAATGTCTTGAGCGTTGACGGGCTGATTGAGGAGTGATAGGTTTTGCATTGTTTTTTTGGTTTAGAATACAAATATACAACCAAAATGGCAAATAACCAAATTAATTGGATTCGTGTATTTCTAGGTGAACCACAACCAGCCGGTACCTCAACTCATCTTTCTCGGACGCATCAATAACAACCACCTTGGATGACTCTACCGCTGTTTCAATCATCTTTCTGTCCACTGAGAACGGAAGAAGAATCGGGACATTCGATACCATAAGCCTACCGTCAATTATCCCGACCCAGTCCTCACCGCTTTCAGTGATTAAAGCCTTAAAGTTCTTTCTCATCCTTGAGTTTTATTGTGTGGAGCCACATCAATGGCTATGTTTTCCTCTAGCCAATTGAGCAAATTGCCATGCTCAATTATGTTCAAATCTCTCTTTGCGTTTTCAGCCAATACCTTGTATTCGTAGAAGTAATTGTTAGGAACTACCCCGGCTGTTTTCGAGTCATTCCTCACGACAATACCAACCCCTTCGTCAATGTCCAATGTACAAGCCCTTACATTGCTCCTAGATGAAACCATTTTGTGCATTACCTTCCATACGGTACCATTCCAAGCCTGGCCCCAATAGTCTTCTACAAGCCTTGCTGGGTTGCTCTCATACAAAAACGGATTGCAATCGTGCATAACGATGACACCACCTGGGTTAAGGTGAACCAATGCGTTATCTACATCCCTCTCCACTTGGTAGGCTAAATGAAGCCCATCAATAAATATAACATCCCACTTGTAATGTGCCGGGATGTCAAGTTTTTTGCTACGCAATTTGGAGAAAAAGTCGTCAGATGTAAACTTGTATGTGGCGTTGTTTACCTTGGCCTCAAGCCCCGGGTCAACGGAGTGTTTGACTTTGCAAACAATTTTGTCAAAGCAATCTTCCGTGTTTCTCACGCCTATTTCTAGGTATCTCTTACCACCAAAACGGTTGATAATTGAATTTATAGCATTAATTCTTGTCATATCTAATGTGCTTTTAATACGATCATTCCATTTTGGTCCACCTCCTGATCGGGTGAGACGAAACCGGTGTAAACTTTCCCATCTCTAATCCTAGAAATTCTATGCAATCCCTCTTGGTACATCTCTCGACCTGCGTCCAACAAATGCTGTGGAACCCGATAGAACTCATGGTTGTAGGGAGCTTCATTTGAAACAGCCAAGATGCAAGATTGCTCAATGTCAATACCAAATAGCCTCATCATATCTACAGCTAGAGCACGCTGGATGTGGTACTTGTACTTGAGGAACTCGTACCAAAAACCCTTTGGATCAGCAGCCTTGGTGGTCTTGATGTCCACCTCAATGGTGGGCATGTACGAATCCGGGCGACATTTCGTAGAGATGCCGGCATAGAAATTGTCGACATAAAAAGATTTCTCTTTTGTAGACTGAGCCACAAATTTGGTAAAGCGATCATCAAAGATGACCCTCTCAGATATAGTCTGAATGGCATCCCAGTCATACTGCTCTAGCCACACCTTGCCTTGGTTTTGGGCGATTAACTCGACCTTCTTGTCCTTGTTGGCCTTTACAACCCAGGTGGCATCACGGTCCACCTTGTCCTCGTCTCTTAGGCACCAATAGTGCTGCTCAAAACGATCCGGCTCCAACAGGTTCATGTGGAGTGCAGTCCCAAAGGACTGCGACTTGGTGGAAGGACGAGACTTCTTGAACCATAGATAGTCATGGTCGGACTGCATAGCTAACTTGATGGTGCTGGCACTCTCGTAGCCAACCTTGGAGAGGTACTCCTCATGGGAGTCTGCTGTGGTGATGAGTTTTCTTTTCATTGGGGACTATATTTATCCGCAAGACAAACCGCATGCTCCATCATTTTCCTCATAGTAGCAATTAGATACTCCATTGAGTGAACATCTAAATACACTGAACTTAAGCCATGCTCACATTTTTTCGCTTCGATGATAATTCCTCTAGATACTTCACAAGGCGAAACACGAAATTCTTGTCCATCAAACTTGATTACTGTTTCAACATCAACGTATTCTTTTGTCATTTTATAGGGGTTTAAAGTGTGTGCAAATATAGGGTATAAATGTCGCTTTGCAGTCAGGACAGGATTCGAACCTGTGTTCAGGGACTCAAAGTAAGTAACCCTCTGAGTTTGAATGGCAGCCTAACCGCCACCTGACTATGCTGAGATTGTGTGTAAATATAGCACTAATCTTTCACAAAAACACCACCCACCATCTTACCGGTGCGATTTTTAATGACATTGTAGGCTGACTCCAAGCAGTCCTGCAAGTCCATGCCTTGCATCTTGCACTGGATAATCAGCGTTACCATAATGTCGCCGATGGCGTCCTTGATTTCATCCCGGTTGTCGTCCAGGATGGCGCTCAACAGCTCATTGACCTCCTCTTGGGTCTTCATTGCCTGCTTGATCGGTGTAGCCTTGGATAGAATGCCTTTCTCTTCGGCCCATTGCTCTACGAGTTGGATTGTTTGTTTCATGGGTTAGGGGTTGGGGGTTAAAAACTCATTAGGGAACTTTTCGCCGGCCCATAAAATAGGCTTTTTAGCTGCTTCTTGCATCTTATTTAAAGTCCATTTTATTCCTTTCAAAGTTTCGCTTCCAACTGTTATTGGATTGGCTGTATAACCATTTGGAATTTCCTCTTTATAATAAACTTCGTGTAACTGAAAAAATATTTCTCCGTTGTTTTCGTGTGCTAATATTCTGTAATTCCAACTCATTATTTTTTAAATTTACTTTGTATGGGGGTTGGTTTCATGGGTTTATGGTTTGGAATAATGTATACTTCCCGCATTTATCGGTTATGTTTTTTACCTGCGGCCCGAAGCCGTTGCTTCGGCTCAACACATACTCGCAGGCGTTACCATTGGTCCGCACCTCAATTACCTTCCAGGGGCGATCGTTGGTACATGAGGATAGAAGGATTAGAAAAATTAGCCGGTACATATTCATTGTTTAGGTGGTTAAGTTCTAAAACGCGCTCTTGCATCCATATAGTTCCACGAAACCAGGATTCGCGGGAAGAAAAGTCTGCATCAGGGCAGTTATTGATTACATCTTCGTGCGAAGGAAATTGTATCGGTTGGTTTAGATAACCGTCTATCCACGCTTGAATCTCGTGGGCGCTTGGAGCGTATTCTGGTCGGCCTTTCTTTCTTGTCAAGGCATCGTGAGCCATTTCAATTAAGGCTATTGGGCTAAGTTCTTTGTTCATTTTTTGAATTTTGGTAGGTTGGATTTAGAGGAGTAAAATTACGCACAAAGTATTGCATTTCACTACTTTACGCAAAAAAAAACTTGAATGATAAATCATTCAAAAAGTGCCATATAAGGAACTAATGAGTGATAAGTCATTCAAAATGTACCCGATTGGGTACGGCAAAATGAAAAGAACGCTAAAAACGCACTTTCGGTTCCCGATAGGGTATAAATTCGTTTCCAAACAAAGATGTTTTTCACCAAAAATAGAAATCATTCCTCCGGGTTTAACTTGGCAAAATGTAGATCGTTATATTTTGGCTCATCCTTGATGTCCATATTCCTTGAGTTAATAGGATAATTGTTCTTATAGACATCCTTATAGACTTGACCATCTTTGGCTGCCTTGCCGGCATTGTAAGCACTATTGAGACAGGAATACTCCCTATCCAAAAGGCTTTTAGCCTTCTCCATAAATGCATCAAACATAGCCTTGTTCTTAAAATCTTCGCTCCAATGATGAAAAAACAATAGCATCTCATACATTGGTGATGTACCAGGAGTTGTGAATTTCACATTGTTGATTTCATACTTTGGGCTCATAAGGTTATTTTATGCAAATATATTGATCTATATTGCCAAATTGTATGGATAACAAAAAAAATAGTACTGCGACCCTCTAAAGGGGTCGCTATAACTATATAGATTAAGTTATAGTTCAACTAATATAACTCAAAGTATTGATAAACAATGTAATGATGAATACACACGATGACATTGGTGATCTAATTACGCCCCCCGATTGGTTCAGAATTTTGTGGGATGCCACTTGTTATGTGTGCACATTGGGCGCAAACGGAACCAATAAGGGAAAAATGGGCGCATTTACAAGGGGACTTGGGTTGCTCGAGCCAAGCACCTATAGATGCAAGTTTGGCTGTTTTTGCTCCGTCAGACTCAGCAGAACTGACCAGTGGTTGTGTTCTGCAAATCTATAAACGAATCATAGCAAACCTGTATGCCTATCCGGGAATTTCTTCAATAATCCTTTTGTAGTTGAAATTAGGGGTTTTTACCCCCAATTCGGCACAAACAGCCTTGATGTAAGACTTGCCGTCCGTGTACCGGTGGACAACCTGGGTTTCGATTTGGCCGTCTACAAACTCGTTTTTTAGCAAAGGGTTGCAAGGACAACGACAGATTGAGTGGTTGGACCCTATGTCGTCGGAAGGAATAATGTGAACCCTTTTCATAGTTTTTGGTTAGTTCAAAGATATGGAACAAAATACAAGTTATGGGCAAATGGATGTCAAGTACACCACCAAGCCCGATTTCAGCATAGAAGAAAGCGTTATCTCAGAGATCAGGGATAGGGCCAAGAAGGGGTATGCCAAGTATGGCGCCACGATGACCCGGGAAGACCTCTCCCTAAGGGACTGGGCACAACACGCTCTAGAAGAAGCCCTAGACTTGGCTATATACCTTAAACGCGTCATAAGAGACCTCGATGCCCAGAGTAAGCCTTGAGTTTTGCAAGGACATTAATTACCCAATCCTTAAGGTTAAGGATTACATTCTCGTTTACAAAGAGAAATATGGAGCCTGGATGAACTACACCCAAGTCTACCACCTGATCTCCACAGATAAGATTGACTATGTTAAGCACGAAAGACGCATTTATGTAGTCGTTAACCACCGGTCTATGGATGATTTGAAAACGCCAAGGAATGCAAAAGTCTTGGTAAAGAAGTCCCGGCAAGACCGAGCTAAGTGGCGATAGAAGGGAGCATCCACCCAAAGTACCTCCATATCTTGGGGAGCCGGTAGGATCCCACCAAAGTAGACCGGTAGGGCATAGGTGATAAACGGAAGACGCACCTTGAAGGTGGTACATACCCCATTAATGCACACCGAAGCGTTGTTCCCCTGATTGGAGATTAAGCAGTGAATCTCCTCCCCAGGACGCACCGTGGCCATACCACGGATCTCCCTGGTGCCATTCACATAGGATGTGGCATAGATTCTGAAGAAATCCCCCTCCGGCATCCAACATACGCGTACCGAGTTTCTCTTGTGGTAAGGTCTCCCAGATATGCCCCACAGCTTGTTGATGCCATAACCGCCCTTTGTGGCGTGTCGGCAGCTCTCAGTGAGCATGTAGGTTCGTTTCCATATCGTGCCCATAGTTGGGACCATATAGTCGTTCTCGGCCCAGTTTTTGTTCTTCTTGATGTAGATTGTATGCATAGGGTATGGTTTACTTTAATAACAAAAAAAAGGGCACTCAAGGTGCCCTTTATTCTGCGCAGAAATAAGCTTTTCGCTTGGTACTCATGTGATCGTCCGTGTGTTGGTAGATCATCCTCCGGATAAAGGCGTATTCCTTGTTGTCCCGCATGACCAAGGCGTAACGCTCAATGTAATCCCGAACAGTTTGCCTGGAAAGGCTCATCCCTTTAGCAATGTCAACCATAGACAAGGTGTAGTTCATAAAAGCGATGTCGGAAATGATTACCCTAACATCTGCAACTTTATCGTAGTAATATTTTGACATAATCACCTGCGGTGGTATGGATGTGACTTCATAGGCGTAGCCAATAAGGGCAAACATCACTTCTTCGGGGTATGTTCTCACTTGATTTCCTCCATAAGTAGCTCTATCATTTGAATGCGCTCTCCGATCCATCGCATCACTGGTACGGCCATTGAATTGCCACACGCTTTGTAGCGTGGGCTATCGGGGCACTCCTTTGACTTACCATTTTTGTGATAGTGAATCTTTGTCCAATCATCCGGGAACCCCTGCAATCGCTCACATTCCCTTGGTGTCAGCCTACGAATCGCCATTGTTTGTAAGACACCACCAATGTGGTTTATGTCAGAGGCTGAAGAGCCAATGGTCTGTGTGGTCTTCTCGTTGATGGTTTGGTTATAGCAGTCCACGGCAACGCAAGGCCCACTCATCTTTGCGAGGTCGGTCTTGAGTGTTCCAGTCATTTCAACATCTACCTGGGTTGTTCTCCAATCAACGGCAATGGGATGAGAAACAATGGGAGTGTTCCCCCCTCCGGTACCATACCTTGCGCTTACGGTATTCCCTACATCGTGTGGGCCAGTAACTCGTGAATCGTTAGGGTGGTTCTCAAAGTATTGCGGTTGAGCGACATCTTTGATTTCAATCGCAAGACCTCTGCCCGACTCAAGGTCATCGTTTCCAATTCCCTTGTAATCCCTTTGCCTTAAAGTCCCGATGGTTTCTCTTCCATCTGGGCTTGTCGTTCTAGAGCCTCCTTGAGCATCGGTGGGAGTTTCTTCCCTCTTCGCTCTGCTCTGCTTAGGATTCCTCTGCAAGCTTTCTGACTCAAATAGAACCGCTGCGGCAGGGCGCCAGTCTCCAAGGTGTCCGACAACAAAGACTCTTCGGCGCCTTTGGGCGACTCCGAAGTGCTGAGCGTCGAGAACTCTGTATGCGAACCCATACCCGAGTTCTGCCAATGCCCCGAGGAAGGTACCAAAATCTTTTCCTCCGTTAGATGACAAGACACCAGGGACATTTTCCCAGACAATCCACTTGGGTTTCTTTGCGTCAGCCAAGCCGAGAAAGGTGAGCATGAGGTTTCCTCGAGGGTCAGCAAGGCCACCTCTAAGGCCTGCGACTGAGAAGGATTGGCAGGGTGTTCCTCCCACCAAAAGGTCAATTGATTTTTCATTGAATGTAGGGTTTGAAGTTAGTTGAGTCATATCTCCGAGGTTCGGTACATCGGGGAATCTTTGCTTGAGTACCTCCGAAGGGAAGGACTCGATCTCTGAGAACCATTGTGGTTCCCATCCTAGGTGGTGCCAGGCTACCGAAGCTGCTTCGATGCCCGAGCAAACGGATCCGTATTTCATTTTAAAATTTGTGGGTTAAATGATGAGGGGGCTTTCGCCCCCTCTTTCAAAATCGATATGTCGTTAAAACGGTAAGTCATCATCTTGCGTGTTGTCCACTTGCTGAGACTTCTTGCCACCACCTCCACTTGGAGCCCAATCGTTGAGCGTAGCGTTATGTGTGTGGCCATACTTATCGGGTTGGTCCAACTCCCAGCAGTCAATCGTCACATAGCCCTTGTCGTTCTTTCTTTCCGCAAGGAACCGAGAGAACTTGTCGGCATTGATGTTGACACTGAACACGGATTTCGTGTTGATGATTTTGGCTTTTACTTTGAAGCCATCGGGGAAAACTTTGGAGTTTTTCATAGTGTAATAATTGGGTTTAAACTTGAACAAATATAGTTAGGATTTCTTGAGTTTCGACCTTAGTGCCATATTAAAAAATCTATTACACATATCGTCAAACCTCAACTTGACTTTGGTTTCATTCTCGCCATTGCGGAATGTGCAGTCCCATACATCCGTTTCAATGGCGTCGGGTTCTTTAATCAAGTTGACGATCTCCTTCTGGCATTCAAGTAGAACTCCATCTTTGAGATACATCCTTGTCCTAATCTTGCCGTCCTTCTTTGAGGAAACTAAGAATCGATACATATTGTCGTGATAATTACCGGTGTCTTTAATCATTTTTTAGTTTGTTTAATCTTGAACATAATACTGACTCTTCAACGCTCATCTTGTACTTCATTTTCAGATATCTCCTGACAACCGATATATGTTTCCCGGTTTTCCAGGATATCAGTATGGGCGTGTCAATGATATCTAGAATCATCTTTTCTACTTTTTTCATAGGTTTTCTATTAAGTGGTCACACAATAATTCAATAACTTCTTCGGGGACATTGTCTATAGGGATATCCTTGCCTTCCATCTTTGCTTGCAGAATTTGGAATCCACACCGGTGCATAGCGTACATCGTTATGGACTCTGAACCCTTGACAATGAATTCAAAATTGAATCCATCCCAATCAATGTCAACAGACATTTCGTTGTTGTCTTTAATCATATCTAAAAGAATTTAGTTTTTCGTTGTTGTCTTTAATCATATCTAAAAGAATTTAGTTTTGTTTAAGTGATCTAGAATCTTGTACCAATCATCCTTATCTAGGCAGACCACGGACCCGAGCCGGCTCCTTTTGTGGAACACGGCCCGGATACGGTCTTTCGGCATATCTGCAAGTATCTTATGGATACCTGGGGAAAGCTTCTCTACCGCCTTGCACTGTATGTGGTAGGGTAGTCCAACAAGGTCAACGCCCTTATCGTCCATCCTCTTTGATTCGTTGCGAGATGTGTAGACTTCCGTGAATCCCATCTTGACATGATCGTTTTTGATGGACAACTCGTAGTTGTTCCCTTTCGCCCTAGCAGATTTGCCTCTTGTAGCCATTAGAATATAAGTTTGATTAACCTTTTAAAGAACGAGGACGGAACATCAGCGTCTTGACGAACATCGTAGAACTCTGATAAACCGATTGACTTAGCAAGTCGAGATGCTTTGCCGATGGAGTAGTTGTGTATGCCAAAGCGTTTGCTTATGCCGTGGCTCTTGGGTTCTACAACAACTGCGTCAACATCTCTTTTCTCACTTATCTCCGAACAAGCAGTAACCGGTCCGTATGAATCAATCTTCCAAGAAGAATGCTCTGTCGGTTTTGTTTGGACAACATACCCATTGGATACCCTTGTCCCATCTGATAGGTAGGTCTTCATAGTTCGTCAAATTCAACTGGGACAACTTCTCTAACGATGTAGGCATAACTCTTCTCGTTTATTAGGTCGGTAAGTTCTTGCTTGAATTCGCTTAGGGTTTGACCTTCCCTTGACTTGCTAAGCGGTAGGTATGTGCCCTTGGGCATAAACCTTGTAATGCCACATCTCTTGCCAAAGGAGGAGTGACCCTCCCAAGCCATATAGGTTATCTCTTGGTCTATCAAACTACACAGGAATGTGTAGTCTTGAGTTGCGACTGGGTCGTGTAGGTGTAATTGTAGAATCTTATCTTTTTTCATTTTTAATCGGGTTTTTGGATGTCAGTGATGTCAATGTAATCAAGGCTGTTGTCAAATATCTTCTCGTCAAATTGGTTGTATATCTCCAATGTAGGCAGGTAGTCCGGAGCGGATGGCTGTATGAAGTCCATCGTACCACCAAGGTATTCCTCTTGGCATATCGGTTCGTACAACTTGTTCTGCGAATAGATCTCCATCGCTTTTGCATTTGCTTCCTCCTTGGTTGATGCCTGCACGGTGAACCTGTACCTAAACCAAACATTGAATAGTTTGTCAACATAGAAGTGGTGATCTGTTTGCTCGGGTGCTTTCTTTTTCATAATCGTGGGTTTTTAATGTTTATACAAATATAGGGAACAAAGAGCAAATTACCAATAGTTGGTGCGCGTGGTTTGTTCATAACTGATTTACCTATAGTGTGTCAATGGCGGCACACTTGTTTCGTCCGACTTAGCTTCACGCTTGAGTCTTTCGTTCTCTTGTTTGAGTTCGTCAATTAATTTGCTCATTGCTTTTATTCTAGCAATTTGGTAGTCAATCAGCGATTGCGCTAATTGGCCGGTGGGATATGTACTGCTCATAGTTATTTAATGTTTGATATTTTTACAATGGCTTGTTGCAATCTTTCACTGCTCTGAAGGAGCTCATCAAGAGATTCCCGCGTCTTTCCCCACCCGTCACTCCCGTCAGTTGATGGATGCCAATTTGGCCCCCACCATATAGACTCATACTTGGCCGAATAGACTTTCTCACCACTAAGCAGAGTGGTGTTTACGCTTGACGATTTAATTCCGGCGCAGAATTTAGCGATTTTTCCGTCCTCTTCGTAATCTTTGGGTTTGCCCTTTGGAACTATCTTAATTTGAACATAGGCTAACGACGAACTGTTTAGATTATTTAGCAACGAATCATTCAAGCTATCAAATGTATAATGAAAATGCATGGTGCCAACATGAATTGATACGACTTCACTGAACTCTCTCGCAAACTCTTGGAATTGTTCTTGCATCCTTGGCATTGCGTTTTCCAGGAATGCTCGGTTGTGCGCGGCCATCGTTTGGAGGAACCGGTTCTTTTCTTGGTTGCACTCGTCAATGGATGCAATGCTGAAGCGTTTCTTCCCATCCACGGATGGCTTGGGGTTGATGCGTGAGAACTCGGCAATCATTTCGTCGACGAGTTGCTGTTGGTGTGGTGTTAGGTTTTTCATAATTGATAGGGTTTAGGGTTTGATGTTGATTCGTTTTAGGATGGATTTTGATTCGTTTGGGTACTTGTCTTCAATCTCATGCTTGAGGTCTCCGAGTTCGTTAATATCTAGGTCATCGAGCTTGACGGGGTTATGATAATGGTTAGGCTTGGATTTACTTTCCTTCTCAAACAAAGTGCGATCATTGATGTGCAGTACACATCCGTCCAGGAAGACCAAGTCTTCCCAGTGCACACAGATTTGACAGATGCCATTGCCGTAATTGAGGATGGTGGCGTTCATAGGTTTTTGGTTTTAGAGGTTTTAATTTCCCAATACCCCGCGAGGAAGTATTGATTGCGGCCAATGGGAGACACTTCGTAATGTTTCCCGCAGGAAATGGATGCGTTAGTTACAATGCAGTCCATACCCTTGTACATAACTCGTTGAAAAAGATAAAAGGATTTCATAGCTTGGGGTTTAGATGTTTGCTTCTACATAGGATGTGATTTCATCTATCTGCTCGTCTGTTAGTCCGTCAAGGAAGTCTTCGTCAATGACTACAATAGTCTCCAAGCTCCAATCGCTGGACTCAAACGTAGCATTGCCTGAGATTTCCCGCCCGTTCCAATCGAGGGACCATTCGTAGTCCTTCTTTACTACTTCGGAGATCATGTTTATTTTTAGATTCTTCATTTGATAAGGGTTTAAGGGTTAATAGTGTTCATTGATACTTACTGATTTCTTGCCTTTGCCTAGGGTTCCCGAGCATAGGCCACATTTCTGACAAGTGGATTTGTAGCCGGCTTCCTTAGATGCCGGGCACTGCACACCCACGACTGGGTCGTCCTTGTCCTTGGCTAAGAACGATCGGAAGCCAACCTGATCTGCAAGGTCTACCTCCGACTCGGTATGAACCGATGCCATAAACCAAGCCGCAAAGGTCTTCGCCCAATCCTTGTTCCATTGGTGTGTGTAGCCGGTCCAAGTGGATGCCACACGGGCCATTTGGGAGACCAAGGTTGAATCCATTAGGCTTGGCTCACCATAGGTACCAAAGCGCACATATCGTCCCTCAGAGAGGACGAGGATGCGTGTACGCTTATCCTCGTTGAATGGAGTGAGACGCTCTCGCTTGATGCTACGCAGTTGGGATAGAAAACCGGTGTACTGCTGATACTTGTGGGTGTAGCATTCGCCTGTCCCGGAGTTAGCGGAGAAAGGGCAGTCCATACAATTGGATGCATCAAGTGCGAAGAACTCTCGCATCTTAATCTTCCTCTTGGAGTTGGCTATCTCCCACTGCTCGAGTGAGTAGGTATTGGTTTGGATGATGGACTCGTTGGACTCGGTAATCTTCCCATTGGAAGACGGAGCCAAGGCAACAACGAATAGGTTAGGCCCGTCAACATAGACAACCTTCTCTTTGTGTCGTCGTGGGATCTTGCGTGGTTTCATACATAAGGGTTTATTGGTTGAGATATTGGGGGACAAGCGTTAACTCTTCGGTCTAATTCGGCTTTGTAGTCTGAAAAATTAAGTTTGCTTTTAGCCTCTTTGCCATAATAGGTTTCTTCATCATACCACATATCTTCTGCATACGAGCCACCGCCCATTCTTACAGTCAATCCTTCCTTCGCCTTTCGCTCAATCCATTTGATTATGTTTTGGAGGTGGTCTGTTTCCAAGTCGGTCAGCAAAATCTTTTGACCATTTTTTGTTATATGGTATTTCATTGCTTCTTTAATTAATTTTTTTGGTTTCATGGGTTGTGGGTTAGTATATGTAGTCCATTAGTAAATCGTAGCGCAAGTCAGATTCATTCAGTGCCTCCAATTGTGCTTCAGTCATTGGTACACCATCGAGGTCTGCACTCACGATGTGCGCATCGCAGAAATCGGGGTAGTCTGAATAGTCAATGTCTTCAAACTCTACATTTGTGATATCTCCAATTAGTTCCATTTGTTTTGAATTTTTTCGGGTTGAGTGTAAATCTTTTGGTGTAAGAACTTGCAGTCGGGATCGTCGGGTGTAACCATTGGGTCGTGGCTTCGGTTTACCCAAGCAGCCCAAGTGTACACAACGGTGTAGCAATCTTCTTCTTCAGTCTTGTCATCGGGTGGTTCGCTGACCTCCCCATCAAGACACCAAGCGTATTGCCCGACCTCACTCCAAGATGACAGGTTCTCAAATTTCTCTGTCTTCTTGACCCCATCTACAAAGTAGCAGTTAACTACATCGTAAAGATTCTCGTCTTCGTGTATCATTTGTTTTGTTGTTTGGTATATCTCCCATCCCGGAGTTTGTTTGAAAGTCTACTATAATATACTTTTGTTGTTGTGTTGTTTTGTTAATCATTAATGCAAAGGTACGAAAGAAGATCCGAATTACCAAGTTAACTCTCAGCGGATAAGTATTGGATGTACTCTTTGCCGGTGAGAGAACGCCATAATAAATCCCCATCTGAATCGCGATTTACTTTGTATCCACGCTTAGGCTTAACCAAGATGCAATCTCCTTGACGAATGATTTCTTTGATGTAATCTTTGGCTATTGGAACTTGAATAGTCCAGGCAATGCAGTCTATGGCTGTTATCTTCTTGTCTTTGACTGATTCATAGAATCTCCCCCACCAAAGGTTGTTCGTTTCGCAAACAGATGTTGGGTCTATCCAAATCATATACTCTCTATCCGTGGATGTGTCCTTGCATTTGATGAAGTAAAGGTCTTCACCTTGGTCGCCGATAGCCCAACTATGTTGGCTAATTATGTGCAATTCGTATGTATCAACAAACTCTTTTGTTTCCAACTCGCCTTGACTATTAACCCAAGTCGTGGTCTTGCTTATGGACTCGGACGAAATGATTTCGGACTTGACTTCTTGCAGAAATTT
>Ga0315904_10006074_pt1 | contig 16588 bp, 7 predicted proteins | sample LakEriMetagenome_6_FD_203529 | JGI IMG/M metagenome (GOLD analysis project Ga0315904, IMG submission 203529) | Freshwater fungal communities from buoy surface, Lake Erie, Ohio, United States - Buoy 12 MA120 | ecosystem: Environmental > Aquatic > Freshwater > Lake | place: USA: Lake Erie, Ohio... | reverse complement strand
GCTCGCCGTCCCGACCACGATGTCGCGGCCCGCACGTGCGTTCACCTTGGCCGCGGCCAGCTCGGCGATGCCGGGTCCGGCGCCGCACATGAAGATCGTGACGGAGGGATCGTCGCGGTAGCGCTCGCAGAACCGGGGGAAGTAGTCCGAACCGGACACCCGGGTGCGGACCGGCCGCCGGATCAGCTTCAGCAGGAAGTAGAGGACCTGGCTGTCGCAGGTGACCACCTGGAACATCGGCATCATGTCGTGGAACTCGCGGTCCTGCTGCAGCTTCAGCAGCATGTCCGCGTGGAGCGTCATGAAGGTGCCCTGGCGGATCTCCAGCAGGTCGTCCATCGTGAGGTCGTCGACCTCGACGTTCAGGATCCGCACCCGGCGGAACGTGTGGCGCGTCGCAGGCGTCGACCCGCGCGCATCCTCTCCGGCCATCGGGGTCGACCCTACACGCGGCCGTTCACCGTCGCTACGGACGACGTGCTCGTGCTGATCGACGTCGGTGCTCACCAGGGAAGGTTCTCGGCCGGATCGGCCGCCGACTTGAGCCGGACCGGACGATCGCTCGACGTGCTCACCGTGCTCGCCGTGCTCGACGCCGTCGCCGCCGTCGGCACCGTCGACCTGGTTCACGCCGCCGTCCGCGAGGTGTCGTCACGCTCCCAGCGCGGGGTGCTCCGACGCAGCCGAACCGCGAGCCGGGCCCCCATGACGATCGAGGCGTACACCACCACGTCGATCGCGTGGCGCGGGTGCTTCAGCTGTGCGAGCAGCTCACGACCGGTGGTGCCGGCCGTGCTGTCCGCACCCTGCGTGGCCGACATCTCCCGGGTGCCGCGCACCACTCGTTGGCGCACCTTCCAGAGCGCCGAGAGGGTCCGGGGCGGCGAGAGCACCGTGGGGGTCGTGTCGACGATGGTGACCTCGGACGGTGACACCACGCGGGCGACGAAGAGGTCGTCGGCCACCAGGTCGGGGAACGCACCGAACCGCGCGCGGGCCTCGGCCGAGAGGCCGTACATCCCGCCACCGCACAGCTCCGCCTGCACTCCCGGGAGGCGACCGGAGGCGGCGAAGAAGCGCCGGACCACCCATGAGCACCCGGTGAGATCGAAGCGGGCGGGAGCCCGCGCAGCGATCGCGCCGTTCGCGAGGGCCGACGCGACGGCCACCACGGCGGCACCGGTGGTGACGATGTCGGCGTCGAGGTAGAGCCGGGGCAGGGTCGCCGCGGCGGCCTCGCCGGCGCGGATGGCGCCCGGCTTGCCGGCCTGCTCGAGCTCGATCACGCGCACCGGATGACCGGTCGCGCGGGCGCGGTCGGCCGTGCCGTCGGTGCACCCGTTGCAGACCACCACCACATCGGCGTCGCGAGCGTGTCCGTCCGCGTAGAGGTGATCGAGCATGCGGGCGATGCCGGCCGCCTCGTTGTAGGCGGGGACGACGACGGAGCACACCGGTGCACCGGCGGTCATGTCGCGCCTCCGTGCGCCACGCGCAGCTCGTCGGCGAGGAGCGCGAGGTTGCGGCGAGCGTCGTGACGCTCGGTCACGCGGGCCGCGGCGACGCGCAGCCGTTCGGTGCGCGCCGGTCCGTCGTCGAGGGCCTCGGCGAGAGCGTCGGCCAGCAGATCGGCGCGGCCGGCGGGGACGAGGTGGCCCGAGTCGTGGTCGACGAGCTCGGGGATGCCCGCGATGTAGGTGGTGACGAGCGGGACACCGATCGCGGCCGCCTCCATGAGCACGATCGGCAGCCCCTCGGCGAACGTCGGCAGGCAGAACACGCCGGCACCGCGCAGTTCGGCCGCCACCTGCTCGGGCGGCAGCGCGCCGGTGAACTCCACGCGGTCGCCGAGTCGGAGGCGGTCGACGGTGCGCCGCAACTCGTCGCGCATCGGCCCCGACCCGACCAACCGCACCCGGCAGTCGACCCCGCGGTCACGCAGCAGCGCGACGGCGTCGAGCAGCACCGAGTGGCCCTTCTCGGGAGCCAGCCGAGCCGTCACCACGATCGTGCGTGCCGCCGACGCCGCGGCCATCGCCGCGTCGGAGCGAGGCGCGAACCGCTGCAGGTCGACGCCGCAGCGAACCGTGACGATCCGGTCCCAGGCATCGGTCGGCGCGATCCGCATGAGCTGCGACCGGGTGAAGTCGCTGATCGCGATGACGCGCGACGCCGCCACGAGCTTCTCGCGGAGGCGGTGCTCGGTCTCGTCGACGAACTCGCTCCAGCCGTGCACGGTGAGACTCCAGGTCCAGCGACGGCCGGTCATCACCGAGCCGATCTCGGCGGCGTACCAGGTGACCGTGGCCGGCGCACCACCCATGTGGGCATGGAGGTGGGAGATCCCTCGACGACGGCACTCGTCGGCGACGAGGATCCCCTCGACGAACTGGAAGGTGCGCTTCGCGAGGCGGGGCAGCGACACGACGTCACGACCGTTGAGCCGCAGGTAGGTGCGCCCGAGGGCCACGGGACGGGTGAGCGCGGCGCGCAGCACCGTGCGCAGGATCCGGCCCTTCGGGGCCGACTTCACGTACCAGGTGCGGGCGGCCTCGGCGCGGTCGACGTCGGTGAGCTGGACGGCCTCGGGTGAGGGGTTGAGCGCGAAGGGCTCGACGTCGACGCCGTGCGCGGCGAGGCCGAGGATCTCGGTCTGGATGAAGGTGTGCGAGATCGTCGGGTAGTCGCTGGAGACGTACGCGACACGGAGCCGATCGCGCGTCGCGGCGGCCGATCGGTCCTCTGGCATGCCGGCGAGCCTAACCAGAGGGTCTCCCACCCGACCGCCGCTCGCCGGTGCTGGGTCCGACGGCCTACGCTGGGTGTTCTCGGCCTCCTGCACCGCCGGGTGACGCGACCCACCGTCGGCGGACGGAGCGTCACACCGGACAGCATCCGCCGGATCCCGACGGATCCCGACGGATCCCGCCGGATCCCGGCGGACGCGGTGGGCAGGGCAGACGGGGCGGCACGACGTCGGAGGACCGGAAGGGTCCGGGAGGAGGGTTCGGTCGGACATGCAGACGGCACTGGTTCGACGCAACTCGATGCTGCCCCCGGTGTTCCGCTTCGACGTCGCCTGGCGCACCGTGGCGATCGTGGCGGTGCTGGCCGCGCTCGTCACCGGCATCGTCGTCGCCCGGAGCGAGAACACCACCGCCGTCCAGGCCAACGCCGCGACGGTGTGGATGTCCGGCGAGGCCCGAGGGCGCGTGGTGCTCGCCGCAGCTCGCGGCGAGCGTCCCAGCGTGGCGATCGAGCTCGGGACCGAGCCCACGGCGTACGACCTGGCCGACCTCGGCGCGTCCGTCGTCGTCCACGACCGCACCTCCGGCACGATCGTCGAGCTCGATGCCCGCGACGGCACCGAGCGCACCCGGGTGTCAGGACCCACCCCCACCGACGCCCGGCCCCTCCTCGTCGGCGCCGGCACCCGCGCCTACCTGGTCGACCCCGCGGCTCGCACCGTCCGGCAACTCGCGAGCGACGGCACGTTCGGTGAGACCGTCCCGGTCGCCGGTGCGGCCACCGACTGGGTGGGCACCCTCGACGGGCTCCTGTGGCTCGTCGACGACGCCGAGGGCTCCTTCGCCCGCTTCGACGGCGAGAACCTCACCGTCGAACGGTTCGCCGACCGCGGGTCCCGCTTCCGGATCACGGCGGCCGGCCGCGAGCCGGTCGTCTACGACGACGCGACGGGGCGGCTGCGCTGGCTGCGGCAGGCGTCGTCCACCACCGTGCCCGGACGGGTCGCGGGCGAACCCGTCCTGGTGCAGGAACCCGACCCCACCGCCACCTGCATCAGCGTTCTGGCGGGCAGCACGCTGTCGTGCATCGGCGACGCCGGCGTGGTCCGCGAGGTCACCGTCGGCGCTCCCCTCGACCCCACCGCCACCCAGCTGTTCTCCGGCGACACCCACGCCGTCGTGGCCGGACCCGGTTCGTCGGTCGTGCAGACCATCGCGTGGGCCGACGGCAGCGTCCGCACCGACACCCGCCCCGAGCCGTCGGGCCGGGCGCTCACCGGTTCGGCGCTCACCGGCGCGGTGGTGATCGACGACCCCGGGTCGCGCTACTCGTTCAGCGTCGACCGCGGCGAGCTCGTGCAGCTCGACAAGTTCTCGCGTCGCACGATCGTCATCGCATCCGACGGGTCGTCGGCCGACGGCATCGGTGCCTTCGACGAGAGCGCCGACGTCGAGGGCATCGTGACCGGTGGTGACGCCCAGGCGGCCGACCTCGACGACAACGGGGTGAACGACCCGCCGCAGCCGCGCGACGACCGGTCCGTCACACGCGTCGGCCGATCGGTCGTGATCGGGGTGCTCGCGAACGACGTCGATCCCGACGGCGACCCGCTGCAGATCGTCCGCGTCGATCCGATCCCGGCGTCCGAGGGAGTCGCGACGGCGCTCGAGGGCACCCGGATCAACTTCCAGCCCGCGGCCGGCTCGGCGAACCGGACGATCTCGTTCGGCTACACCGTCGCCGATCCGGGTGGTCTGGAGGGTTCGGCGACCGTGTCCGTCGAGGTGGTGAGCGCCGACCGCAACACCGATCCGCGGTCGAGCGACGACCGGGCCACCACACCGGTCAACACCAGCGTCGACGTGCCCGTGCTCGTGAACGACGTCGACGACGAGGGCGACCCGCTCAACATCACCCAGCTCACCGAGCCGCTCCACGGCACCGCGGCGATCGAGGGGTCGGGCACCATCCGCTACGAGCCGGCGCTCGGCTTCACCGGTGACGACTCGTTCACGTACACCGTGCAGGACGGCTACGGCGGCGAGTCGACCGCGACGGTCACGATCGAGGTCACCGAACCACCCTCGCTCAACCGGGCGCCGGTGGCCGAGGACGACCGGTCGCCCGCCACCGCCGGCGTGCGCCAGCGGGTGGACGTGCTCGCCAACGACGTCGACGCCGACGGTGACACCCTGCGGATCGTGGGGACGTCCGGCCTGCCGAACGTCGAGATCGTCGTCGTCGACGAGCGGCTGATCGACGTCACGCCGGCCGCAGGGACCAGCGGGCTGCTCACCTTCACGTACACCGTCGCCGACCCCGACGGTCTCGCCGACACCGCCACCGTCGCGCTCGTCGTCACCGCGCCGGCGCCGCAGCTGCCGCCGACCGCTGTCGCCGACAACGCGGTCTCGGCCTCGGTCCCCATCACGATCGACGTCGTCGTCAACGACATCGACCCGAGCCAGAGCCAGCTCGTCGTCGTCTCGGTCGACCAGCCGCCGGCGGGCGAGGGGTCGGTGTCGCAGGTGTCGCCGACCTCCGTGCGGTACACGCCACCGGCTCAGTTCTTCGGGACGGCCCGCTTCACCTACACCATCCAGAACGCCGCCGGCCTCACCGCTCGCGGCAACGTGACCGTCACGGTCACCCCGCGCACCGGGTCGGGTCCGGTGGCCCGCCCCGATTCGGCGACGGTCTTCGTCGGTGAGTCGGTGACGCTGTTCCCGATGGGGAACGACACGCACGTGGACCGGCTGCCGTTCGACTTCACCGGGCAGCTCACCACCCGCACCGGCACCACCGCGACGATCAACCCCGATCGCTCCGTCACGATCACGCCACCTGACCTGGTGGGCGTGTACGTCGTCGGGTACACGGTGCAGGACGAGTTCCTGGCCCGCTCGTCGTCGACGATCACGGTGTCGGTCGTCGCCCGACCGGCGGTGAACCGCCCGCCGTCGGCGACCAACGACCTCGCGTCCACCGCGTTCAACACAGCGGTCACGGTCGACGTGCTGGCCAACGACACCGACCCCGACGGCGACGTCGTCCGCCTGATCGACGCCGGCCCGGCATCAGCGGGCAACGCCGTGGTGTCCGGCAGCCGGATCCGCTTCACGCCGTCGCCGACGTTCACCGGCGCCGCCAGCATCCCCTACGTCGTGGCCGATCCGGCGGGTCTCACGTCCACGGCGACGCTCACCGTGCAGGTGGCCGAACGGGTGCAGGTCGCTCCGGTGACCACCCCCGACCTGACCACGCTCGTCACCGGTGCGACGGGCACGATCAACCCGCTCGCGAACGACCTCGACCCCGACGGCGCCGCGAGCGAGCTGCGCCTCACCGGCATCGGCACCCCGTCGACCGTCGGTGCGTTCACGGCGAGCCGGGTGACCGGCGGCGTGCGCATCGTGGCCGGCACCACGCCGGGGTCGTACACGCTGCCGTACACGATCGCCGACGCCGACGGCCAGACTGCGATCGGCACGATCACGGTGGTCGTGCAGCTCCCACCCAACGCACCACCGGTCGCGCTCAACGACACCGTCACCGGCGAGGCGACCACCACCACCATCCGCGTCCTCGACAACGACGAGGACCCCGACGGCGGTGCCCTCGCGCTGGTGTCGGTCTCCGCGCTCTCCCCCACCGCCGCCGGCACCTTGGCGGTCTCCGGTGGCACGGTGGTCTACACGCCCGCCAGCTCCTCCTACGCCGGCACCGCCACGTTCACCTACGTCGTCCGCGACCCGGAGGGCGCCACCGACACGGGCACCGTGACGCTCACCATCGTCGCCTGCCCGGAGCCTCCGACGCTGCCGGCCGTCTCCGTCGGGACGCCGTTCCAGACGCCGGTGGCCATCCCCCTGTTCCCGGACGGGCCGCCCGCGAGCACCGCGACCAGCGTGCTGCAGCCCACCCCGACCGGTACCGGCACGGTGTCGTACAGCGCCGCGACCGGTGTCGCCACGTACACGCCCCCCGCCGCGTACAACGGCACCGCGACGTTCACCTACCGGGCGATCACCTCGTGCGGCGTGGTCGTGAACGGCACCGTCGCGGTCGACGTCAACCGCTCGCCGGTCGCGGTGGCCGACCCGATCTCCACCGGCCGCAACCAGCCCGTCGTCGTGCCCGTCACGGCGAACGACACCGACCTCGACGGCGACGTCCTCACGGTGGCGTCCGTGAGTGCGGTCACGCCTGCCGCAGCGGGTCGGGCCACGTTGCTCGCCGGCGTCGTCACGTTCACGCCCTCGAGCACCTTCGTCGGCACGGCCCGGTTCACGTACGTCGTGCGCGACGTCGGTGGCCTCACCGCGACGGGCACCGTCACCGTCACGGTGGACAACGCCGCACCGGTCGCGCTCGACGACACGCTCGTGCTGCCCACGCTCACCGCGGCCACGCTGGCGCCGGTGCTCGCGAACGACACCGACGCCAACGGCGACACCCTCACGATCACCGACGTCGACGCGGTGGGCCCGGTCGGTGCGGTGGTCGTGGCCAACACCGGCACGGCGCTCACCGTGTCCACGCTCGGTGTGGGCGACCCGGGCACGTTCCGGTTCACGTACACCGTGAGCGACGGCACGCTCACCGCCACCGCCGAGCTCACGGTCGTGGTCACGAACCGGCCGCCGATCGCCGTGCCCGACGTCGGCACCATCGACCTGGAGACCCAGACCAGCGTGACGGTCGACGTGCTCGAGAACGACAGCGACCTCGACGGGGGTTCCGGCGAGTTGTCGATCGTCTCGCAGTCCCTGGTGGCGCCGGACGGGGCCGGGACGGTCACCGTGAGTGGGGGTTCGATCACGTTCACGCCCTCCGGTACTCTCACTGCACCGGAAACGGTGACGATCTCCTACCTCGTCGAGGACGCCGACGGCGGCACCGCCACCGGCACGCTGACGATCACCGTCACCCGCACCCCACCACCGACCACCACCGACCCACCCCCGACCATCGCCGCGATCCCCGCACCGGAGCCATGACCGACCTCTCCCCGCCCGAGCACCTCGCCAGCCACGATCAGGGCACCGTGGCCGCGCGGCGACTCGAGGACACGGTGCAGAGCGTCATCCGCGGCAAGGCCCACCAGGTGCGCCTCGCGGTGGCGTGCCTGCTCGCCGAGGGGCACCTGCTGATCGAGGACAAGCCCGGCACGGGCAAGACCTCCCTCGCCAAGGCGCTCGCAGCGGCCATCGGCGGACAGGTCCGTCGCGTGCAGTTCACGCCCGACCTGCTGCCGTCGGACATCACGGGCGTCTCGGTGTTCAACCCGGTGAAGGGGGAGTTCAGCTTCCGCGAAGGCCCCACCTTCACCAACATCCTGGTCGCCGACGAGATCAACCGCGCCTCACCCAAGACCCAGGCCGCCCTGCTCGAGGTGATGGAGGAGCGCCAGGTCACCAACGACGGTGTGAGCCGTCCGGTGCCGTCGCCGTTCATGGTGGTGGCCACCCAGAACCCGCTCGACTTCCAGGGCACCTACCCGCTGCCCGAGGTGCAGCTCGACCGGTTCGCGATGCGCATCTCGCTCGGCTACGCCGACCGTGCGAGCGAGCTCGAGGTCATGGCCCGCACCGATCCGGCACCGTTCGAGCACATCCGCCCGACGCTCAGCGTCGCCCAGCTCCAGCTGCTCATCGAGATCGTCCGCACCGTCGCCGTGGGCGATCCGGTGCGCGAGTACGTGGCCGACGTCGTCGAGGCCACCCGACGCCATCGCGACCTCCGGCTCGGGGTGAGCACGCGTGGCACGCTCATCCTGCTCGCCGTCGCCCGCGCCTACGCCCTCGCGAACGGCCGCGGCTACATCACGCCCGACGACATCAAGACGCTCTGCGAACCGGTGCTCGCCCACCGAGTGGCCGTGACGGCCGAGGCCGAGATCGACGGCATCGGCGCGGGCGACGTCCTGCGCCAGATCCTCGACGAGGTGGAGGTGCCTCGCACCCGCGCGGCACGCACGGGGTGAAGCGGCGGTCGCGCCTGCGCCTCACCCCTGCGGGCACCGCCGTGCTCGTCGGGTCGATCCTGCTCGCCGCGATCGGACTCGTCAGCGGGTACCGCGAGTTCGCGGTGGTGGCCGCGGCGGGTGTCGTGGTGCTCCTGATCGCGGTCGTGCTGCCGCGTGTCACGTCCGCCATCGAGTTCGAGCGACAGGACGTGCCGCACTTCGTGGCCCGGGGAAGCGTGGTCGCCGTCGCGCTCCACACGCGCGTGGAGCACACGGCTCCGCCGACGCGGATCATCGACCAGCTCGCCGGGCTCGCGGTCCCGATCGACCTGCCCCAGCTGAGCCCCGATCGCGACACCGTCGCGCGGTACCGCATCCAGGCCCTCCAGCGCGGCGTGCACCACCTCGGTCCGCTGCTCGAGGAGCGCAGCGACCCGTTCGCGCTCGCCACCCGTACGGTGCGTCACGACGTGATCGACGAGGTGCTCGTGCACCCGTACGTCCACCGGCTGCGCCTCCCGGACTCGGGCAGCCGGATGCGCCAGGCGCGCGCGATCGTGCCGCGCTTCAGCGAGGATCCGCTCGCCGACTTCCGCTCGCTGCGCGAGTACGTGGTCGGTGACGACTCGCGGTTGGTGCACTGGGCGAGCACGGCGAAGACCGGCACGCTGATGGTGCGCGACCACTTCGAACTCCGACGCACCACGCGCACGGTGGTGCTCGAGACCCTCGACCGCTCCGCCAACGACGCGCTGTTCGAGGACGCCGTGGAGCTGGCCGCCAGCATCGTGTGCGAGTCGCTCGAGCAGGAGCTGCAGGTGGTGATGCGCACCCGCGACCGGGAGAACCCCGGCCGCCTCGCCTTCGTGCGCCACCGCCAGGAGGCGCTCGAGCTGTTCACCCGGGTGCAGCGCACCACCCCGGACGACACGCTCCCGGCCGCGCAGCTGCGACTGCAGGGCGACTCGGGCGACCAGATCTTCCTCGTCACCGGCGCCGACTCGCCGCTCGTCACCGAGCTCGCCGGCAACGTGCTGATCGCACGCCGACTGGTGGTCGTGCGACTCCACGACGGCAGCACACCGCTACGCCGGTTGCCCGTCCGCCACATCGACGTCACGAGCGCGGAGCAGTTCGTCGCCCGCTGGAACCAGCGACCGGGGAACCTGTGAGGACCGGCCGCCGCGACCGCGAGCGCACCGAGGTACCGGCCCTCCGGTACCGGTGGACGAGCGCCGTCCCCGCCGTGGCCACGGTCGCGCTCGTCGCACACCAGGGCGCTCGGATCTTCGCGGTCGACGAGCACGTCCGCGTGTCGATCGGGGCCGCGGTGGCAGCAGGACTGGTCGCGACGATCCTCGCCGCCGCCGCGTGGCCGCTCCGCCTCCTCGCCGCCGCCGTCGCCGCGGTCGGCGCTGCCACCGCCGGGGTGCTCGCCGTCGACGGCGAGCTGCCGGGCGACCTCGCCCGGGCCGCCACCAGCGGCATCGCCGACCTGGTCGCCTCGGTCTGGCCCTCCCCGGCCGTGCCGGCCGGCGTCGGAGCGCTCACCGCCCTCGGCGCGATCGCGGCATGGGCGGCCGTCGAGCTCGTCCTGCGGCGAACGGCGCCGGCGGCGCTGCTGCCGTCGCTCGCGCTGGCCGGGGTGATCGCGCTCATGTCGGCCGAGGCCGGCGCGCCGCCGCTGTGGTGGGTGGTGGCGTGGGTGGTGGCCGCGTTGGCCACGCTGCTCCCGCACCGACGCCGGACCCGTTCGGGGCTCGCGATGGCGCACGCGGCGATCATGACCGTGCTGGCGGTCGTCACCGTGCTCGTCGCCGGGTCGGCGCTGGCCGCCGAGCGGTTCGACCCGCGGGCCCGCATCGACGCACCGGCCACCCCCGAGACGGGCATCAGTCCCCTGGCCCGGCTCGACGAGTGGCGGTCACGCGTCCCGGCGGTCGAGGTGTTCCGGAGCACGCTGTCGTCGGCACAGCGCTGGCGCCTCGTGGGGCTCACCCGCTACGACGGTCGCACCTGGCTCCCCGCCGACGACTACCGAGTGTCCAGCTCGGTGGTCGGCCCCACCGACCCCGACGAGGCGACGGTGCGCGCCGAGGTCCGGATCGGCGAGCTCGACGCGGCCTGGTTGCCGATGGTCGACCGAACCGTCGAGGTGTCCGTCGAGGTGTCCGTCGAGGACGGCGGGGACGGGGACGGACTCCGGGTCGACGAGACGCGCAGCGGCCTGTTGCCGATCCGGGCACCCGAACTGGGCACGGTCTACGAGCTGGTGCTGCAGCCGCAGGACGTCCAGCCGTCGACACTCGCCACCGCCCGCGTCGCGACGGCGAGCGAGGTCCTCGTCGACGGCGTCGAGCTGTCACCCGCCACCCTGGAGCTCGCGTCGACCATCGTGGCGGGCGCGCGCACCGACGCGGAGCGGGCGGAGGCGATCGCCCGTCACCTCCGCGAGCAGTACGTGCTCGACTTCGACAGCCCACCCGGACACTCGCTCGCGGTGCTGGAGCTGTTCCTCGAGCGCACGAAGCGCGGGCGCGACGAGCAGTTCGTCGCGGCCTACGGGCTGCTCGCCCACGCCGTCGGCCTGCCGGTCCGGATCGCCGTCGGCTTCCAGTCCGAGGCGCTGCCCGGAGGGGGCGGCACGGTGGCGTCGTCCGACCAGGCGATCGCCTGGCCGGAGGTCGACTTCGGCGAACTCGGCTGGATCGCGTTCGACCCGGTGCCGGCACAGGCGAACACGGCACCGCCGGCGCAGGGCGACGGGGCGGTGGCGCCGATCGGCGACGACACGGAGGAGCCGCCCGTCACCACGGCGGTGCCGACGCCCGACAGCTCCGTGCCCGACGACAGCCCCACACCCGACACCGTCGACGAGACGGAGACGAGTGCCGTGGCGGCCACCGCGGTCGGTGCCGGTGTCACCCTGGTCATCGCCGCCACCGTGCTCACCGGGTACGTGCTGTGCGTGCTGGCGCTCAAGTCGCACCGGCGGCGGCGCCGCCGGGCCGCGACCGAGCCTGCGGCCAGGGCACTCGGCGCGTTCCGATCGGGGGTCGACGTGCTGGTCGACCTCGGGCAGCGGGCGGATCGGTCGCGCACCGACCTCGAACTCGTCGACGCGGGCGCTCGCACGCTGGGCGAACCGGCGCTGCACCTCACACCGGTGGCCACCGTCGCCACCGCGGCGGTGCACAGCCCGATCGAGCCGACACCGGAGGAGTGCGAGCGCGCCTGGGCGGCGATCGAGTCGTTCGAGCAGGCCACGGCAGCCCGGGTCGGCCGGCTGCGCTACGTGCGGGCGAAGGTCAGCACCCGCTCGTTGCGCCGGGGGATCCCGGACTGAGGTGACGCTCGTCTCCCGGCTCGCGCCCGTCGCGGTCGGGTACGGCGGCGGTGGTCGGGCTCAGAGCGCCGGCGTGCGGGTGTCGACCCCGGTGTCGATGTCGGGCTCGCCCACCAGGCCGACCGGTGCGGCCGGGACCGGACCGGCGTTGCGTCCGCGGGCACCGCGACGACGGGTGGCCGGCACCCACACGGGGAGCAGCTCACCGCGACGGCTGCGCAGCCGCGTGGCGACCACCTGCAGGGTGCGGGTGTAGAGACGGCGGGTGGGGATCGCGAGCACCACTGCGTCGACCAGCTGGGTGAGCTGCACCGACGAAGCTGCGTCCATCAGCGGACCACCGTCGAACACCACGACGTGCGCGCTGCGGCGTGTGATGTCGATGACGTCCGGCACGTTCTGACGGCGCAGGCCGGTGGCCGTCCCCTTGTCACCGATGCCGACCACGCGCAGGCCCCGCATCGCCGTGGGACTGTACGGATCGATGCGCAGACCCTCACGATTGCGACGCGGCAGGCCGTTGTCGGTACCGGCGGTCGCCAGCAGACCCGGGATGCCCGAGCTGCCCGCACTGAACAGCCGCGAGAGCTCGGGGTCGCGCGGGTCGGCGTCGATGAGCACGACCTGCGACCCGTTCGCTGCGTAACGGTTCGCCATGGCGCCCGCCAGGGTGGTGGTCCCCGAGCCGCGTTCGAGGCCGACGACCACGACGGTGAGGGCCTCGCCCACCTTGGCGTTGGCCTCGGCGCGCACACAGAGCGCGTCGACGAAGGGGACGAGTCGCTCCGGCAGGTGCTCCACGGGCGCACGACGGTTCTTGCCGACCGCCCGGGCATGGGGCAGCTCGCCGACCACCGTGGCGCCGAGGAGCTCGCCGACCTGGTTCTCGTCGAGCGCCGTGCGCGAGAGGCGAGCCACGACGACGGCGGCGATGAGGCCCAGCAGGCCACCGGCGGCCAGGCCGGCCGCGACGAGCAGCCGGTTCGACTCGATGATCGGTGCCGCCGGCAGGGTGGCGCGCTGGACGACCTGGCTCGTGACGCGGAGCCGGCCGGACAGCTCGAGCTCGTTCTTCGCCGCGAGCACCTGGTTGATCTCGTTGGTGACGAGCGTGCGGGCCGATGCCAGCGACGGGGCCACGGTCTCGAGCGTGGGGATCGGCGGGACCGCACCGGTCTCGGCGTCGGGTTCGCGCTGCACGTAGGGCAGCATCACCGCCTCGATCTCGCCGTCGATGGCGTCCAGCTGGGCGCGCAGCGTTGCGATCTGTTCGTCGAGCTGGTCGATCTCCGGCTGCTGGCTGTCGTCCACCTGGTCGCGCAGCGACGTGAAGTAGAGGTCGATGTAGGCGTCGACGACGAGGCGCGACAGCTCGGGGTCCGGCGTGCTCACCCGGAGGTCGACGATGTCCGTGCGGCTGGAGTGCTGGACGGTGAGCCCGCTCGCCACCTCGAAGGTGCTGACGTCGCGTTCGAGCTCGTCGCTCACGCGGGTGGCCACCCGGTCGGCGAGCGCCTCGGAGCGCAGGATGCTGAGCTGCGAGACCACGTAGCGGTCGGGGTCGTTGGTGAAGCTCACCTGGAACAGCGACTCGCTGGGCGGCGAGACCAGGATCGTGCCGAGCGACTCGTACTGGGGGGTGCCTTCCTCGGTGAGCAGCAGGCCGGGGATGGCTCCGAGCACCAGGCAGGCGACGAAGATCCACCAGTACCGGCGGACGGCGTTCACGACGAAGGACAGTTCCATGTGGGGCGCCTCTCTCCGGGCTCGAGGGCTGAACGGCGAGGTTATCTCGCGTCCGGAAGGTCATCGACTCACCCCGAACCGGTCTTGATGACATGCAGACGGGTCCGGTGACGGGTCGCGGCATGCGATCGCTCGGCGTGCCGGTGGTTCGACGTCCCGACCGCGGGATCCGTCGCGGGATCCGTCGTGTGGTGCCCGCGCACGGGAGTGGCTCCCGACGCGACTGTTCGGTCGGCGCGTGTGCCTGACAGACTCGTCGGGTCGTGCGGAAAAGGTGGTGGGCGCTCGCAGCGGTGGCGGTTGCCGGCATCGGCGCGGGCGCAGGCGTGTTCGTGGTCGTGCGTGACGACGACGAGGAGTCCGACGGCCCGATCGGCACGCACACGATCTCCCGGCTCCCGCCGCCCGCGGCAGGGTCGTTGCAGGTGGAGCTGGACGGAGGTGCGGCGCGCACCTCCGACGGCAGCGTCGACGTCGCGATCACCGCGCCCGCCGGTGCGACCGAGGTGCAGGTGTCGCTCGACCCCACGTTCGCCGGGGCGACGTGGCAGCCGATCACCGAGCCGCTCACGATCGACGTGCGCGACGGCGGTCACCAGATGGTGTTCGCCCGCGTGCGCGACGGAGAGGGCGCCGAGGCCGGCCGCCCGGCGGTGGCGGGCATCGAGGTCGATCTCACGTGGGATGCCGCCACCTCGTCGGCCGACGGTCCGCACCGGCCGAGCTGGGCGCGCATGGCGTCGCCCACCACCGTGCTCGTCCGCATCGAGGCCGGCCGCGTGGTCCGCAACGGCGCCGCCCCGTTCGACCGGGTGGTCGGCGAGCCGCTCGACGTCTCGTCCGTCGACGATCCCGCCGACTGGCGCGTGACGACGCCGGGCGTGACGGTGGCGTCGGTGTCGCGCGTCAGCCGACCGTGGGGCGAGGGCATCACCGGCGACGACCCGAACGCCGACCGCGTGCTGCCGCTGGTGCACGACGTGTATCTCGAGCTCGATGCCCGCCTCCCGGTGGGGCCGCACACGATCGAGACCGCCGACGGAACCGTGGCGCCCGTCGAGGTGGTCTACGAACCCGACTCGTCGCGCAGCGCGGCGATCCGGGTGAACCAGCTCGGCTTCGCACCCGCCGACCGCGGGAAGGTGGCGTTCGTGTCGGTGTGGCGGGGCGACGCCGGCGGCATCGACTTCCCCGATGCGATGACGTTCGAGGTCGTCGACACCGCCACGCGGGGCGTCGTACTGAACGGCACCACGGTGACGCGGGCGACCGGCGACGAGTTCGGCCGCGGCGACCTCACCGGCGCCGAGGTGCACGAGATCGACTTCTCCGACGTCGACGCCCCGGGGCGCTACGAGGTGTGCGTGGAGGCGCTCGGCTGCTCGGCACCGTTCCCGATCGCCGACGACACCACCTGGCGACGAGCCCTCGTCGCGGTCGCCCGCGCCGCCTACCACCAGCGCAGCGGCGTGGCGCTCGGTGCGCCCTACACCTCGATCGACCGGCCACGACCGTTCCACCCCGACGACAACGTCACCTTCGAGGAGGTCTCGCTCACGGCGATCGACGATCCGTCGAACATCGGCCGGGACGACCGCTACGAGGAGTACCCGGGCGCGGTGACCGGGGTGCTCGTGGACGACGCATGGGGCGGGCACTTCGACGCGGGCGACTGGAACAGCCGCATCGAGCACCTCGGGTACGTCTCGATGGCGCTCGACCTCGTGCGGCTGTTCCCCGACACCTTCGAGTCGCTCGACCTCAACATCCCGGAGTCGGGCGACGCGGTGCCGGACGTGCTCGACGAGGGGCTCTGGGACCTCGACCTCTACCTGCGTCTGCAGCACGAGGACGGCGGCGTGCCCGGTGGCGTCGACCAGAACCGGTTCGGCGAGGGCGAGGAGACCTCGTGGGACAACAGCGCCAACGTGTACGTGTACTCCCCCGACCCGTGGTCGACGTACTCGTACGTCGCGGTCGCCGCACAGGCCGCGGTCGTGCTCGAGCCCTACGACGCCGAACGCGCCGCGACGTACGCCGCGTCCGCCGAGGCGGGCATGGCGTGGGCGGAGGCGGCCTGGGCCGAGCTCGCGACGTCCGATCCCGCTCGCCGCGACGCGCTGGCGGTGGCCGTCGACCGCGCGAGAGGCGCCGCTGCGGCGGCGATGCTCGAGCTCACCCGTGACCCGGCCTGGAACGACGTGCTGGCGGACGCCACGGTGTTCGACGAGTCCTCCGTCGGCCTGCTCGACTGCCCCGGCGCCGAGTGCCTCGCGGCCTGGCTCGCCGCGCGGATGCCGGCCGATCTCGTCGAGCCGACCATCCGGGCGAACGCGACCCAGAGCATCGTCGCCCACGCCGACGCGGCACTCGCCGCCCAGGCCACCACGGCGTTCGGCTGGACGCAGGAACGACCGGACGTGCCGACGGTCTGGGGGCTCGGCCCGTCGCTCCCCCACGGGGTCGGCGTGCTGCGCGCCTTCGTGCTCACCGAGGACGCCCGCTATCGCGAGGCGATGGTGCGCAGCGCCTCGTTCTCCCTCGGCGGCAACCCGCTCGGCATCTCGTTCTTCACCGGTCTCGGCGAGGAACCGGTGCGCCACCCGCTGATCATCGACGCGATCGCGTCGGGCCTCCCGGTGTGGCCCGGCACGTCCGTGTACGGCATCCACGACCTGAACTTCAGCGACGGCGACGACTGGGTGGAGGAGTTCCGCCTGGGTCCGGCCGGGGTGGAGCCGGCGCCCTCGGACACCCCACTGCTGTTCGACTTCTACGAC
>Ga0315904_10006069_pt1 | contig 16596 bp, 13 predicted proteins | sample LakEriMetagenome_6_FD_203529 | JGI IMG/M metagenome (GOLD analysis project Ga0315904, IMG submission 203529) | Freshwater fungal communities from buoy surface, Lake Erie, Ohio, United States - Buoy 12 MA120 | ecosystem: Environmental > Aquatic > Freshwater > Lake | place: USA: Lake Erie, Ohio... | reverse complement strand
AAGGCCCTCCGTGATTGGGTGACCAGGTCGAACCGTCCAGACTCGCTCAAGGTCGTCATCGCGCCAGATCAGCCCACATGTCGTTCCCATCAGCTTACGGAAGATCTTGGAGAAGTGCCCCGAGTGCAGGACAATCAGCCCCATGCCTTCTAAAACACGCTTATGGACTTTCTCCACAATGGCATCGTCCACTTTGTCGTGTCCCATGTGGCCCCACCACGTGAGAACATCCGTGCTAGCCAAGATCTCGTCGGTGAGGCCATGCTCGGGCTGGTCAAGTGTCGCGGTTCGCACTGTGGCACTCTCACCCAGTAGCTCACGCAGGCCATCGGCAATCGCATTGTGCATGCCGTCAGGATAGACTTTCTGGACAGCTTCATGCTGCTTTTCGTGGAGGTTTTCCCCCCAGACAGTAACAACCATTGTTGATCCTCCAAAAGAAAAAGCCCGGCACATCTGTGCCGGGCATCAGAGCAAGCCTACCGCATCCGCTCCGTGTACTGTGACTCCCAGCCTCCCTGAGAAGGGCGACTGCGGTAGTCAACAAAAATTCCCGCCATCAGCATCAGCCAGACAAAGCCCAGCACTGCCCAGAGCCAAGTCAGCTTCGTGCTTCCCCGGACATTCATGAAGTTGTAGACCACAAAGCCCGCTTTGATCACTGCGACAAACATCGCGACCACGAAGTTCATTCCCACCCAGCGCGTTGCCGCACTAAGGTCAATGTAGTAGAGAACCACCGTGACGATCAGCAGGACGAAGAGTATGCCGTACGTGAGCCAGTAGAGCGAGGGTTTCGGATGCTGGATGACCTCGACGACAGGGTTCACAGGCCCGTGCCCATGTCCGTGATCGTCGTGTCCGTGTGCAATATCAGCCATCATCTTTCCTTTACGAGATTAAGTACATCAGCGGAAACAAGAAGATCCACACGATGTCCACAAAGTGCCAGTACAGACCAATCATTTCCAGCGGCATGTAGTCGTCTACGCAGGGGTGCTTGATCCAGTAGAAGAACATCAGCAGCACCATCATCACAATTCCAATGGAGACGTGGATGCCATGAAGCCCTGTCATACAGAAGTAGATGCTCATGAAGAGCCGAGCGTGCTGAGCCTCTGCGTTATAGCGCGTAAAGGCAGCATTTGGTACAGAAAAAGCAATCGTTCCATTGGGTATGGATGTTAGTCTCTGATCCATTCCTTCGGAGAGCTTAGCCGTCTGTGTGGCCGGAATTTCTAGCCCTTCTTCACTGAGTTTAGCTCCCGCCTTCTTGGCTTCTTGCATCGCCGTCCATGCACGGTTGGCGCGTGGGTTCTCGGCATGGCCGCCACTGTCGTGACCCGCATGCTCTGTCTTGAGAATATAGAGCGCACGGGCGTAGTTGAAGTTGCGATCCGGGTAGAGACCTTCGTGTAGCTTATTGGTGTACTCAAAGTACTTGACGACCATGAAGATCATCGCACAGCCTACCACTGTCCCAATCCAGAGGATCGTTTTAATCCGCTGGCCGATCTGGGCATTGTAGACCGCAAGTACCATAAAGAGCGAGCTCGTCAGCAGGACCGCCGTATTGATCGTCCCTAGCCAAGGAAAGCCACCTTTCATCAAGCCTAGGAAGTTGTACTGGAGCAGGAATTGGTGGGCTTCCAAGTAGGTATCGAAGTACATCACTCGGTAGAGAGCGTAGGCGAGGAACAGCCCCCCAAAGAACATGATCTCTGTTACCAGAAACGACCACATTCCTACCAGGTAACTCTCGTTTTGCTGGTGAATGTTCTCATACTGCATCGAGACCCGCTGCCCAGCACCATGCGAATGCTCAGCCCCTGTACTAGGCTCTAGAGCGTGCAGACTCATACGTGGGTTTCCTCTCGGACAGGTGAGCTATGCTGTGGATCCTTGTCGTGATCATGTGCGTGATCCAAGACATCGTGAGCAGGATGCTCCCCATGGTACTCGTAAGCTTCCCACGTGACCACTGGGATCTCCAGGAAGTTGTGGGTAACCGGTGGTGAGGGAATCGTCCACTCAAGTCCAACCGCTCCCCAAGGATTCGCAACAGCCTTCTCGCCCTTGAACCAGGACCACATGAGATAGAAGACAGGCAACATGAAACCAATGCCCAGAACCGTAGACCCCGCCGATGAAGCAATATGCCAAATCTGGTACTCCGGGGCGTAGAAGTGGTAGCGCCGGGGCATTCCTAAGTATCCCACAATAAACTGCGGGAAGAAGGTCATGTTGAAGCCGACAAACTGAATAATCGCGGAGAGCTTTGCGGGAAACTCGGGGTACAGGCGACCGGTCATCTTAGGCCACCAGTAGTGCAAACCTGCCATGAAGCCTAGTAAGGCCCCACCCACCATAACATAGTGGAAGTGTGCCACAACAAAGTAGGTCGCTGTCAGGTGAACATCTACGGCGATTGCTGCTAGATACATGCCCGTAAGTCCACCGATCACAAAGAGACCAATAAAACCCAGCGCAAAGATCATGTGGCTGGAGAGCTCAACACTTCCTTTGAAGATCGTTGCGATCCAGTTAAAAACTTTGACAGCAGAAGGCACCGCCACTAAAAACGAGATGATCGAGAAGACCATGCTCGAGTACATGGACTGTGCTGTCGCAAACATATGGTGGCCCCAGACCACAAACCCAAAGGCGGCAATTGCAAGCGATGACATTGCGACAAACTCATAACCAAAGATTCTCTTTTTACAGTTTGTCGCAATGATCTCGTTAATGATTCCCAGGGCAGGAAGCATCATGATGTAGACGGCAGGGTGCGAGTAGAACCAGAACATGTGCTGGAACAAAACAGGATCACCACCCAGCTCAGGCGAGAAAACTCCAAAGCCAAGAGTACGCTCGACAAGAACCACCAGAAGCGTCACCGCCACAACGGGCGTCCCCAGCATGATGATGACAGATGTCGCATACAGCGCCCAAACAAAAAGTGGAAGGCGGAACCAGGTCATTCCGGGGGCGCGCATCTTATGCACCGTGACGATGAAGTTCAATCCGGTAAAGATGGAGGAGAATCCTCCAAGAAACACTCCCATCAGACAAAGAGCCACATTTCCATTGGCATAGATACTGGAGTACGGCGTATAGAACGTCCAGCCCGTATCTACTCCTCCTGAAAAGAGAGAGATCAAAATACAGGTTCCGCCCGCCATATAAACATACCACGAGAGCAAGTTTAAGCGCGGGAAGGCCAGATCGCGCGCCCCAATCATCAAGGGAAGAGCAAAGTTCGCCAAGATCGCTGGGACTGCCGGAATCAGGAACAAGAACACCATGATAATACCGTGCGCCGAGAAAACTCGGTTGTAGGCATCACTGGAAAGAATCTGCCCCTTAGGTGCGGTCAGCTCCAGCCGAACCAGACCTGCGGCTAGTCCTCCAAGTAAGAAGAACATCGAGACGGAGAAGAGATACAGGAGCGCAATGCGCTTGTGATCAACCGTCAGCAACCAGGACTTAATCGAGAAATCGGTATTGATATAGTTCTCGTTATCCACACCGTAGGGACTCTCCCCGTGAGCAGCACGGGCATGACCGTGGGATGCAACCGAGGTATCGTGGCTATCTAAAGTGCTCACGCTCATTGGTATTGTTCTCCTCCATACATGTAACGAAACTGCTGATTGTCTGTGCTCGCCGGAATGGACTCATCGGCAGGTGTACCACTGTGGGGCTCCTCTTTAGTTCCGATCGTCTTGACATAGGCATTGATCGCAACCACATCACCCTCCGATAAGACTCCCTTGTACGAAGGCATGCCTTGTGGCCAACCCGCAAGAGCAAACTCATCAGGATAGAGAATCGCATTTCGCAAGTACGCATCATCGGCGGTTACGATCTTGCCACTAGCAAGCTGACGACTCTTCCCAAAGATCCCTGCAAGAGACGGTCCCCGTTTGGCAGCATCAGAACCACCCCCACCGTGACAGCCCGCACACTGGAATTTTTCGTACAGTGCCTTGCCCTGCTGCGCAAGAGAGAGTCCCCCACGGGTTGCCTCAATCCCACCAGGATTGACAGCACGTACTCCACCGCTGGCAGCCCACTTATTATAGTCGGCACGGCTCATCACATAGACCCAGCCCCCCATCTCGGAGTGCTGCGTGCCACAGTACATATTGCAGTAGATATGGTACTTGCCAATCCGGGTGGGTTTAGCCCACATCTGAGTGTACTCACCTGGCTGAACCTGGCGCTGCATACGAAACTCAGGAATATAGAACGCATGGATCACGTCTTGAGAGATCATCGTAAACTTGACCGGCTCATCCACCGGAATGTGAAGTTCGTTGTTCTCTCGGATGCCATTGGCATGTTGCATGTGCCACATCCACTGTTTCCCAATCACAAAGATCTCTTTTGCGTGCTTTGGCGGTTGATAGACCTCCCCAAAGAGCTTTGCAGACCAGACAAATATCCCTAATCCCAAAACCAAAGCGGGAAGTGTCCAGGCCATTTCAAGACCGTTGTGATGGTCTACAGGGTTAGAGCGATCCACATTATTGCCACGCTGATAGCGTGCCACCAAAAAGCCCAGCAGTCCCAGCACCAGGACCGTGAAGATCACTGTCAACGCAGTGAGAACCCAGTAGAGCACGTCTACGTTCTTCGCGTATTCCGATGCTGCCGGAGCCATAATCGGCATTTCACCCATCGGTACTCAACCCTCTCTTCTCTGCTCCCGGGACTCGCGCCGGAAGCTAATAACCATAAACGAACCTAAGGCAATTGCTGTTGCGGTTCCCAGCACTTGCAGAAGCCGAAAAACAGCGAGCCCATAGGTATTTCTCTGTGGATCGTAGTGGTAGCAGAAAAGCAAAATCTTCTCTGCCACACTCCCAATCCGACCTTGCCCCGCTTCCGTTAACGAAAGACGGACGTCCTTAGCTTTGTAGCTCACTCCAAAGTGATAACGTGAGACACGTCCCTTGGGAGTTACCATGAAAGTCGCGCTTGCATGTGCATACTGCCCCGTCTTGGCATCGTAGACATATTTATAGCCTAGCGAATCAGCAACGGCACGAATGTCTTTTTCTTCGCCCGTCAGAAAATGAAATGACTTCTCCGCCCCGGCTAAACCAAGCTGACTTAGATATTCTTGTTTCTTTGCCGTTGCAATCTCGGGCGTCTCTTTCGGATTAATCGAGATGACTACGACTTCAAAATCGCGCCCAATCTGGTAGCCAAGGCCAGGCTCATGCATGGCAGAGATCATCCCCTCGACCATCATAGGGCAGGTTCCCGTGCACTTAAAAAACGGCATGACTAGCCAGACAGGTTTTGTCCCAAAGTACTCTTTCAGGGGCACAATCTTGCCAGTTTCGTTTCGAAATACCGTTTCGAGAGGCAAAGCAGCATCCAGATTCTGGCTGATGGAGACATCACGCGCGGCATTAATCCCCGTATCAAAGCGTGGACGTGAGCCAAAGGGAGCCTGCTGAGACTGCCCTTGGCCGAAAGCCGAGGGAGCTAGCGCCAGGAGGGCGGCTCCTAGAGTGAGCTTACCGCGTAGGCACATTAGTGTGCACCCTCTCCACCGGTATATTTACCACTACCGGGATAGGAGCTGTGCTCCTCTTTTGGAGCCTTACCGGTTACTCCTGAGATTCCTCGGGCGGCAAGGGTTTCTTTTGCTTTTTTAATCCCCACATGTAGCGGTTCCTCGGATGCCTTGTAGATTTCCATATCTAGCTTAGGGTCACCTTGAACTTGTGGATAGGGCGGTGTGCGAGGCTTTGTCACGAATGCGGGTACCTCACGCTCAAGTTTCTTCCAGTCGGGCGTAAAGAACGGGTAAGCACCAAACTGAATGGCCATGATTGAGACCACGACGAATCCTGCAAAGATACTCATCCAGCGAACAATGGCAACAATATTGACATCACGGTGCTCGTAGCCAAGCTCCGGAATCGTGCCGTCGTTGATATCATTTGAGCCATGCATGATTAGTGTGCCTCCAGAGCAAGCTTGGTGTCTTGGATTCGGGTATCGTGGAGCGGCATTAGCTCCCCTGCCTTCAGATTTCGCACAAAGAGGATCAGCCAGACTCCTCCCACAAACACTAGGGCAGCCAGATCAATCCAGAGCGTCGAGAACGCAATCGAGGCGGACTTGAAGAAAGGCACGACCTGCCACCAAACATCTATGGTGCGAAAGAAGAAGATCCACCCCGCAACAATGATCAGAAGGTGCGGTGTCCGCTTGCCTTTACCCGAGAGCAGAGCTAAGAACGGCCCAAAGAACTGGAACACCACAATCGCAAGCCCGACGTAGACCAAGGGGCCTTCAAACCGCTGGACGAAGAAGATAATTTCCTCCGGCAGGTTGCCCGACCAGATGATCAGGAACTGTGAGATTGTAAAGTACCCGAAGACCATGGTAAAGCCCAGTAGCATGTTGCCAAGGTCTTTCGTCAGCGCAGGGTTGATTGCCCTGGCAAACGGGCGCATGGTGCGCATCGAGAGGACAAGTACCGTCCCAAAAGCGATCGTCATCAGGATTCCCGTTGCCATGTGCCACGCACCATAGAGTGTGGAGAAGAACATCGGGTTGAGCGACATCAGCCAGTCCGTGAAGGCAAAAGTCAGCAAGATCACATGCACCACGCCGAGTGGCGGTGCAAAGCTCCGTCGCCACTCCGCCCGTGCTTCATCACGATCTACATCCTGAGCCTTAGACGAAGCATTCAGCTTGCTGGTCGTCCAAATCCAGAAGACAAAGTAGAACACCGCGCGGATGATCCAGGCCACCGGATTTAACCACTGCTGCTTTTGAATGGGAAGCTTGGCCATGAATGCGGGATCTGCCCAAGGAAAGTAGCTATGCCCTGCAACCGTGGCGATTGCGATAGGAATAAAGAACATTCCCATCAGGGGTAGGTTCTTGTTCCCTGCCTCTAGCACCTTAAGAATTGACAGGCTCCACTGTGCACGGATCGTGTGGTGCAGAAACGTAAGTGTCGTACAGCCAAGTGTCAGGGTCAGCCAGAAGATGAAGCCGTAGTGATACGCTCCGGCAAAGACGCGGTGACCGGCACTTTGATCCGTAAAGTACCCCGCAGCCAGTGCGATGGCACCGATCACGGCCATTCCTGTGGCAGTGTTGCCCAGCTTTGTCAGCGTCGGAAGCGCTGAGGGAGCCTCGTGTGTTTCGTGTTCCGTCATTAGTTTGCGCCTCCCTGAACCGTCAGGGTAATGCGTCGGTTCTTGGCCCGGCCTTCACTGGAGCTATTGTCTGCGACAGGTTTGGCGGAGCCATAGCCCTTTGCCAGAAGCGTGCTACCTGCCACTCCCTTGCTCGTCAGGAAGTCTCGAACTGAGTCTGCTCGTTGGCTGGAGAGCGAGAGGTTACTCGCCGCTTTCCCCTGAGAGTCCGTATGTCCACCGACCTCGACTTTAGAGTCAGGATTTTTCTTGAGAATCTCCGCAACTGCGGTTAGAAATATCTGCGATTCGGGCTTGAGAGTGGCCTTTGCAGTGTCGAAGAGCACATCACCGGTCAGCTTACTCATCGCGCTATCGAGGTCTTCTTGCTCCTTCTTAGCTGCGTCCGTTGCGGGCTTAGCTGCGTCCGTTGCGGGGAGGGCCTCGACAGGAGCAGGCGTAGCCGTTACCCTCGGTGCAGGCGTTGGCTCAGCAGGTTCACTAGGAGCGGGAGTCGCCGCCACTGCGACAGGAGTCACTGCCGCCGGAACGTTTCCCCCACTAGCGAGCTGGAGCGCACGGACATAGCTCACAACAGCCCAGCGATCGTTGTAGTCCTGGATGCGAGAAGCGTAGCCGTACATCGCGCCCTTACCATGAGTAAGAACATCGTAGATGTAGCCATCTTCCGCTTTGAGCAGACGGGGCTGGTGGAGCGTGGAGGGAAGCTTCTGCCAGAACCCAAGACCGCGCTGGGCAATAAATCCGTTGCCGTTGCCCGTGGTTCCATGACAGGGAGCGCAGTAGACTGTGTAGCGGTTCTCACCGCGATCCAGCATCGCTTTGGGGCCGCCAAAGCTCTTGACCGCCTCGGCAGGAATCTGCGCGACGAACTTTCCGGCCTGTTTTCCCGTGGTGAAGGCATCGTCGGTGCGGAGCTTACCGCGCGCAATCGTCCCCTCAGGCAGGGCACGGCTGGCCTGACGATCGGTGTAGAAATCGCTCTCGTAGTAGGCCTTCATCTTGGGCTGCTCCCACATGTCAATGTGACAGCCCGAGAGAAGAGCACTTCCACCCAAGAGGGTTAGCCCTAGTGTGTATCGCATGCTAATGTTCACTGGCGCGCTACCTCCGCAACATTCAGGGCTCCGAGCCCATTTAGGAACGCCGCCGTTTCGTTTTGTTCGTACTTGGGGTCTTTGGTCTCGATACATAGGAAGTAGCGATCCTGTGTGGCGCGATCAAAGTTGGGGGCATTAAAGATCGGGTGGTGAAATCGGGGAAGACCATTGAGGGCCCACTGCGAGATAAAGGTCGTCAGGCCCGTACAGAGAACCGTCATCTCAAACGTGACCGGGATAAACTGTGGCCACGTGTTGAGTGGCTTTCCTCCGACGTTCATCGGGTAGTCAATCACCGCGATGAAGTACTGTAGCCCAAAGCCTAACAGACAGCCCGTGAGTCCTCCAAAGAACGCAAACCAAGGAATACGGTCGTCCGTACCGTTTGGCAGTGCTTCGGCAAGGCCGTGAATCGGGAAAGGCGAGTAGGCATCTGTTTTCGAGTAGCCCGCTGCCGTCGCACGCTTCGCCGCAATCACGAGATCATCGGGAGAGTCAAACTCCGCAATCATTCCGTAGATCGGGTTTTCAACAGGCCCATGTCCATGTGCTGACATTAGTGAGCCTCCTCTTCATGCGCATCGTGAGCGTCATGAGTGTCGTGACCAAACGTGTGGTGATTTTTATACAGTAGATCGCGCATCTCAAAGATATTGATGAAGGGCAGCACCTTGATGAACATAAAGAGCAAGAAGGTAAAGAAGCCCATCGTCCCTAAAAAGAGTAGCCAGTCCCAGAGGGTCGGGGAGTAGTAGCCCCAGGAGCTGGTTAGGAAGTCACGGGTCAGCGACATCGGGATAATCACGAAGCGCTCCAGCCACATTCCGATTCCAATTACAATACTGGTGACAAATAAGAAGGGAACATTCTTGCGGAGCTTGTGGTACCAGAGTGCCTGCGGCCAGATACCGTTGCAGAAGATCAGCGCCCAGTAGAATGCGGCGTAAGGACCGGCAAATCTATGGTTGACCACAGCGAGCTCGTAGACATTGCCTGAGTACCAGCTATAGAAGATCTCCAAGACGTAGCCATAGAAGACAATCAGGCCCGTTGCCAACGTGATCTTGGCCATCCAGTCGAGGTGCTTCTCGGTGATAAAGTCCTTGAGACCATAGAGAGCACGGAGCGGCAGGCCAAAGGTCAGTACCATCGCAAATCCGGCAAAGACGGCTCCTGCCACAAAGTAGGGCGGGAAGATGGTCGTATGCCAGCCTGGGACAATTCCCACGGCGAAGTCGAAGCTCACGATGGTGTGTACGGAGAGAACGAGTGGGGCAGAGATGCCTGCCAGGATATTGGTCGCTTGCTCGTAGCGGAACCAGTGCTTGGCGCTTCCCCGCCATCCCAGTGCAACCGCACCATAGAGAACCTTGGCGATCATGCTCTGCGAGCGGTCACGGAGGGTTGCGATGTCGGGAACCAGTCCTAAGAACCAGAAGAGCATCGAGATGGTGAAGTAGGTAGAGACAGCAAAGACGTCCCACTCTAGCGGCGAGCGCGTCTGCGGCCACATCCCCAAGATATTCGGGTAAGGGAAGAGCCAGTAGTCACACCAAGGACGACCCGTGTGAAGCAGCGGGTAGAGACCCGCACACATCACCGCGAAGATGGTCATTGCCTCGGCAAAACGGTTGATCGAGTTGCGCCAGGACTGACGCATCAGCAAGAGAATCGCTGAGATCAGTGTTCCTGCGTGGCCGATACCAATCCACCAGACAAAGTTAACAATGTCCCATGCCCAGCCCGCGGGCTGGTTATTTCCCCAGATCCCCGTTCCCCGCAGAATCAGCCAGGTGATGGCCATCAGCATGACGTTCAACCCAACAAAGCCAATGGCGGTTACGATAAACCAGACCAGCGGCGGGCGCGGGTTTAGGACAACGCGCGCAATGATATCTGTAATAGACTCATAGTCATGCTCGTTGTCAATAAAATTCTCGGGGATGAGCTGCGTGCGCTTGCCGCCCATCGGTTCCGTTGCCATCTAGTGTCCTCCCTCCGCCGCCACCGGCTTGACCAGCGCGGGGTTGGGGTTCTTGATCTTCGCCATGTACGTCGTTCGTGGGCGAGTATTTAGCTCAGCCAGGAGCGCGTAGTCATGAGGTTGGTGCTTCAGCTTGCTTACCTTGCTATTGCGATCGTTAATGTCCCCAAAGACAATCGCCTGTGTCGGACAGACCTGCTGACAGGCCGTGATAATCTCGCCGTCCTGAATCTCGCGGCTCTCTTTTTTGGCCTCGATTCGGACTTCATTGATGCGCTGGACGCAGAAGGTACACTTCTCCATCACACCACGTCCCCGCACGGTCACATCCGGGTTCGAGAGCATCTTAAGCACAGGCTTCTCGAAGTAGTTCAGCGTGGTCGGCCCACCCGCGCCTTGCGTCCACTTCAGGAAGTTAAAACGTCGGACTTTGTAGGGGCAGTTATTGGAGCAGTAGCGGGTTCCCACGCAGCGGTTGTAGACCATCTGATTGAGCCCCTCATGACTGTGCACCGTCGCGGCAACCGGACAGACGGGCTCACAAGGCGCTTTCTCACACTGCATACAGGGAATCGGCATGAAGTGACTCTCGACATTGTCAATGTCTGCCGACTCAAAGTAGTGGTCAATGCGAATCCAGTGCATCTCGCGACCCGCTGCCACTTGTTCTTTACCGACGGTTGGGATATTGTTCTCCGCCTGGCACGCAATCGTACAGGCGTTACAGCCGATACAAGTTGTCAGATCAATGCTCATTGCCCAAGCATTGAAGCCCTTACGTGAGTAATCAGGATAAAGCGAGATATTGCCTTCTTTATTCGCCTCATGCTTGGTCGTCGGATCGGCATCAATGTAGAGCCAGTGCCTACGCCCTAGCCCAAAAGCGTCGTCGGCAATCACCGTGGGGAGCTTGTCGGCAGCGATCTCATGTGCACCGCCTCCATCATGTTCCCCGTGCGCATCACCATGCCCACTGGCCTCACCCGCTCGTTCGGGCTCGGCGTGGTGCGGCTCATGAAGATGCCCCTTGGTCTCGACAAAGCGGGCCAGTGTGCCCGAGCGGACAATATCGCGGTTTTTGTGCTCGACCACGTGAAGCGCTTCGTTCACCCCGAACGGGTCGGTGGTTTCCGAGCGCATCAGGTGGTGGGGCTGGGTGTAGGCAAGCTCATAGGTCTCATTGGTTGCCTTGACCGTCACCCCCACGGCATGATTTAGCGAGTCACTGGTGCGGACGGGGTAGACATCAAAGCCCTGCTTCTCACAGACCGCTCCGCCTTTTGTCCGACCGTAACCGAGAAAGAGCGTGATCGTATCATCAGGCTGACCGGGTTGAACCCACACAGCCACCTTGACACTTGCTCCTCCGACAGTCACTTCGATAAGCTTCTTACCAGAGTACTGCGCGATATTGACCGCGTCGTTATTTCCTTCGGAAGCGATCAGCCCTAGCTTCTTGGCAGTCTTTGGCGAGATCAGTGCGGCATTGTCCCAGACAATCGTGGTCAGGGGCTTGGGCAGCTCCTGAAGCCAAGTGTTATTAGCATACCGCCCGTCCCAGATCGTCGGATCGGGGCGGAAGTTTACTTCCAGATCGGGGGACGCGGGGGTCTCAGGAAGGCTCGCCAGTAAGCTCGCCACAGGCACCACCGCGACAGCAGGGCTTGCGGTTCCAGGAAGCACGCCATCATGAACGGCCTTGCGCCAGACAGGCTCCGCAATCGTGGCGTGGTGCTGGCGGAGCAGCTCCATTCCCGTCAGGGGCTGTCCTAGCAAGAGCGCGATCACTTCAGTAGCCGTCTTGGTTGCATAGAGCGGCTCCACCAGGGGCTGTTGCAGCCCAACGGTTCCATCGTGCGCCTTCAGATCCCCCCACGACTCCAGGCCATGTGACTCTGGCAGCGACCAGTGAGAGAGCTCAGCCGTCTCGTTTTCATAGTGGGAGAGATGCGCCCGGAGAGGACACTTCTCGGAGAGGTAGGCTTTCTTGAGGTTCGCATCGGCAGGGCCATCGTAGAGCGGGTTGCCTCCCAGAGTCAGCAAGAAGCTCACTTTCCCTGCTTCAATATCAGCGGAGAGTGCCTTGATGTCTGCCGCCTGATCGGTTACTTTCGCTTCAATTGGCGCATGGTAGGTAACCCCCTTGCCACTAGCCCCAATCGCAGCGTTGATCGCGTGGGCAATGGCATGGAGCGCGGGCGACTGCTCATCACCTGGTATCACCACGCCGCCGTTTTTCAGATCCTCCACCAGCGTGTTCAAGAAAGCTTCGTCCACACCGGTGGGAAGCTGCCCGGCTCCGCTTCCCGTGATCTTGGCAAGCAACACACGAGCGACACGCTCCACATCGGTAGGCCTCACGGCCAAACGATGATCCGATGATGCCCCGGTAACGGTGTAGCTGCTCTCAATGGTGTAGAGGCGATTCATCTCCGGCTTGTCAATGCGCACACGGCGGCCATCGGCAAACTCGCGGGCATAGCGCACGGAACCAGGGAGAGTTAGCAGGAAGTCTGCATCCAGCGAGAGAATGGTCTTTGCCTGGTTTAAGTGGTAGACCGGCGTCAGTGGCTTCCCAAAAGCAAGCTGAGTGCCTTTGCGGACATTGCCCTGCGAGAGCGGCTCCCACTGAATCCACTTGGCACTCGGGTAAGCACGGATAAACTTCCCGATCATCGCAGCATAGGTTGGACTCACGACAGTCGGGGTGACCAGGCGAATCCCTGCACCACCACTGGCAGCCTCTTTCTGAAGCACCGGGCGAGCGGTTGAGAAGAACTGATCCCATGTCCGAACTTCCCCGCGCTCGATCACAGACTGAGCACGCTCAGGATCGTAGAGAGAGAGCAGCTCGGACTGTGTCCAGACATCGGTGGCACCAAGGCTCGAAGGGTGCTCGGGGTTGCCTTCGATCTTAACCGGGCGGCCCTCGTAAGAGCGCACCAGCACTCCGATTCCCAGGCCCCGGCTCTCGAGCGTGGTGGCGTAGTAGAGCGACTGACCGGGCACAAGCTGCTCGGGGGCACGGACATAGGGTACCGACTTCGTCTGCGGCATGATGCGGCAGCCAGAGAGCCCGGCAAGCGCCATTCCCGCACCGGTGAGCTTCAGAAAGTCACGACGGTCCAGGTCTAAGAGTGTCGCACGGTTGGGAAACTCTTCATCTACCCACTGCGTAAACTCTTCGGTCTTCGCCAGCTCGGCGTAGGATTTCCACTGTTTGGTCTTCATAATGTTCAAATTAGTGATGGCAAACGGCGCAGTCTGAGAGCTGCTCCACCTTAATGTTGTATTCCTTGACGAGCTTCTTGCCTTCTTCGAGCTCCTCACCCTTGCGAGCGTACTGCTCGCCTAACATCAGAGTCTGCTCCTCTTCCGTCAAGCCAGAGCCAGCCCACTCTTTCTTACCCGTCTTTTCATCGTGTAGCACGGTGCCCGTCTTGGTCTTGCGGATCTTCTCATAGAGATCAAAAGCGGATCCAGGCTTCCCCACGTACTTTTCGGGATGACGGTGGCAATCCAAACACCAGGCCATCTGGAAGGGACGACCTTTGTAGGCCATCTGCATCGCCTGCACCGGGCCATGACAGTTGTTACAGTTCACGCCTCGATTGATGTGAATCGAGTGGTTAAAGTAGACAAACTCAGGAACTTTATTAAGAGTTGTCCACTTGAGCGGAATATTCTTCTCGTAGCTCTCCCGCACAGGCTCCAGAAGCGGACTATTGGACCAGACCTGCGAGTGGCACGACATACAGGTGTGGGTCGCCGGATAGCCTGCCTTGGCGGACTTCTCCACCGACGTATGGCAGTAGCGACAGTCCAGTCCTAGCTCGGTGACATGGTGCTCATGCGAGAAGGGAACGGGTTGCTCGAAGGCAGTGCCTACTTTAGTGACATAGCCAGAGCGGGTAAACTGCGAGATGGTGATCATGGCCACTAAGGGAGAAGTGGCGACGCCAATAATGGCCATCTTGCCGATCACATTACTACTAGGTGCGAAAATATTTGGCATGGATAATCAGTCCTGACCGACCCGAGGCGCCGGTATAACTGCGAGGCGTAAAAAGCCCGCCACTTTGTACACGATTTCACGAATTTCAGCAAGACCTAAGACGGTCATTTATTTATGTTCCTTAACCACTGCCAAAACGCGCGTCCACAGCCAAGGCTAAGAACAGCAGCGCTAGGTACAACATAGAATATTTATAAGCTTTCAGTGCAGAGAGCCGATCTGTCCCACGACGAAGCTTCCAGCTCTGCTGCACCAGCATTGCGCCCAGTGCGACCGCAGGAATCGCATAGAGCCATCCTGCAAGCCCTTGTGCCACGGGCAAGAGCGAGACCCCCACCGTAATCACGGCGTAGAGAATGATCTGCGTCACGGTTCGCTTATCTCCCACTACCGCAGGGAGCATCGGCACACCCACGGCTGCATACTGGTCTTTGATGAGTAGCGCCAGCGCCCAGAAGTGCGCCGGAGTCCAGACAAAGATAATCGCAAAGAGATACCAGGCCAGTGCACCCTTAAGATCTCCCGTCACAGCAGCCCAGCCCACCAGAGGCGGGAAGCAGCCCGCTGCGCCACCAATCACGATATTTTGCACCGTGCGGCGCTTGAGCAGCAGTGTGTAGATCACCACGTAGAAAACCAATCCACACAGGCTCAGCATCGCAGCCAGTAGGTTCGCGCCCAGCCAGAGCGTGAAGAACGAGGCCAGTGCCATAACCAAGGCAAAGCCCAGTGCCTGATTTGCAGGAATGGTAGCCGTGACCGTGGGGCGCTTGGCCGTGCGGGTCATCTTAGCATCAATATCACGGTCAATGACCATATTGAAGGCATTGGCCGCTCCCGCCGAGCAGTAGCCACCCACAAAAAGTGCGACAAAGAGCCCCAGCCCCGGCCAGCCGTGTGCGGCCACAAAAGCCGCTGTCAGAGTGGTAAAGAGCAGGAGCGAGATCACGCGAGGCTTGGTGAGATTAAGATAGTCACGCCAAGTCGCGGGCCCGGAAGGCTCCACGACTCTCTGTACAACCACGGCTTCTTTCTCCATTCCTGGAGAGAAAACAATATCCTCAACGTGCACCACCCCCTCCATGGACGCCGAGTAGGCCAACAGACAAAGTGCTACCCAGGTGAAGTCCGCAAACATCAGGTGGATGACCTGCATGACCACAGGAGCCCGAAGCCAGACATTGGTCAGACCAATCAGAATCTCGCACAAGAAGATCCAGCCCAGCATACTCCCCCACCGGCGGGACTCCGTCGAGGGCCGTAAGTGGGCGACAAGCCCCGCGATCAGTATCAAGTAGAGCCCGACAGAGCCTGCGATATAGGGATGCCAGACACGGAGCTTCAGCAAAAACGGAGCATTGGCGGCCTCGGCGAGGCGCATCACTTCTTCATGACTACGCGCCGGAAAGAGCGTGTCTCCGAGTGCCGTGATGGCTCCCGAGACCCCCAGCACCAGCATCGCCACAAAGGCCAGTCCCAGCGCCCCACTCACCGAGCCTTGGGCAAAAAGCCGCACACGCGCTTTGCCGCTGGCGTACCAGGCCGTAAGAGCCAGAGAAGAGAGCAAGAAAAATGTCGTGCAAAGATGCACGGACATCGCCACGGCACGCTCAACGGAGGCATTGTTCTCGACATAGCCTCGCTTGACCAGCACCGCCCCGAGCAGAGCCTCAACAATGGTGAGTGCCAGCACGACAGGCGCAGCGCGGCGAATGTAGTGTCCACGCGGATAGAGTCGAAACGCCCCTGCAACCAGAGCAAGCACCAAAAGACCGTCTAAGCCGGAGACAGCGCGGTGGGTAAACTCAATGATCGTATGAAGATTGGGGGCAACAGGGATGATCTCTCCCTTACAGGTCGGCCAGTGCTGACCACAGCCTGCCCCTGAGCCGGTTGCCCGCACAACGGTACCTACCAGGATCACCAAGAGGTTAAAAGCCAGCACCGCCCACGCATAGCGGGCGAAGGCTGGGTTCTTATGGGAGGTGTTGGTCTGGGTGTCCATTTCGTTTCCGAGAGTATAATACCGCACACTTTTCGTCATCCCCCATTCAACAGAGCCGAGTTCGTGAAAAAAATCACGAATTTTTTCAGTCTCCTAAATAAGAAACGCTTATTAAAAAAACTAACGACGCCAGCCTTTACGCAAGAGTGCCTCCAGTGCCACACCATCTTCGGCATCGAGTGCCTTGAGCATGCCGTCCAGCTCCCCGATACAGCGATCCAGTGCATCCCCAAGCGCCTTTCGGTTCATCAGGCAGATCTCCCGCCAGAGCTCCGGGTCGCTACTGGCAACGCGGGTAG
>Ga0315904_10006068_pt1 | contig 16597 bp, 21 predicted proteins | sample LakEriMetagenome_6_FD_203529 | JGI IMG/M metagenome (GOLD analysis project Ga0315904, IMG submission 203529) | Freshwater fungal communities from buoy surface, Lake Erie, Ohio, United States - Buoy 12 MA120 | ecosystem: Environmental > Aquatic > Freshwater > Lake | place: USA: Lake Erie, Ohio... | reverse complement strand
AGTGCTGCCGCTGAAGAAGCAGCAAAAGCCGAAAGAATTATTAATGATTCTATTGCTCGCATTAATGCTCTTCAGATCCCTGACATTACTAAAAAGATTATTTACGATCAGTATATGTCCGTTGGTGACTTTACACCGGACATGCTTGATAAGGTTATTGAAGAAAACGCTCCTTTAGCTCTAGTAAAAGAAGACCCTCGTTATCGAGCTAAAATGGAATCTAGTCTTGCCCAATTAGAGCAACGCACTAAAGGTCTTAGTGCTGAAGGTGAATTAGCCCTAGAAAAATCTCGTCGTCGTACATCTCAAGATGTTTTAGCTCAGCTTGCTAGTATTGAGTCTGAGGCTAAGAGGCGAGGTACTCTTAGTGCCGGAGCTACGCTTATGTCTAAAGTTAAAGCGGCTCAAGCAGGTGCTGATAGACAATCAATGGGAGGACTTGAAGCTGCTGCTCTAGCAGAAAAAAGTTCATCACAAAATTTAGAAAATTATATCCGCAGTCTTTCTGCAGACGAACAAACTAGATTAGAAGTTCAAGGTAAAAATGTTCAAGCTCGTAATTTAAGAGATGAACAATTAATGCGTAATGCAATAGCTAGGGAACAATATAACAAAGAAGCTGCAAATCGCGCTAATCTTCGTAATTTAGATGAAAGACAAAGAGCTTTTGACGCTAATACCGGAATAAATATTGGGGAACAACGTCGAGTTAATTACGAAGCCCCTATAAAAATGTTTGATATGAATTTAGGTAAAACAAATGCTCTAAATTCTATGTATGGAAAACTTGCTGACATTTACACAGGAAGAGGACAAAGTAAAGCTCAGATGTGGTCTAGTTTAGCAAGTGGAGCAGGTCAAATGGCTGCTGGTGCTTTTGATGGCGATTTTTTTAAAACAAATAGAGGAACAGGTTTTAATATGCCTAATATAACTTTTTCGCCTACGTTTGCTGCGCCTACACCTGGAGGAAGTCCTGCTCCGGCAGTTCCTCAACAAGCTCCGGCAATACCTCCGTACCAGCAACCGATGATGGGTTATGGAGGATTTTCAAATAATTATTTTACATTCCCTTATGGATCTAACGATTAACAACTTATAATATATGATTTTCGACGATAAATCTTCCCCAAATTTTAATTTTGATGATCCCAGTTCGTTTTATAACTTAATTGGTAAAAATCAAGTTGATGATATGGATAATATGGATGACATGATTGATATGTCTAATCCTGATAATCATCCTAGTTGGGCTAAAGAAGTAAATGAGAAGTACGCAGGTAATCGTTCTCCTGCATCTTTAGGGCTTTTAAGTGAAGATAAAATGTACGAGATGTCCAAATTACCAGAACCTCTCGAAGATGAAATAGAAGATCAAGAAAATCTCATTAAATCGTATAAAGATCAAGGAATTAATGATGGTGTTCAATTAGTTCCTTTGTATGAAAAATTAGGTAAATTAAGAGAAGAACAAAAACGAATAAAACAACAACAAAAAGAACCTCTTCCATCTTCTCCTGTTGCAAATCCTTCGGTTCTGCCTAATATGCGTGAAGCTTTTGATATTTATAAGGCTTCTAAAGGTATGGCAGATCAACAGAACAGATTGCCGCAAAACATATTAAATTCTGTAAATTCTAATAAAACCGAATTACCTGATTATTTAGCTCCTTCTAGCTCTCAATCTGCGTTATATCAAGCTGCCGCTAAAAATTCCAATGAAATTAAATTAGATCCTGTTTCAGTTTCAGCAAAAGCTTCCCCCGTCAAAAAATCTCCTTCTATTTCCAATATGGTTAAATCCAATAAAATAGTAAACGAGAGTGCAACTAGCGAGGTTGATGCCCTAATAGAAAAGGAAAACGCTGAAAGACAAAACACTCTTGACGCTCTTAGAGCTATGCAAGGAGATGTTGACAATTTAAAACGTTTACAGTTTATAACTGAAGGAGCGGAAAAGTTAAGTGCTGGTATTGCAGGAGTTATGTCAGGCTACAAAGTAACTCCCGAAAAATCTAAAGTATTTGATGAGCTTGCGGAACAAACTCAAAAAAATTACGAGCAACGTGCTTCCGTAGAAAAGGATGATCCTAATAGTGCTTATTCTAAAGGATTTAGAGAGTTTGCTATTCCGTTTGCAAAAAGAATCGGCTTTGATGAAAACAAATTAGCTAAGTTATCTGGCACACAGATTGCTGCTGTATTACCTCAACTTAAAGATGTATATGAAGCTCAAGTTAGGGCTGATGCTTTTCGTCTGCAACGAGAAGAGTCTAGGGCAGATAGAGCACAAAGACAAGCAGAAAGAGCTGACGAAAGAGCTGAACGTCAAATAAAAGGTTTGTATTACTCATGGAAAAATAGACTTCCGACATTAGGCGGTCCTGCTGCCACTGTAAACAGAAATCGTATTAATCAAGCTGATGCTATTTTTGCTACTTTTAATTTAGATAGAGATGCAACAGAAGATGATATTAATAAATTAGATAACGATCAATTAAAAAATTACGGTCGAATGATGATAACTGAATCGGCAATTGAATTAAATAAACTTCTTAGCGGTGCTAGTGCTCCAGCTCGTAAAACCCTTGAAGATATTGTTCCTGAAAATATCTACATGGATTATGTGAAATTAAAGGATTATTTTACAAATAAGTTAAATCCTGCAAAACAAAGTGCCTTTATTAAACAGGTTCTTAAAGTTGCGGCACGAGTAAGAGATAAATCACAAGCACAGTTAACCGACGTATACAAAAGAGATGCATCAGGAAGAAGTTTGTTTTGGAATAATCCTGAAATTGGGCCAGATTTTGATGCCACTTTAAGAGCTAGTGGATTAAAAGATGAACAGATTCAAGAGATTAAAGGTTCTAAAAATAAGTCCGGCGAATCTATTTCTGAACAAGGATTAATGGGTAAATCCTCTTATTTTCCTGGTGATATAGTATCTATTCAAGGTAAAAAATACAGAGTTCTTGAAGATGGCGATTCATTAGAGGAAATTAAATAATGCCAAAGTTAAGCGATCTTAACCCTAAAAGTATTCAATTGGTGTCCCGCGCTGAACCCGCAGAGCTTCCAGAAGATACATTAAGTTTAGGCGATGTAGCTGCTATAGCTGGTCAAGGAGCTACTCTTAATTTTGGAGATGAGATTCTTGCTGCCATAAAAGCAGGTAGAGATGTTGTTACTGGTAAAGGAAGTTTAGATAATATTCTTGATTTGTATCGTGAGCATCAGAAAGAAGAAGAAGCTAAGTACGAGGCTCTTAAAGAAGCTAATCCTAACTTAGCTCTTGTTGGTGAATTAGCTGGAGGATTTTTACTTCCTGGAGGAATGATAGCTAAAGGTGCTGCTAAGGGAGCAACGGCTTTACAATCCATTCTTGCTGCTGCTAAAGGTGGAGCTAAAATTGGAGCATTGGCTGGAGCAGGTTCCTCTAAAGCTGACCTCGGTAATATTGAAGAATTAGGAAAAGATGTTCTAGCAGGAACTGCAGGTGGCGCAATATTAGGCGGTGCTATTAGTACAGCAGGACAGGGATTGTCTAAAGGTATTCCGGCAATTATAGCTAAAGGAGAACAGGCCGATACTCCTATTGTGCGAAATTTAGCTGCTGCCGCTCGTAAAGGATTTGAAGGTAAAAAATTACTTAGCGATACAGCCCAAAAAGAAATTAGAAAAGAATCCGAAGAAGCTGCTTCTTCTTTAGAAACTCAAATGGCTGGTGCTGTAGAAGGAGCGTCTAAAGATATTGATGTCGGATTTAAACGAGCAGCAGAACTTGAGGCAAGAGTAATTCCTGATGAAGAAATAAAAGAAGGTCTTGCTCTTTTTGGTAGAAACATTAAAAATGAAAACCTTGTCACTCCTACCGTTGATGCTGAAACTGCGGCTAAAATTGCAGCAATTGAAACTAAAGTTGCTTCCGGTAAATTAAAGCGAGCTAAAGCCGATGAAGACATTAAAAAATTAAAATTAAAATCGGCTGGTGTTGCGGCTGATTTTGAAAAAGCATTATCTGCAGGAGGGACGGATGTATCCAAAACTCCTCATCCAATGCAGGGTACATTAGATAAACTTACTTCGTTGGTAAAAGGCGAGCTTAATCCACAGGAAGCATATAATCTTGCATTAGAATTAGAACAACTTGATACCGAGCTTCTTCCTCAAGGATTAGTTAAATCGCTTAAAGCTGCAGCTAAAGAAAGTGCTGATGTTGTGTTAGCACCCGAGTCAACTGTTGGCCCATCTCCTATAACAAGAGCATTTCAAAAACAAGAAGATATTAAAAGTAAACTTCCTGAAATGCTTCTTGGAGGAGCAAGACCTCCAGAATATCAAACTAAACAATTAAGAGATTTAGGATTTTCTGCTCCTCAAAAAATATATGACACTATTACCGATAAAATTATAGACAAACTTTCAGATCCGGCTACCACGGGAGATGATGCTCGTACTTTAATTACCACGTTAGAAAAAAATATTGACGAGCTTAATAAAACATATCCCGAATTAAATTTAGATTTTAAACAAGTAATTAATCGTATTAAAAACGTATCTCAAGATGTTACTCTTCGTAAAAAGATACTTAGTGAACAGGGTAAAACAGACGAAGTTGCAAGCGGTGTTTTAGATAAATTAACTAATCTTCTTGGATATGGCGGAGCATACGGAACAGGCTCTGCTGTTGGTGCAGTTGGCAGAGGACTCGGTAAGTTTAACAACTTAATATCGACTGCTAGTGATTCCGCTCTTATGCCTGTAGCCAAGACTTTACAAGGCGTTAAGGGTGTTTCTCATCTTGGAGCAGCGTTAGAAGGGGCATTAAACAATAAATCCTTAGCCGCAAAGAATGCTGCTATTTTTTCAATTATGCAAAATCCCGAAGCGAGGAACGCGATTAAAGGCGATTTGTTTGGTACTGAGAATGAGTAACATTAGATCAGACAGAGAATTATTAGTGGATATAGAAAGAAAGCTTGATGCTGTTAAAGAAGACGTTCATGAACTAGAAAAACATCAATTAGAGATCAAAAAAGATCTTTCTTATCATATCAAGCGTACAGATTTACTTCAATCTGAAGTGACTCATCTGTCTGAGCGCATTAAACCTATTGAATCTATTCGTTTTACTTGGCAAAATTTATTTAAACTTGTTGCCCTTTTTGCCGGACTTGCCACTATCGTAACCGCTTTCTTTGCAATACTCAAGAATGTAGGCTTCTTCGATAAGTAAGTTGCCATTCTCGTCTGTAATCCCTAGTAGCTCCATATCTATCTTATCGTCAATAGACTGGTAATCTGATTTGCCTACATCAGTTATATCTTCTAGGTAGGTGTGTTTACCCATTGCTTTCTGTTGGGTAAGTACATCTCTGTTCCTTGCGTTATTCCTGTTAAAACAATCCCTTATTGCTTCTTTTGTCTTGTGTAGGTTTCGCCATTTTTTCTTTACATCAACAGAAGCATTTACATACTCTTCCGTAAATTTATTTAAAAAGCTTTTTTCTTTATCTGTTAACTTATCTAAATAATCGTAATCTAATAATTCCGTTCGGCTACGAAGATTTAGCTCGGGGTGAAGGGCTGGGTATTGGGTTTTATTCCTTCGGTTCTTTTTCGGGGAGGGTTTCAAAGTAAAGGATTTTTTGCTTTTGAGTTTCTTCTTTAAGCCCTTTTTGGAGGTAGAGTTTGTTTTTGAATTCTTCTTCTTTGCTTTTGGTGATGTAGCCATATTTGACTCGTCCTTGTCGCCATGTTTTAACCCATTCTGGGGTAATCATTGATTTAATGGATTCGTTTACGCCAAACCATGTAGAGCCGAATCCAAGTTGTTTATCTGGGAAATAAAGATGGCACATAGATACAAATCTTTCGTATCCAATCATCCGTCTTTTTTTCTTTTGGTTATAGTAATCAAACAGATAGTAAAGAATATCTGCTTCAATAAAAATTGGCCCAGCTGCCAATTTGTGTTCTTCCATGAACTCTTCCATAAACTTTTTATAAAACATCGTTTTACGGAAGATAATTTTTTTAGGTCTAGCTTCTTCTAAAAATTTTGTAATGTTTATTATGCTTTTATTTATTTTAAAATAATAAAATTTTACGGAATCAACGATAACGGTTTTACGTTCTAGCTGAAGGAACATATCACGAACAAAGTCTTTGTGTTTGAATGTTTTGTTTTTAGACCAAGTTTTGAACAAACGGAATATTAATTTAGAGTTAACCTTAGAATTTCCAGGTTTAATGTCGTAATAAGCCAGAAATCTTATTACTTCGTTATCGACGTATTCTTCTTCAGACTTTTGAGTAACATCCTGTTTAGATGAATCCATTAACTTGAGTAGCTCTTCAACAGAGTACTCATGAATCATTTTATTAGGATGTTTATCATTGCCCATTAGAAATTAAGCCCAAGGCTTATACCAGCCGTTTTATTGGTAAATCCAAATACCCCTAAAGATACTGGCCCTAACAGTTGTTTACTAATGTGCGCACCTACGGTAAATCCGTTAGCGGGATTAGTAATATCAATCCCCGCTAAAGCATATATGTTTAAAGGTGACTTCTTTTCGACGAGCTTGTTTTGTTCAGAAGTTTTAGTAGTGTCTTTATTCGTATCCGTAACAATACGGGTAGTAGTCTCTTTAGAGCCATCTTTATTTACCTTTTCTACGATCACTGTATTTTGATGCTGTTTGATTTTTTCTACTTCTACGGTTATAGTCTTGGTTTCCACTTTAGTGGGGGCTGTGTGCCTTCCCCAATAAAAACAGCCAACAAGCATGAGTATGCCTATGACTGCTTCCCAATTCTTACTCAGAAACGCTTTCATCTTTTTTCTTTACCTTTTTTTTCGGTTGGTTCTTAGCCCTGTTCTCTTTACGGGTCTTCTGTTCCCCAACGGTTTTCTTATTGTGACAACGTTCACAAATGCCTTGCATATGCTCAGCGTCAATAAAAAGGCGAGTAATAAAACCGTCCCAATTATCCCATCCAGTAAGAGGAACAGCAGGGTCAATATGGTCAATTTGAACTTTATCAGCAAGCCCGCGACATTTTTCACAACGGAAGTATCCATCTGGAGTTTTACAACGGTTCTGTACTTCTCGCCTTACAGGAGAATACAACCAAAGGCGACGACAGGCCGCGATAACTTTAGATTTATAATTAAAATTCTTCTTCTTTGACATTTGTTTTCACGACTTCTTTGTACCCGCATTTATTAGAGCAGGTGGTTATTTTTCTAATACCTAAATCTGAATATACTTTACTTCCAGTTCCGCAGTCAGGACACATATTACTCTTTTTTTCAAGTTCTTTTGCCCTTTTCTTTTCAGCTTTTTCTTTCTTTTGTTCGTTCTTTTCTTTTTTGTGTAGTGCTAGTTGTTTTTCAAGAGTTGCAATAGTTTCATTACATTCTCTAAGTTCTTTTTTAAGGCTAAATACTTCGTCTGGTTTTTTTGTTTTGCCCATAAGATGAATATGCGTGTAAGATGCGCATCCCCTCAGAAGTTACTTCCCTGTACTTCCAAAACCTCCAGCATTGCGGTCAGTCTCAGTAAGTTCATCTACTTCCACAAGATTTTGGATCATGGACAGTTGGATGATACCTTGAGCGATTCTATCTCCTTTGTGAATGAGATACCCGTGCTTATCAGTTTTAGTGTCGTACATGGTTGTATTGTTTAGGTTATGAATAACAACCTTTACTGGACCTCGATAGGAGTAGTCCACAATTCCTGCCCCTGTCCTAAGCCCTTTAGAAGCAAGACCTGAACGATCTTTAATTTCAAAATAAGGCATCAGATGCATCACTTCTGTATTAAGATTGGGGGCGTAGCTCTCTCCAGAAAGGTCAATAGCAATCCCTGTATCTACAATGGCAGTTTTACCTTGGGGGATAAAGGTTTCTTCTATTGCATACAAATCATACCCATTTGAACCTACTTCGGCTCTTGTGGGGATTTGAGCATCTGGATGAAGTTTTTTAACCTTCATTGCTTTGTTCCTTCTGTTCTTTAGAAGCTTCGCTTGATTCAGGAATAGCTTTAGCATCGTTTTGAAGATCGGTAATTAGTTGCATCACTTCTACATAGGGTTTATTTCCTAAGTAGTTAATAATATCTTGAAGTACTCTGGTATCTACGCTGTGTCTCATTTGTTCTCCTTTATACTGACATCAACAGTTTTTTGTTTTGTTCTTTATCTCGGAGGTTCTCACGACCCCTCGCATTAGTTCCGCAATCCAAGCAACGGAATCTTTGGAATTTTCCAGTCTTGGTTACTAAGAAACCTTTTTTCTCTAGGTTCTTGCTTTGACAAGTTCCGCAACAAAGAGCGTGGTCATCAAGGTAAACATTGAAGTTTATTCCTCCGTTGTCCCACCCCCTTAGTTTAACATACAATTCTTCCAATGTCAACACATCTTGTTTATTATAATGTTCCATTTCTTTCCAAGCTTCAAGATTATTAGCAAGGCATTGTCTCCAAAGTTCAAACCCTGCGAATTTCTTGTGCTTAGACTTTTGTTGTTTGAGTCCAAGCTTTTCTGCCATGTACTCTAACTTATTGGAAGTAAATGCGAAGTTTTTAGAGGCAATCTGCTTCGTATCAATGTGCTTAAATGGAGACGGAGGTTTCATCCCATTAATGATGAACCTGGCATTAAGTTTTTTAATATCAAACTTCTTGCCGTTTTGAGTGACGATTACATCGGCTTCATCAAGAAGCTTCCAGATACCTTTTAGGATCTTGCTATCGTCATTTAAATCTTTCTGCCCACGAACATCTTGATAGTAAATAGTTTTTTCTTCAAACCATTTAGCAGCATAAGAAAGGATAGACCAGTCTTTTTCAATCATGTTAAGGGGAACGTCTTGATTCCAAATACTCCATATCGAAGCAATAATTGGACTCGTTTCAATATCGAGTAGAAGGACTTTAGGTTTATTCATTAATTTTCCTCGTCATGTATTTTACCATTCCCTTTATGTAGAGTCAAGAAAAATTCATAAAACACATCAAATTTTTTCTCAAATGCTCTCACTTGAGTTTCCGTTAAGTGCATATTTTTATATATTTTAAAAGTATGCAGGAATTCATGCCAGTAAGTTTTTACAGCCATCTCGTCATCAAGATGATTGCCTAGCTTTATTTCTTTTGGATCAAAAGATGTTTCCCCATAGTGAGGTCTTCCGTTTCTTGACTTGCCTACGTCATCAAGCCACACAACGTCGAAGCTATACTTTCGGCCTATCTTTATCTTCTGCGGGATGTTCTCCCGTAATTTCCGCCAGTTCTTTTTCATATCTCTTTATGTAAAGCTCCAAAAAGGTTTTATTCGTTTCCATTACCGAAATGGTTTGTTGAGCGGTAATGTAGTGTTTAAAAAAGGACAAGGCTTTTTGTGAGGTACTCATGATTTCAATAATCTTATTAATATCAGCGAGATACCGTTTTAGTTTTTTAACTTGTTTAAAATCCTTCAGCTTTACTATTTCATTTTCCATGAAGCTGACCCTCTCATTTACATATTATACTACAAAAGTTGAAGCTTGTCAATATTTTTCTTTAGCTTGTAGTTGATAAACAAATCTTCGGGAAGTACGTTCTCGAAAATGTTTAAGGTCTTGAATACCTTTTCATACATCTTGGATTTGTCGTAATCAAAGTTGTAGTTCTCCATCAAGCCCAATGATCCGTCTGTTTTAAAATAAGTCCAAATTTTATCAGATTCTTTATACTCAGTTCCGGCAACTGCGTCTTTGACTTTTGTTTCGTTTGTCCTTTCTGATGACCAGATTTTTTCCGTGAGCGTTTTCTTTGAGCACCATTTTTTGATTTCATCTTTAGTAATTCCATCTCTTACTTTGCGGATTAGTTTGTTATAGATTTCAACAAGTTGTTCATTTGGTTGCTCCGCGATAATAGCCCAAATGATTTCTTGTTGCATAGTTTTTAAGGCTTCTTCTTTCTTAGCATCCTTGAGAGCAGAGCCTTTTGTCTTTAGTTTTTTGCCATCCCACATAGCGTAGTTCTTGGCACGAAATACAATTACCGTGTGGTAGAATCCGTCATCTTCAAATCGAATTCGGCTTGGGTATCCGGAGTTGAGATCGGTGAGAAGGGACTTCCGCACTTCTTCATTCTGTAATGAGTCTTTAGGATCAGCATAACTAATTGAATCCGTGTCGCAGTTAACGATAACAAAGCCTTTATCTTTTGCCCAATTGATAGATTGCGTGAGAATATCACGCCCTTTAGTGGTAATAAATGCAGCACCTTGAGGACAATTGAAGGCAAGTCCCGAAGTACCGAGAAAGCCGTATGCAGAGTTGATAAGAATTTTGAACGCACCTTGAAGATCATCATAGTATTTACTCTCCTTTGCGAGCTTCTTGTATTCAAGACGAAGCTCTGTGAATGTTTTAACGAGCGTTAAGAAGTATGCGTTTGGATCTTTGTCCTCATCATATACCTCGTACTCAATCATAATAGAAGGATACAGGGACGCAACGTCAACCTTATGAACATTACGGTAAACCCCTGCATTGCCTTCCGAAATAGCCCCTTCATATTCTACAGCTTCATCAGCTTTAGGAAGGGAATGCCCATCTTGTAGATAAGCACGACACATCATAGAATTAATCTGAGAGCCAGTAGCTCCAAGAAGAATTTCCTGAAATGTTTTGGGAATAGACTGCGCCATATAAAAATATGACGGAATCATAAGATCATACAAAGCAAGCGCATCGTCTGCGTCATGCTCTGCATATGCCTTAATTTTAATCATCTCTTCAGGATTAGTGTAGTTATCCCTAATCTTAGAAGCATCGTAGAATTGGCGATCTGTGCGTTCTAAGCCTTCGTGTTTGATGATAGCCTTTAGTCCGTAGGATTCGTACTTGCGGCCTACGTCATACTTGATGGCGAGGAACATGGTATCGCAGAGGGTACGACCATAGCAATTAGCTTTCTTGTAATGGTAGAACTGGCTGCCATCCTTACGGAACTTGGATTCGTATGTATCAAATGATACTATCATATCTTCACGACCAATGCACAGACCCTCAAGCGAACAGTGATTAAGATACGGCAAATCAAACCCAAAAATGTTATGACCGCAAATGATGGACGGATCAATCTCTCTAACCCAAGAGGCCCATTCTTGAATCATCAAACCCTGACTCTCGTAGTCGTCGTAGCTAAAGAGCTTACGGGTTACTTCTCCGTTAGAATCGCGGAAAGTATTGGAGATGAGAATTACCTGACTGTTCTGGTTAAGTTCTACCCCGTTAGTTTCAATGTCGAAAGACAGTACAGAAATCTCGTTGTGCTTTAGTCCCTGATAAAACGAATACCCATCCTTAATCATTAAGGATTCTTCAGAATTGTACACGGTATAAATATCGCAGTTGGTGTTCTTATAGATGGATCGCCATTTGATAAACTCGCCCCTGTCGATAAATTGCCTACCCCAACAATAGTGGAGTTCACCAGTCAACTTTACAAAGCTCTTATCTATCTTTTCGTTACTGAGAATCCAGAAGCGATTAGGAACTGGATGAGGAAGTACCTGACCGTTATGATCTTGTATAAAGATAGTGGCAGAATCGTTGCCGACTTCAAACCCGACAATACGCGCTAATCCACTCTTACCGTAGATTAACCGATTATTGTTGTTCTGCTGCGAGTGCAATTTCTCTTCTTTCACCGATCCAGAGTTCATTATCATCAATTATAACACAGACCCTATTCTCAGTCAAGAAATAATATAATGTACCCATTACCAGTTTATCCGAATTACGCTCTCTCACTCGCTTATCAAGTTGCCCAAAAACCACAACAATATCCCCTTCGTTCAAATTACTCCCCTTTTTAATATTCATCGTTAAATACATATTCTAGTATATCATCCATTTCTAATGGAGTATATGCCTGAATTACTGCCAACCTATCTTGTAATACTTGAGGACAATCTTTTTGAATTAGATTGTAAACCGTTATAATTCGTTCTTGAACTGTCTTATTGTTAAAATGACGAGTAGATACAATGATTTGAATATCGTTATCTTCATCAGGATTTGTTATGTGGAGAAATGAGGGACGGAAAAAAAGAATAAGAGTTTTTTCTAGGACTGCTAGATCGTTGGAAGGTTTAATGGATTCCTGTGTCTTCATCAGGTACGTCTACTAAACTATCGAGAATCTCAAGACTTTGTTCTTGTTGAGCTTTTTCCGCACTACTCAACTCAATGTGGACAATGTATCTTTTATTAACGACTTGATTAAAGGATTTATCGTTATGACCAATGTAGTAGTATTCGTCATCTTCATCTATTAGAAATCCTTCTATAAGGGCAGGAGATTGAATGATCTGTAATCTCCCATCAATTTCGACGGTCTGCTTTGTATCCTTATTCAGAAGAATGGTTACATGCTCTCCCGCGAAATTTTCAAACACTCGATTACGCATTATAATCTCCTACCCTAAAGTTGTTAATTTATTGCCACTGACGAGCTTCTTCAGCGTCTTTCGCCTTTTGCTCCTTCTTGCGCTTTCTAAACTCTTGTAATTCCTCATACTGTTCTTCCGAGAGCGATTTAATATCGCCACGGATAGGTTCCCATGAGAAATCTCCCTGCCACAGTGAGCCAAATCGGTTCTTAACTACAGCAAATGAGATATACCTATCGTCATCCACGGTGTTAGGGCTATATCCTTCTCTCCAAAGAGTCAAGACAGTGGAGCAAGCCTGTTCGATGACGCTTGATCCCTTAATTTGCTTCATGGAAAGTAGCGGATCAGATACATCAGGTGTTGAATGTTTCTGTGTTTGAAGAAGGAGAGCGATAGATGTTTCAGTTTCATTAGCCAAGTCCTTTAATTGGTTAGCAATAAGCCCTGCGTTAGCCGTAGCGTCGCTGTATGGCCCTGCAATGTTTTCAAGGTAGTCCACGACAATTAGTTTGGGCGAGATTCCCGTTGCCTCTGTGTGCTTGATAATGGCATCACGCATATCTGCCACGGTAAGACCTGCTTTAAAGTTAAACCCTACGTTTTTGTACTCAGTCTTAATGACTTGACTGATACGATCCCGTTCTTTAGGGTCTGTCCTATAAAGCTCCAGTGCCTTTTTAAAGCTATGTCCGGTTGCTTTCTGTACTAGCTTAGCATAAACCAACGGTGCGCCCATATCCAAGCTAAAGAACATAGAAGGGATACCAGCCATAGAGGTATTACGAAGGTAGTTAAGAGCCATCGTAGTTTTACCTGATCCTGGTTGTCCAAGGATACCGTTTAGGGTAGAGGTACTAAAGATGACATTATCGTCAAGTCCCTTGATACCTGTCTTAATGATGTTCTGCTCGAAGTTCGTAGCATAGTTGGTGAACTGATCGGTAAGAATATCCAAGCCAATACAAGGCGGTTCTTCCTTCTCTTCGCCATCAAACCCGTGCTTATCGCAATAAGCTTTTAGCCAAGGATTATTCTGTGGGCTGTAAGATCCTCCTTCCCAACGATCTGAGAATACAGAGTCTTCAATAATGTTACTCCACAGTTCTTCTTTAGGAAACTCTTCCTGCCCTGTCCTAGCAGATTGTTTTTTCAGTGCGCTCTTGCAGAGGTAGTAGGTAGCTTCTTTGTCGTACCCAAGGGAACGGCAAGTAGCAGCGATAACCATAAGAGCTTGGTGACGCTCTCCACTATCGAAGAACCCTTGAGCCAATGCCCACTTGTAAGGCTTCCATCCTTTAGGTGGGTTCTTAATCTCAGAAGCAGATTCAAGTTCTACTTTGGTAACTTCTTTCTTCTTCTCGGGAACTGCAAAAAGCTTTTCAGAAAGAACTGCGGTTCCTGCTTTGAACCCTGCTTCGGATTCATCCCTGTCTTCTTTAGCTCGTTCTTTAATTTGTTCCACGGTCATCTCCTCAATCTCAGCAAGGTGAAGAGGGATTTTGTATAGACCACTCTTCGGGTGCTTAGTATGCTCCATTCTAAGGATACGAGCATGATCTGACACTGAGGTATCAAAAGTTTCAAGTCCCTTAGCTACTTCGGTAATTGCCTGTTTAAATTGTTCTGGGGTAATTTCTTTGTTGATAGGCACTACAACATGGAATCCTTTATTGCCTGAAGTGTAGCAGTAGATAATGTCTGGGTCAACATTATACTGTTCAACAAGCCTACGACCAAGTTCCAATGTATCTTGTCTTGCCTTTTCAATATTCTTTTCGCTATCGAAATCCCAAACAAGGGTATCGGTTACAACATCTTTGATCGACGCTACCGAGCCAGAAGCTTCTGCCGCTTTCTTGTGTTCTTCATTATACTTAAAGATGGAGAGGTAATAATCTTTATTCGGATTTAAAGAAATGGTATTGAGCTGCTCAGTTGTAAGCAGTTTTGGTTTACTAGCCAAAGTTTCTTTAAAATTATAGTATTTGTGTTGTGACATATTCATATCTACTCCTTGCATAAAAAAGGGCGTACAGACAAACAAGGAAGTCCATACGCCCTATCTCTTGGTTAGTTATCGTGAGTTAAACAGAGTAGAAATTATGCCTCACGAAGAACTACGAGTTCGCCAAGAACGAAGTCAGGAATCTTATTGATTCTTTCTCTAGCTTTCTCTGCGTTTTCACCGCCGAGCTTTCCTGCTTCAATTGCTGATTCCAACGATGCAAGTTGGAATTTCTTATTCTCGACTCGAATAATATCGCCTTCTTTAAAAGCGACAGCATTTTTAATTTTAATGTATGGAGCTTTACCTTCGTCTTTTGCTTTCAGGAAAGATCCCACTACTTCTCGTTTTAGTTTAGCCATTTTCATTTTCTCCTTTATCAGTTACGGCTTCATTTTCTACAGGAGATTTTACCATATCTCCAGATTGTTCGTCAAGAAGACTTTGCATATATTCCATTTCCACTACGTTTCGCATTATCATCTTACAGTCGATGAGTTGCAAACCTAGACGAAATGCAGTATGCGCATCCTTGTTAGCGAATTTTGGTGTTTCTACTTCAAGAGGCCATGCGACCAGCGAATCTGCCAGTCGCACAGCATCTTTTCTATTGAGCCTTCCCATAAGTGTTTTATAGGATGGGTAATATTGCACGAAAAACGAAGCAGCGATTTCTTCAGGACTTCTTTTCGCATTTGCTTCAGCAACTTCCTGACCCTGTTTTACTAGCTCTTCCGGAGAAACTTCTTGTAAGTTTTTAGCTTCTTCCACAATTAACTCCACTCATCAGCACTTGATGTTGTAGTGGCGGTAGCCGTTACTGGCTTTGTTTTGCGGAATGAAGACTTGGCCGTAGAGACAGCGACAGAGGGAGGAGGAGTCGCACTAGCTGCTACTGGAATAGAACTGCTCTGTGTGTTAGCAGTCGGGGAGGCAGTAGCGGCTTTAGCCTTCTCTACGGTTCTGCCGGAAGCGTAATTTCCATCATCGTCTTCGGCAGGAATAAACAGCATTGCTTGCAACCCGAAACGACGAGCATAGGTTTGTGCAGCACCAAATGCTTGTGGATCGTTTTGTTTAGCAGAAACCACTTCGGTTTCAGATTCCATGTACTCACCAGTCTCGCCGTGAATAAGCGTAGTGGTGATGAAATTTTTGCCGTCACGGAAGGATGCAGGTTGAAGTACGATAATACCTGCCTCATTGAGCGGTCCTTTTACGACTTCCATGACAGTGGGGAGGTCAGCATAATTTGATTTAAAGAAAGGATTTTTAGAATCCTTTTTCGCTGCTCCCATTTGCATTTGAGCTTTAAGCAAAGCTTGTGATAAATTTTTGATTGATTCGCTTGTTTTCATTTCTTTCTCCTTGTAGGTATTTTACCATTTGTTAAAACGTTTGTCAATAACTTTTTAAACTGCAACCTTTGCTCTAAATCCTGCATGGCAGTTGTAATTCAGTAATTGTACATCATCTACCTTGAACTTGTCAATATCTTTTATTTCCGAATTTAAAACAACAGTAGGAGGATCAAAGCTTGACCGTTCTAGTTGGATTTTAATCATGTCAACATGGTTCAAATAAATATGGGCATCGCCGATAACGTGGTGAAACTTATCGGGTTTAGCTCCGATTACTTGAGCGATCATGTATGTAAGCAAAGAATACGAGGCGATGTTTACTGGTACTCCCAATAGCAAGTCTCCGCTTCTTTGGTACATCTGGCAAGATAGTTTACCGTTTCTAAGGTAGAACTGAATTACATTCCCGTGGCATGGAGGCAGGTTCATATTCTCTACCTCTCCTGGATTAAACAATACAATCAAAGTTCTGCGGCTAAAGGGAATGTTCTTTAAATTAAAGATTACCCGTTCGAGCTGGTCAACTTCTTCGCCATTAGGATCAATCCAGTTACGCATCTGTTTACCGTAGATTGGCCCTAATTCTCCATTAGGACTAGCCCAAGGCTTCCACCATTTCTGTGTGCGCTCTGGTAGATCATTAACATTGGTAGAACCGGAGATGAACCATAACAGCTCATCTACGGTGCTATCAAAGCTAACTTTACGGGTAGTAATTAAAGGAAAGGATTCTGAAATATCGTATGTCCTTGAAATACC
>Ga0315904_10006065_pt1 | contig 16608 bp, 11 predicted proteins | sample LakEriMetagenome_6_FD_203529 | JGI IMG/M metagenome (GOLD analysis project Ga0315904, IMG submission 203529) | Freshwater fungal communities from buoy surface, Lake Erie, Ohio, United States - Buoy 12 MA120 | ecosystem: Environmental > Aquatic > Freshwater > Lake | place: USA: Lake Erie, Ohio... | reverse complement strand
CTTCACCGCCGGGAGGAATCACTTCCTTGGTCCAGTTGGGTGTGGTACAGCCGCAGGTGGGCTTTACGTCTGAAATGATGAGGTTCGACTTGCCTACGTTGGTGAAGCGGAACTTGTATTTTACCTGTTCGCCTTCCGTAATCCGGCCGAAATCGTGGTATTCTGTCTGGAACTTGGGCCAGCCGAGCTGATCGCTGTTGGCAGGTGTGGAGGTGTTTGCCCCATTTCCACCGTTTTCGCCCTGCGGATTGTCGGCAGTGGCGGAGTTATTGGCGGGAATATCGCCGGGTTCAACTTTGCGGTTTCCCTGGCTGCAGGATACGAAGAGCAGCGCGCACGCAGCGCTAAGAAGAAAAACTTTGTTCATAAGCGAATATGCAAAAATAAACCGACGTTTCAGTTCTCGCGCAGTCCCCGGCCGCTTTTTACGATACGTCCGTCGGACTGCAATTCGAGCCTCAACCGGTCGAGCACGCCGTTGATGAAGCGGCTGCTGTTGGGCGTGGAGTAGTTTTTCGCGATGTCGAGGTATTCGTTGATCGTCACCTTGACCGGAATATGTTCGAACCACAACATTTCGGCCAGGGCCATTTTGAGGATGATCATATCCACCATGGCGATGCGGTCGGTTTCCCAGTTGCTGGAAGAAGGTTTGATATGGTTTTCGAGTGTTTCGCTTTCGCGGTTTACCAGTTCGAACAGGCGGCAGGCAAACTCCACTTCCTCATCGGAACGGCGCATGGGTGCCGGCAGTGCCGCAGGTTTGGCTTCCTGCAGGGCTTTGAGCGTTTTCTCAGTCACACGCCAGAGCTGTACTTCGTCGTCGTACCAGGCAGGATAGGTTTCCTCCATCAGGTCGTTGAAAAACTCGCTGGCATTGATCAGGTAATCGAAGAAAGACAGCATGAAATCTTTCTGCATGCTGTAAGTCGGTTCGTCGAAGATGAGGAAGTCTTTCACGAAAGCCTGTTGTTGCAGGTCGTCCCAGAGGGTGTCGAATGAAAGCGCTGCCTGATCCCAATTGTAACGGCAGGCCAGCCCTGAAGCGGCAACGGCCTGTTCGAGTTGAATTGCGGGTTCTACGCGGTTGAACAAAGCGCAACGACGCAGTTTGTCTTTGTCTGGAAAGAACTTCTGCTGCTCAATGTCTGCCTCGCTTTGCAGGAAATTTCGCAAGGCGGCTGGCAATTGCATGAGGTGGAGGAAGAACTCGCCGAAAACGAAAATACCGGCGGTGAGCTGATCCCGTCCCTTCATCCAATTATCCCCTTCCTGCTGCCGGTAGCTGTATAATGCCTGCAGCGTCTTGATCCTGATCAACCTCCTCGAAAGCATAGAACTCTGATGCCGCAAAGGTAAGCAGCATTGCCGGAGCGCGGAACAAAATTCAGAGCCTTTTGAGCAGGCGTAGCATAAACAGCGTAACAACGGCCATCAGCAAGAGTACCCCTGCATAGCCGTATTGCCATTCCAGTTCGGGCATATGCCTGAAATTCATGCCGTAGATGCCGGCGATGAAGGTAAGCGGAATGAATACGGCGCTTACCACCGTCAGGGTTTTAACACTGCGGTTGAGTTGCAGGTTGAGGTTACTGAGGTGCAATTCGGTGAGGTTGTGCAACATGTCACGGCAGCTTTCGAACGACGATGCCATGAGCTGCAGGTGGTCTAGGATATCGCGGAGGAAGATGTGGTTGGCTTTCCGAAAGCCCTGGATCTGTTCATTGCGCAAGCGTATCACCTCTTCGCGCAGCGGAAGCAGGTTGCGGCGCAGGCTGCCTAGCTCCGACTTGATTTCGGTTACAGCTTGGATATCGCTCGGTTCCCGGCTGTCGAGCATATGGGCTTCGAGTGCTTCAATGCGGTCGCGGTAGGTTTGCAATACTTCGTTATAGGTATCGACCACGGCGTCGAGCAGGGCAATGAAAAGGAAATCGACTCCGCCGCGGAAGAAGCGCTGCGGGTCGGCCTCCAGCCGCCGGCGCAGGTGCTGGAAATTGTCGCCTTCCAGGTTGTCTTGAAAACTTAGCACCCAGTCTTTTCCAAGTACCAGGCTCAGGTGCTCGGTTTCATATTGGTCCTCGCGCGGCAGCAACATCTTGCAGGTTAGGAAGACAAGTTCTTCGTAGGCTTCGTATTTGGGCAGGTGGCTGCGGTTGCGGATATCGTCGGCCAACAAGGGGTGTAATCCGAAATAAGCTGCTGCTTCTCTAACATTGGCATCACTGCCGAAATCGATATCGAACCAATGGAGGCAGTCTGTTTTGATCTCCGGTAGCAGAGCCTGCAGATTGTCGGCTTCGAAACGCTCAGAGTTGCTGCCGTGGATGCGATAGAGAATTACCATGGATCTTGTTATTTTACAGGAGTTTGATTCTTCAAAGAACCAGCATTTTTACATTGCGCTGAAATTCTGGCATGAATCCTGTATCATTGTGTTACCCAAAAACAAAACTACCATGAAAAAAATGCTTTTAGCCGCCGTTATCGGTCTCCCCCTGGCAGGCCTCATGGCACAGGATGTTCCTGTAACCCCCACACCTGTTGAACCCACCAATCCGGTAACTCCGCCACCACCTCCGGGCGGATCGGGTGGAATGACACAGGATAACGACCGCAACTTGCCGGCCGAGATCCGCGCCAAGAACAACGCCGAATGGATCAGCAACAACGTTGGTCCGCTCGACCCGCGCGCCATGCAATGTGTAGTTGCAGCCAATGAAAGTTATTTCCGCAGCACCCGCGATGCGATCAATAACAACCCTTCGAACCCGGCCCAGGCGAACAACCTGATCACCCGCGCCCGCATGACCCGCGAACAGCAGCTGCGCAGCTGCCTGATGCCGCATCAATACGACAAACTGAAGTCCTTGCGCCCCGCACAAGGATTCAGCGCCGACGGTATGCCAACCGGCGATCCGGGCCCATCGGGCGGCCCTTCGGTGACTGTTGCACCTCCGTCTTCCGGCAGCGGTATGACCACCACTCCTTCAGGTCGTCAGGTTCCTGCCCGTCGCAGCCGCCCTACCGGCCGTGTTCAGCCTACTCCCGTTACTCCGCCGGCTCCTCCGGTGACCCCCGGTGCCGGCGTGAACGCTCCGAACGACCGCGTGGAAGGCGAAACCCGCTGATTGAGATTACGCATCGAAGAAAAGCCGTTGCAGCAATGCAGCGGCTTTTTTTGTGCTCCCATGTTCATGACAGCACTATGCCGCGAGAGGGATAGCAGCGGAAAGCCCGGAACCGCCGAAGCATGAGGCGGTGAGGACTTGCAGCGGATAGCCCGGCCCGCAGGGCTCGCCCCAAATGGGAAAGTGTTTTGAAAATGGATTCAGTTGCCTGACTGCAGGGAAATCAAATCTCCTTCCGCAGGCGTGCCACCGGGATATTCAGCTGTTCGCGGTATTTGGCGACCGTGCGGCGTGCAATGTGGTAGCCGCGCTCCTTCAGCAGATCCATCAGCGCTTCGTCGGTAAGAGGCCGCTTCTTGTTCTCGGCTTCGATGGCATCCTTGAGGATTTTCTTGATTTCGCGGTTGCTCACTTCGTCGCCGTCTTCAGTGGCGATGCCTTCGCTGAAGAAGAATTTGAGGGGGATGATGCCGAAACTGGTTTCTACGTATTTGCTGTTGGCTACCCGGCTGATGGTGCTGATATCGAGCCCTACTTTTTCGGCGATATCCTTGAGAATCATGGGTTTGAGCTTCGCCTCGTCGCCGTCGACGAAAAATTCACGCTGCTTGCTGACGATGGCTTCCATGGTGCTGAGCAGGGTATGCTGCCGCTGCTTGACGGAGTCGATGAACCAGCGCGCGCCTTCGAGCTTCTGCTTGATGTACTGCACGGCATCTTTGAGGTTGCGGTCTTTGCCGGGTGAGGCTTCGTAGGCGCGGAGGGTTTCGGCGTAGGCGGGGCTAAGCCGCAGTTCGGGCGTGTTGCGCGAATTGAGCACGACTTCGATGGCGCCGCCTTCGTTGCGTACGATGAAGTCGGGCACGATGTACATGGTTTTGGTGGCGCCACCCTGGGTCATGCCGGGCTTCGGATTGAGCCGTGTTATTTCCTTAATGGCGTCGCGCAGGGCATCGTCGTCAATCTTGAGGGCCTTCTTGATTTTGTCGTAATGCTTTTTGCTGAAGGCCTCCATGTATTCCGAAATGATGGTTTCGGCGAGGCTGATGGCGGGGTTGTTGCCGTAGTCTTTCTTGTAAAGCTGGAGAAGCAGGCATTCCTGCAGGTCGCGGGCGCCGATGCCGGGCGGATCGAAATTCTGGATTTTAATGAGAATGCGCTCGAGGTGGTCTTCGTTGGTGATGATATTCTCGCTGAAAGCAAGGTCGTTCGCGATGGCGCGCAGTTCTCGCCGCAGGTATCCGTCTTCGTCGATGCTGTTGATGAGGTGGATGGCCAGGGTGAGGTCTTCCTCGTTGCCAAAGGTGGCTCGGGCCTGTTCTTCCAGAAACTCCTGGAAGGAAGACGAGCTGGCGATGGGAATATCGCGTTGGTCGTCGTCGTAGTCTTCGTTGAGCCGGAAGCCGCCTTCGTCGTCGTTATAACGCAGCAATTCGTCGATATCGATGTCATTGCTGAAGGTTTCTTCTTCGGTACCAACGTCTTCGGCATTGGAAAAAGTGTCTTCTTCTTCCGACTTGCCGGTTTCAAGTGCAGGATTGTCAAGCAGTTCCTGCTCCAGCTTTTCTTCAAAGTCGAGCGTGTTCAGCTGCAGCAGTTTGATGAACTGAATCTGCTGCGGGCTCAGCTTTTGAAGTAATTTCTGGCTTAGATTCTGTTTCAGCGAGCTCATAACCTTGTCTTACGCACCGTAAATTTGTTGCCTGTTTATACTTCAAAGGGAACAAAGGCAAATGTACATAAAAGAATTAGCCTCGGCAGAAGGGGGCACGGCAAGTCTTCAGGGCTGGGTAGCCAACAAGCGCGAAAGCAAGGGCATCGTTTTTCTGGTACTGCGCGATGGCACGGGTTTTTGTCAGTGCGTGGTGGCTCTCGATCAGGTGGGGCCGGAGGTTTTTGAAAAAGCTTCCGGACTTACCATGGAGTCGAGTGTAAAGGTGAACGGCCGCGTGGTGCGCGACGAGCGCCAGGTGGGCGGCTTCGAGCTGCAGGCCGATGGGCTCGAAGTGTACCAGGTGGCAGAAGAATACCCCATTTCGAAAAAGGAACACGGGGTGGATTTTCTGATGGATAACCGCCATCTGTGGTTGCGCAGCAGCCGGCAGTGGGCCATCATGAACATCCGCAACACCATCATTTACAGCATCCACCGCTATTTCCAGGAGCAGGGTTTCCTGCAGATGGATGCGCCGATTTTCACCGGCAATGCCTGCGAAGGCACGAGCAACCTGTTTGAAACCGATTTCTATGGCGACCCTGCCTACCTGAGCCAGAGCGGGCAACTGTATGGCGAAGCGCTGGCCATGGCTTTCGGCCGCATCTATACCTTCGGTCCGACCTTCCGCGCCGAAAAGAGCAAAACCCGCCGCCACCTGAGCGAATTCTGGATGATCGAACCGGAAATGGCGTTCTACGATATCTTCCAGAACATGGAGGTGATTGAAGGCATGCTCCACCATGTGATCCGCGATGTGCTGGCCACCAACCGCCGCGAACTGGAACTGATCGGGCGCGATACCGCGATCCTGGAAAGCAGCCTGAAGCCTTTTCCGCGCATGACGTATGATGAAGCCGTGCGCATTATCCGCGGCGAACAGGATGTGAACGGTGTAAACAGCATCGCTTCCCTTCGCGAGGAACTGACTGCTTCAACAGCCCGCCTGGAAGCAGTGCAGCAGGAAATTGCCGAACGCGAAGCCGGATTGGCCAAACCGGGTATGAAGAAGGGCGAAATCGCCTTCCATCAGGGCAAGATTCTGCAACTGCGCAAGGAACAAGATGAGCTGGAAGAAGACCTCCGCAATATTCCGCAGTGGATTGAAAGCGCGGAGAATTTCCAATATGGCAACGACTTCGGCGGCAGCGACGAAACCGTGCTCACGCGCCTTTTCGATGTGCCGGTGATGGTATACGACTGGCCGCACGAGGTGAAGGCGTTTTACCTGAAGCGCAACCCCGACGACCAAAGCAAGGCCCGCGGCGTGGATGTGCTGGCGCCTGAAGGCTACGGTGAAATCGTTGGCGGAGGCGAACGCGAAACCGATGCTGAGAAGCTGAAACAGAAAATCGTGGAGCACGAGCTGCCAATGGAAGCTTTTGAATGGTACCTAGACCTGCGCCGTTATGGTTCCGTGCCGCACAGCGGTTTTGGTCTCGGCCTGGAACGGGTGGTTACCTGGATTTGCAAACTGAAACACGTGCGGGAATCGATACCTTTCGGCCGCATGTACGGACGCCTGCTGCCTTAAGCGTATGATGCAAGCACTTCCGGCACAGCCTTTGGCAGCAGCCTGGGCGGCAATGCGCCATTATGCCGAAGCCTGGAGCTTTGTGCGCCGGCAGCGGCTGACCTATTATTACCTTTATCCTTTGGTAATTGCGCTGGTGCTGCAGTTATTCAGCCTGTATTATATCCACGCCGGCGTGGAGTCGGGCCTGAACCAGTTGTTGCAATGGCTGGGGTTGGAAAAGCCGGTGGCACAGGGCAGTGGCTGGGAGCTGATCAAGTCGTGGCTGCTGCAGGGCACACAATTCTTGTTGGTACTCGCTGTAAAAATTTACCTCTTTTTTACGATGGCCCGGATCAACCGCTATCTCACGCTTATGCTGGTTTCGCCGGTGCTGGCTTTTTTGTCTGAGCGCTGCGATACCCTGCTTACGGGCAGGCAGTTCGATTTCAGCCTGCCGCGGCTTTTGCGTGAGATGTTGCGCGGTGTACTGATTACCTTGCGCAACGCGGTTGCCGAGCTTTTTTTGCTGTTGGTCTGCGTAGTGCTCAGCTTTGTCTTTCCCCCGCTGGGCCTGGTGTTGACGCCGCTGATGTTCTTCATCAGCGCCTATTACATGGGCTTCAGCATGATGGATTATATCTGCGAGCGCCATGGGCTGGGTTTGCGCGCTTCGGTGCAATATGTGCGGCGGCGCTGGTATATCGCCGTGGGCAATGGAACGGTATTCAGCCTGCTTTTCCTGATTCCGGTGGTCGGAGCGGTGCTCGCGCCGGTATTGGGCACAGTCGCAGCCTGTCTTTCCTGCTTACCCGACTTCGGCAGAGAAGCGGTGAAGCCTGCTGCCTGATGTTCGTTATCTTTGCCGTTCATTGTATGAAACGCATTGCAGGATTAGGATGTATGGCCCTCTTTGGCATCGTTGCCCTCTACGGCCAGAAACCCAACGACACATTGTTTACTTACGGCCCGCACGCCGTGCTGGTGGATGAATTTGAGCGGGGCTTTCTGAAGAATCAGGACCTGGAGCGCGACAAGCCAGGTGCGGACAAGGTCGACGAATACCGCCGCCTCTATCCACGCTTCAAGCTGAAGGTGCAAGACGCCTACGATCTGCGCATGGATACGCTGCCGGAATTCATCCGCGAACTGAGTGGTTACCGCCGCCAGCTGGCCCGCCCTTACCTCTCAGACCGCGAGGTGAGCGATGCCCTGTTGGTGGAAGGATACGAACGGATGCGCTATGAAGTGAGCACTTCGCATATCCTCATTTTGTCGCGTACCGACGATTTACCCGAAGACACCCTGCGCGCCTGGAACAAGATACAGGCCATCGCGGCGGAACTGGCTGCCAATCCCGGTCGCTTCAACGATATTGCCCGTGAAAAGAGCGAAGACCCCAGCGCAAAAGACAATGGCGGAGACCTCGGTTTCTTTACGGCATTCCAGTTCGTGTATCCATACGAAAGCATGGCTTACCAAACGGAGCCCGGTCAGATCAGCAAGGTGTTCCGCACCAATTACGGCTATCACATCCTGCGGGTGAATGCCCGCCGACCGAACGCCGGTTCGATGAAAGTGGCCCACCTGATGTTGCGCCTTACGCCCAATGCCGGCGAAGAAGAAATCATCCGCATCAAAGCAAAAATGGATGAGATCTATGCCGAATCGCAGAAAGGCGTTGCATTTGAAGACCTTGTCGCCCGCTGGAGCGAAGACTTTACCACCAAGCCGCTGAAAGGAGAGATGGATTATTTCTATTCCACCGCCCACCTCAACGGCGACCTGACTTCTGAGTTTACCGATGCTGCTTTCCGTCTCAGCCGCAATGGCGAAGTAAGCCAGCCGTTCCGCACGGCCTATGGCTGGCACCTGATCCGCCGCCTCGACCTGAAGCCATTGCCTGCATTCGACGATATGAAGGCTATCCTGCGCCAGAACATCGCCAACGACAGCCGCTCCTACAAGAGCACGCGTTCTATGATCGAAAAAATCCGCAAGGAATACGGTTTCAAAGAATATCCGGAAAACCTGACAGCTTTCAGCAAAACCGTCGATACAAGTGTACTGCAGGCCAAATGGCTCCGCGGTAAAGGTCCGCAATACGACCTGGTGCTTTTTGAACTGGGCAACGAAAAATATACAGCCGACTTCTTTGCCGGCTATGTGGTGGCTAACCAGCGCCCCAGTAAGCTGCGTTCGGTTCCTGCCTTGCTGAGCAACCATTACAGCAACTGGTCCGACGTGGTTACGCTCGATTACCTGGATCGTCGCCTGCCGGAGAAATTCCCCGAGTTCCGCTACCTCTACCAGGAATACAAGGAAGGCATCCTGCTCTTCAACCTGGCCCAGGAGAAGGTGTGGAACAAGGCGGTGCTCGATACTACGGGCCTCCGCAATTTCTTCGACGAAAACCGCTCGAAATATGTTTGGAACGACCGTTTCGATGTCACCATTTACAATGCCCGCACGCAGGCCATCATGAAAGCCGTTGTGAAGCAGTTGAAGAAAGGCATCAGCGACGATTCCATTTACCGTTTCCATACGAAGGAGAGCCAGCTCAACCTGAGCATTCAGGAAGGCAAGTTTGAAGAACAAGACAGCAATGTTTTTGTGAATGAAATCTTCGCCAACAAAGCCAAGTTCATCAAGCGCAAGAACTACACGCATGTGATGGGTCGGCGCGTGAGCGATGACCAGTGGATTGTGCTGAAGATTCACGGTTATCTGCCTTCGCAGCCAAAAGAACTGGAGGAGACCAAAGGCCCGGCCATCAGCGATTACCAGAACCGGCTGGAAGAGGCCTGGGTTCAGGAAATGCAGACCAAATATCCGGTGCGTTTCCGCGAAGACACCTATCAGGCACTGCGCGCCCGTTATTCACGTTGATCTAAACGGTAACATACCTTGCTACAAATCCGTCACACGCCCATGCGATGCATATTCACGCTGCTAGCGCTCGCTTCCGTTTTTACCCTTCGCGCGCAGCAAGACCGGCTGGTAGACGGTGTCATTGCCGTAGTAGGGGAGAAGATTGTTACCTACAGCGAATACCTCACCGAGCTCGACCAGACTGCGAAGCAATACGGGCAGGGACGGGCTGCGGAATGCGAGGTGTTTCGGCAGTTGCTGGTGCGCAAGTTGCTGATGCATCAGGCCGAGCTGGACAGTCTGCCGCTCGACGAAGCCCGGGTGGATGCAGAAATTGAAAACAAGCTCCGCCACTATGCGCGGATGCTGGGCAGTGAACGCCGTCTGGAAGAATTCCTCGGCAAATCGCTCGCCGAATACAAACGCGATATCCGGCCCCGTGTGCGCGAGCAGATGCTGAGCCGTGAGATGGAGAACAAAGTGCTGTCGGGTGTCAAGATCAGTCCGCGCGAAGTGAGCGCCTATTACAGTTCGATTCCGCGGGATAGCCTTCCGGTGATTGGTTCTGAGGTGGAAGTGGCCGAGTTGTTGGTTTCGCCGAAGGTATCTGCCGATGCAAAAGAATATGCCCGTGAAAAGGCGGAAGACTTGCGCCGGCGTATCCTGAAAGGTGAGAGCATGGAAAAACTGGCCAGCACCTGGAGCGAAGATCCGGGCTCGGCTCTGCAGGGCGGATTGCTCCCTGAGTTCGGTCGCGGCGATATGGTGCCTGAATTTGAACGCGCAGCATTCCGGCTGAAGACCGACAGTGTGAGCCGCGTAATCGAAAGCCCCTTTGGATTCCACGTCATCAAACTCATCAGCCGCCGCGGTGAGCGCCTGACCTGCCGGCATATTCTCATTCGTCCGCAGTTTACATCTGAAGATATCGCCGCTGCCCGCCGCCGTGTAGACAGTGCCATAGCGATGTTGCGCGAAGACAGCATGGGCTGGTGCCGGGCAGTGCAGCGTTTTGATAACCAGGAGTATGGCGGCCGCCGCGGCGATTGCGGATTCTTTACCGACGAAACCACCGGCGCAGCCCGTGTGCAACTGGAGACCTTAGATAAGGAAATCGTCCGTGCCATCCAGAACCTGAGGCCCGGCGAGTTTTCAGAGCCAGAACTCACAGTATTCCCCGACGGTTCGCGCGCATTCCGCATCGTATTCCTCCGTGCAGAGGTAAAACCCCACCTTGCCAACCTGATCCAGGATTATGCCCGTATCCAGCAGGCCGCACTCGACCGCAAGAAGGCCGGTGCACTTGACAAATGGGTTGAAAAGACCAGGGCAAGCACTTTCGTAAGCATCAACAGCGGCTTTACCGATTGTCCGGCTTCGGCTGAATGGGTGAACCGCTCATCTGTATATAAATGAGCGACGACGTAAAACTGGCGGAAGCATTCCGCGAAGCCTATCAGCGCCTGAAGACCGAAACAGCTAAGGTGATCGTTGGGCAGGATCATGTGGTGGAAGGGGTTTTAAATGCCATCTTTTGCAATGGCCATGCTTTGTTGGTTGGCGTACCCGGATTGGCGAAAACCCTGCTGGTGAAGACAGTAGCCCAGGCATTGCATCTCAGCTTCAACCGCATCCAGTTCACCCCAGACCTGATGCCCGGCGATATCACAGGCACTGAAATTCTGGACGGTGAGCGCAATTTTCGTTTCGAGCGCGGGCCGGTATTTGCCAATATTGTTCTGGCCGACGAGATCAACCGTACCTCGCCCAAGACGCAGGCGGCCTTGCTCGAAGCCATGCAGGAACGCAATGTCACGGTTGCCGGAAAAATGCATCAATTGCCAAGGCCTTTCTTCGTATTGGCTACCCAAAATCCGATTGAGCAGGAAGGAACCTATCCATTGCCCGAAGCGCAGCTCGACCGCTTCATGTTCAATATCAACCTCGGTTATCCCACTTTTGAGCAGGAACTGGATGTGATCCGCAATACCACCTCAGACCGGCATGTGGAAGTTTCGCCGGTATTGAATGAGCGTGAAATCGTTGAATACCAGCAACTGGTGAGGCGTGTGCCGGTTACAGACCATGTGCTGGAATATGCGGTGAAACTGGTAAGTTCTACCCGTCCCGGAACCACCCTGGCGCATCCGCAGGTAAAGGAATGGCTGAGCTTCGGTGCTGGTCCGCGTGCTGGTCAATACCTCGTACTCGGCGCGAAATGCCATGCCCTGGTGCGCGGCAAGTTTGCACCCGATATCGAAGATGTGAAGGCTGTGGCTGCCGACGTGTTGCGTCACCGCATCGTGCGCAATTACCGTGCAGAAGCCGAAGGCATTTCAGCCGACGAAATTGTAAGCCGTCTGTTATGATATGTGACCCGGTGAACCGGGTCAATGTTTCGGAGCTATTGATTGTACGCCGTTTCGACCCGGTTTTCCGGGTCGCATATCCTATCTCTTTTCAAGGAGCTGAAAGAGTTCCCGGGTCTTTTCCTGCGAAACCGAAACCCGCGTGCCATCATCCATCACCAGCGCGCCGCCGTCGCTGCGATCATAATGCCCGGCATGAGCGAGGTTGATTAACCACGATTTGTGACAACGATAGAAACCATCTTCCAGACGAAGCAATTCTTCAAAATGCTTCAGGTTGCGGCTCACCAGCAATACGCTGCCATCGCTGAAACGAAAGCGCGTGTAGGCCCCATCGCCCTGCAGCGAAATAATTTCAGAGAAACGGGGAAAGCGCACCTGTCCGGCGGTATGCAAGGCAATCCGTTTATCGTTGTCGGCCTGCAGGTTCTGCTGCAAATGGTCGAACCGCTGTTTATGGCTGCGTTTGCGAAAGCGCTCCAGGGCCAGTTCCAGTGCTTCGGGCTCTATGGGCTTCAGCAGGTAGTCGATGGCTGAAAGGCGCAAGGCGTGGATCGCATACTGGTTATAGGCGGTGGTGAAGATGACGCAGAAACCGGGTTCGTCTTCCGGGAAAAACCGAAATAGCTCCAGGCCGCTATGGCCCGGCATTTCGATATCCAACAAAACCAATTGCGGTTCATGCTTTTTGATGGCTGATACAGCGGCGTCGAGGTCGGCGCAACTTTCAACCACCTCCATATCGGGTGCATAATCGCGTATCATTCCCTCCAATAGCAGGCGGGCGTGTTTTTCGTCGTCGACGATGAGAATCTTGTAGCTCAATGGTTCAGGAAATTGGTATTTGAAGTGTTACCCGCGTGCCTGCGGGGCGGCCGTCGGAATGATATTTGTCAGTGAATAGCACCGGCTTGCTGTTGGGTAGGTGCTGGTGCAGCAGTTCCAGTCGTTTGAGGTTAGCTCCGGTAGCGTATGCCTGGTGGTAAGGCTGTTGTGCGCGCATGGCAGCGGAAGCTTTACGGCCGATGCCGTTATCGTCTATAACTACTTGCAGCATCTCATCCACGAGGCTGAACGAAATGGCGAGGTGTTTTTCCCCCTGCTGATGCAGCAGTCCATGTTTTACCGCATTTTCAACATAGGGTTGAATGAGCATGGGCGGAATCTGTATCCATTCCTGATCTACAGCGGCATCGCAATGGATACTGAATTCCAATGCCTCGTCGAAGCGCATTTTTTCCAGTTCCAGGTAGAGGGTCAAGGCTTCAATTTCATCCTGGAGCCGGATGCGTTCGCTGCCCGACATTTCCAGGATCATGCGGGTGAGCCGCGAGAACTTCGACAGATAGGTACTGGCCTTGCGCCGGTTGTCGGTATAAAGAAAAGCCTGGATGGAATTGAGGGCGTTGTAAAAGAAGTGGGGGTTCATTTGGGAGCGTATGGCTGTGAGAACGGAATGAGAGAGTTCTTTTTCCAGCCTCACTTTTTCTTCCAGGAAGGCGAACTTTTCCCGGTAGCGGCGTTCGCGGCGTTGGTAGAGCAGAAAACCTGCTGCTATGGCCAGGCCGGCCGTCAACAGGAGAAAGGAATTGCTGCGGTAGAAGGGTGGTGCGACTGAAAAATGAAGGGTTTCAGGCAACAAATGGCTGTTCAGGCGGAAGCGAATTTTGTAATTGCCGGGAGCGAGGCGGTTGAAAACGATCTTGCCGCTTTTGGGATCGGTGGGAATCCACCCGGATTCATTGATGCTGTATTCAAGGCGGCTGTTGTTAAGCGAACCGAAGTCGAGCAGGGAAAAGGCAATGGAAATCTGGTTGTGGTCGTGATCGAATCGGGTCGATTTGATGCGCTTGCCGTTCAACAGCAGGCCACGCAGCACAAGCAATGGCGTGGCAAACGGATCGGGAGGTGACTGGAGGTCCATTTCATACCATCCATTGTCAGCCAGCAGATAGATGCGCTTTTGAAGGAAGGCGATATCACGGATGCCGACAGCACCGGCCGGGAAAGGGAGTACAGAGCCCCTGAAGTTCGATTGAAACAGATAAACAGCGTCTTCACCCAGGGCCAGCAAGCGTTCGCCTGCTAATTGAATACGGCGGATTCCCCGCAGGGCCCGTCCATCGTTGTCCTGTAAAATGAAGCCACTGTCTTTTTCAGGAAGTAAGATGCTGCCGTCGTTCCGCAAAGCGCAAAGTTGTCTGTTCCAGATCAGCAGCTGCTGTGCAAATACCGGTTTTTGCTGATACCTGATTTCGGTATTGCCATCAGGTTGAACCCGCAGCAATCCTGAATTGCTCTGGAGGTAAGCATAGCCGGCGTCTTTTTCGGCAGCAACAGCCTTGAACCTGCCTTGCAAAACCTGGGATACACCCGGCATCCCTTGAATCGCATGCCGTTGGAATGTTTGTTGCCATGAACTTTTCCTTCCACCTTGTATCGGAAGCTGCAACAGGAGGGTATTGCGGCTGGAAGCCAGCAATATGTATTGATTATCAAGCCTTGCCGCGTCCTTTACCGAATAGGCGTAATCTGCGACTTCTCTGAAATCGGACAGCCGCCGTATATGGAAGCGGCTGTTGCTGTAGAGCAAGTGTCCGGATGGGTCTGATTGGAGGAAATACGTAGTGATGCCGTCGTTTTGGGTGAATACATCATCGAACCCGCTACCTGGCCTCCAACGTGAATAGCTGCCAGCCCCTCGCACAATCCAGCAGGCATCGCTGCCAGAAGCAACGGCATGGATGGGTTCGGCAGGCAGATTATGCCGCCTGGGTGCATTGCGGGGCAAAAGGAACAAACCTTCAGAAGGCGAGCAAATCCAGGTGTTGTTTTGCCGGTCTTTGCTCAGGGCCGAAACCGGTCGGCCGGAAAAGAGCGAATCAACCGCAGGCAACCATTCCTTGTCAATCTGCGGATTGAGGGCCATGGCACCTTCGCTGCTGAGTATCCAAAGTTTTCCGCCTTCGCCTTTGAGGCGGAAACAGATTCCATTGCCCGGGCTGCGGTGTGAGCGCAGGGTGCCGTTTTCCAGGGTGTACGACTGAAGATAGCCTCCTTTGCGGTACTTGGCTGTTATCCAAACCGCGCCAAATGCGATGGTAAGCAAGCGCGGCGCCTGGCATTGACTGTCGGTAAGGGGTATTTGCTGCAGGTTCAGCGAAGCATCAATCAGCAATAAGGTATGATTGATGATGAAACAAGCCACGCGGTCATCGGCATTTGCATCTTCAAATGCATTGCCATCAAACGGAAAAGTTTTCAGGAGTCGCAGGTTGTTGAGGTCGTACACGTCGATGCCATGCCGCTGCAATACCATAATATGCCGGCTGGTAATCGCCAGCGGACAATAGCCGTAGTTGGGTCTGTTGCCCAAGGCATGCATGCTGTCGTTCTGTACATAAAAAACATGCCCGTCGAAGTCTTGAAACCAAAGCCGGCCCAGCCTGTCTTCAATGATGTTACTGCCCGCCAGTGAGCTCTGTTCGGCATGGCGGAAAGGAACGGCTTCGTTGCCGTCGAAGCGGTATAGACCAGCGGCACCGGCTACCCAGATAAAACCCCGCCGATCCTGGTGCAAGTCATAAAAGGCATCCGAGCCCAGTCCATCCGCTGCCCCGTAATGCACGGCATAGGGCGCCTGCCCATATAGGCTGAGCCCCAACCCAAAGAAAAGGGTTAAGATTACATGGCGGCACATCGGATATAAAGCAAAACTAAGGACGGACATTTCCTGCAGCGTATCGGTTTAAGCAAAGTCCCTTGTTTTTTGACCAGCCGCCTTTTTGTGACGGCCTTTTGTAAGCGCCCGGTCAGCTTCATGACATTCGTGTAAGGCGATTGTCAGTAACATGGTTTTCACAAATCCGTAACATCTTGATGCTGTTAGTAGGGGGTTCAACAACTTTATACCATGAGAAAAAAAGTACTATTATCCCTCATCGGCCTTGTGTCGGTTGCGGCGCTGAGCGCACAAACAGCCAAAGTACAGGCCATCCACAACTCACCCCATCCCACTGCTGACTCAGTCGATGTTTGGGTTACTTCATCGCTTGGCACTACAAAGCTGCTTACCAATTTCAAGTTCCGACAGGCTACTCCTTTCGTAGATGTGCCTGCCGGTATTCCCGTAACAGTAGCCATTGCATTGCCGGGCAGTAGCAGCATCACAGATACCGTTGCCGGTCTGAGCATTACAGCCAGTCTGACTTCGGGTGAGCGCTACCTGCTGCTCGCCCAGGGCAACGTGAGCACCAGCGGTTATGCCACCAACCCGAACAGCATCAACACAGCCTTCGCTTTCCTGCCGGTAGGTGGTATCCGCAATGGTTCTTCCACTTCAGGCAATACCGATCTGATCGTGATCCACGGCAGCCCCGACGCTCCGGGCGTGGATGTGTATGCAGCGGGTGTCAGCACGGCGCTGATTTCTGACCTGCGTTACAACCAGGCCTCCTCTTATCTGAGCGTTCCAGCCGATGAATATGTTTTGCAAATTCACGGTGCGGGCAGCAGCACGCCCTTGCTGGCCAAAGTAGCCGACCTGAGCGGCGCCGCCAATGCGAGCCTGGTAGTTTTTGCTTCCGGCTATTTCAATCCTGCCAACAACAACAACGGTCCGGGTTTTGGCCTCTTCGTAGCCGCGCCCAACGGCGACGTGGAAGAGCTGGAAAACGCCACCGCACAGCTGCAGGCCATTCACAATTCACCGCATCCAACCGCCGACTCAGTCGATGTTTGGGTTACCTCCACCCTCGGTACCGTGAAACTCCTGCCCAATTTCAAGTTCCGTCAGGCAACGCCTTTTGTTGATGTGCCTGCCGGCATTCCGGTGACTGTGGCCATTGCCCTGCCCGGCAGCCGCACCATTGCAGATACTGTTGCCGGCCTGAGCATCACAGCCAACCTGACTTATGATGAGCGCTACCTGCTGCTCGCCCAGGGCAATGTGAGCACCAGCGGTTATGCCACCAACCCGAACGGCATCAACACCTCTTTCTCTTTCCTGCC
>Ga0315904_10006062_pt1 | contig 16616 bp, 13 predicted proteins | sample LakEriMetagenome_6_FD_203529 | JGI IMG/M metagenome (GOLD analysis project Ga0315904, IMG submission 203529) | Freshwater fungal communities from buoy surface, Lake Erie, Ohio, United States - Buoy 12 MA120 | ecosystem: Environmental > Aquatic > Freshwater > Lake | place: USA: Lake Erie, Ohio... | reverse complement strand
GGTAGGCGTGCGCATTGCACAAGAGGCTTGGTTTTCTATAGCCAATATTGATGCGGGTGCTGCGCTTTCTTACGATGTAAAGCGCCAAGGAAATGGCACCTACTTTTTTGTGTTGGACGGTAAGGTTTCTATTGAGGAAAAGGAATTGGCCAACCGCGATGCCTTAGGCATTTGGGAGGTGGGTTCAGTAAGTGTTTCCGCCCTCGAATCTGCCAGGGTATTGGCGATTGAGGTACCTATGGATTTGTAATCCTAGGTTGAAATCGTCAGCAAGTGTTCCTGGGTTTCAGGATTGATTATTGATTTTGGGAACCGCACTGTTACCTCAGTTCCTTCATTGATTTTGCTATGCACCCGTATTTTAGCATGGTATAAATCTGCGAAGTGTTTTACAATACCCATGCCCAAGCCGTTGCCTTTTATAAAGCTTACATTGGAGGCCCTAAAGAAGGAAGTAAAAAGATGTGGAAGTTCGGATTTAGGTATTCCGAGACCGTGATCCTTGAATTTCAGAACGCATTCTTTTGGGTGGAAAATGAGTTGAACCTCCGGCGCTTGCTTCCCTTGCGAGTATTTTAGTGCGTTTCCAATAAGATTCCCTGCAATGTTTTCCAAATGCAAAGGGTCAATGTTTAATGGATAGGCATTACCTTCTATCGTAAGTCTTACCATCCGTCCATCTTCGGAAAGCCGGTTGTACTTGTCACAAATTTGTTGGAGGAATTCCTCCATATCGATAGACTCGATGTTGCTATTTATTTTGCCATTTTCCACCTTGCCCCAGAATAGGATATTGTCAATTAAGTCGTTTAATCGATCTGTTTCCGTTTTGATAATTTTAAACTGTCTGTTAAAAGTATCAATCGAAATATCATGGGTTTGCGCATATTTTTCCATGATTTCTACGCCTGTGTAAATAGAGGTCATAGGTGTTTTCATTTCATGTGAAACGATGGATATAAATTTGCTCTTGATTTGACTCACCTCTTGCTCATTCTTCAGTGCGTTAATTATCGCCTGTTCTGCCCGTATTCTATCCTCAATTACTCGTGAACTGGTAACGACACCTATGAGAATTTTATTCGCGTCATAGGTCTTTCTCACGGAAGATTCCATCCACAACCAATCGCCATTTTTTGTAAGGATTCTATGCTGGATTAGGCGCAGATCATTGCCGTCCATAGATGTGTTTCGAAGCTCGATGTATGCCCTTACATCTTGACGGTGCGCATACATTATTGCTGATTTTCCTATCAATTCTTGTGGCAAGTATCCCGCTATAGCAGTTATACTAGGTGATACATAGTGAAATTTACCATCGTTGTCAATGATACATACCATATCGCTGATATTGTTGGCGAGGAGTTCGTACTTGTGAAAGTTCTCTTTTTCCGCAGTTATATCACGCAAGGTTCCTGCAGTTCCAGTTACATTTTTTTCTTTGTCAAACGTTAGAATCGCATATACCACGATCCACTTAATAGCCCCATCTTTAGCTATATATCTTATTTCATGTGTGCAGTAAGATTTTTCTTGATTGATTAATGGTGCGAAGAGTTCCTGGTTTTTTTGCACGTCATCAGGATGCAAATAGGTGAAAAACATTTGACCTATTGATTCATTCACGGTGAATCCCATGATTTCCTCCCAAGCCTTGTTAAGAAATGTCCATTTTCCTCCCGCATCTGTCTGAAAAATAATATCATGAACATTGTCGACCACCTGTTGATATTGCTCCTTGCTTTCCTGCAATTCTTGATTTGCTTTAGCAGAATCTTCAAGCGACTTTTTGGTGGCCTGCATCAAAAAAAGATGCTCTGCTATGTTTTCATGTTGGGCAAAATCAGAAATTGATAAATTAAATCGGGCAGGATCAAAGCCAGTATCTATGATAGGGTTTCCAGCCAGTAGAGCATAGTCTTCATTTAATTTAACAGATTGCATTTTCAGCCGCAGTCCGCAACCTAGTGCTTCTAAAAGTAAAGGGGATGAGTTTACAAAAACTGTTTCCTTATTTAGCGCCGGGGATGGGTAAATAGAAGTAAAAACTTGCGTGATGTCAACATGTGATTCCTTTAATTGAATTGCCTTAGAAAGACTATGGCTAAGTCTCTCAATCTTGCCTTCCTTTGATACGATTACGTGGAATGGCAAAAGTGCATGCAGTTGCTCGTTTTTAAGTTCTATTTTCATATTACCATTGGACATTAAAGTCTATGGCCCGATCTAATGTGGGATTCTTTCCTAGTTCATTAATTTCACATGGTGAACCAAGTATTTTCCCCAAACCTTTAATTAGTCCTAATACCATAGGAGATAGTCCTTCTCTTTCGCTAATGTAGGTTAACGTTAGGCTATTTTCTGTGACATTTGATACCTGAAATGTTGGAGGAACCAAATGCGGCATCATGTTTCCAATGCGAAAATGCAGCATGTTCAAATTACTTAAGTATTCTGGAAAGGTTTTACCACCTAATTTTAACATCTCACCATAGCCTTCTTTTGCCGTAAATATGATAAAATATTCGCCAAATGATTCCAATAATTTGTCAACCGGGGTTTCCAATATTTCGGATGCTGCGCCTACCAAGTTATACGTAATGGCATCATCATAGGATTCCATATTTACAAAGTGAGAAACGGTAACTCCAGCTTTCTTTTTGATTTGATTCCATGTTTCAGCTCCGTAGTTCTCACAAATGAGCTGCTCCACAGCCAAGTTTACCATTCCGTACATAGGTTGTTTTTTTAATTTGGATTCTTTTGCAAGTATAGTTCATGATTGGTTATAAAATCATCATGAAGTGTATATTTGGGTAAATGAATGTTAAATCAGGAGCAAATATGCAACAAACAGGTATTTGCAATATTACTTTAGCGTTTCTTCTTGTAGCTGCTCTTCCGCGCGTAAGATTTACTCTTGCTTTTGCGCTTGTAACTGTGCTTGTAAGACTTCTTATAATACACCTGTGGTGGGGGCACTGAAAAAGAATTGGTATCGAAAACCAAGGTGTCTATCACCAAAGAATCTTGCTGAAAATCAATGAGATTTTGCGGATTAAATGCCTTGCCCATATACCGGGTTTCAAAGTGCAAGTGAGGCCCTGTGCTGTGACCGGTGCTGCCACCCAAGCCTATTTCTTGTCCAGCATTTACCAAGTCGCCCGCATTCACCATGCGTTTGCTCAAGTGCCCATACAAGGTTTCTAATCCATTGTGATGGCGTATCACTACACAGTTGCCATAGCCATAGTACCACATGCTCATGCGCACCACGCCGTCAAAAGCGGCCACTACCGTGTCTCCTGTTTTTAACTGAAGGTCTATGCCCGCATGCTGTCTTCCCCAGCGCGGTCCAAAAGGTGAAGTCATGCTACCCGCTACAGGCAAGGCAAAACCACAGTCACTCTCAAGCACAGGCAATTCTACAATGCCGCCTAAGGTTTTGAAGTCAAAATTGTAGGGATCTAAATGGGCGGTGTCCCAATAGCTGTAAATATCGAAAAAAGGATAGAAACCTGGAATGAATGCACTGGCCATAGCCGTGTTTTCAATTCCATCTGTGTCGTGAAAAAAACGGGTATCCTTTGTGTCTATCGCTTCCAATTGTACACCATAACCCACACACAATGCAAGGACAACCAACAGCTTACATGCTGCTGAGAACCGCTTCTGCAGCGGAAACATCCTTTTTGATCTGTGTAGTAAGTGCCTCAATGCTTTCGAACTTCTCTTCGTATCTCAAAAACTGTACCATTTCTAGCTCAATTTCTTCATTATAAATGTCATCGGAAAAATTGAGGATATGCACTTCTATAGAAAATCCCTTGTCGTTGATGGTGGGGTTCCAGCCAATATTGGCGGCCCCATTGTACGTTTTACCATGAATATGCACCCGCACCGCATACACACCACCACCGGGTACCAATTTGTATGGATCGCGCATGCCGATGTTGGCCGTTGGGAAACCCAAGGTGCGTCCCAGCTTTCGCCCGTGAATTACCACCCCACTAAAGCGGTAGTTGCGTCCCAACAGCGCATTGGCCTGTGCCAAGTTGCCCGAAAGCAGGGCCTTGCGTATTCTCGTACTGCTGATGGCAATGTCTTCAATCTCAGACGCGGGAATTTCCGCTACCTGAAAACCAAACATCTCACTCATTTCCTGCAATTGTGTGAAATCGCCCTCTCTGTTCCTGCCAAAGCGGTGGTCATAGCCAACGACCATGGTTTTAACCGCCAATTTCTGAAACAAAATGTTGCGCACGAATTCCAAGGGAGAAAGCTTCGCAATCTGATCTGTAAATTGCAAAACCAGCATATGGTCTATTCCCGTGGCGGCTACCAAATCTGCTTTCTCGTCAATGGAGCTCAACAATCGCAGGTTATTGTCGTTAGGGTAAAGCACCAGCCTAGGATGCGGATAGAAGGTGAGAAGCATGCTTTCTCCACCCGCTTCTTTTGCGGTTTTTACCACATGTCGCAGCACTTTTTCATGCCCCAAATGCACCCCGTCAAATGTGCCTTGGGTGAGCACCAGGTTTGGGATGTTGGGCACTTCGTCTAAACTGTGGTATACACGCATCGTGGGGCAAATTTCGCATTTCTGTTTCAAAAATCCGCCTTTATTTCTGCTGTCAATTTTTTGTCAGCCTTTTTCCCAAAGGCACGTTCTCGCGCAATTCGTCGTTTATCAATTGCTGAAACCCTTATTTTTGTTGCATTGAAAAAGTCCATTTGCACCTTGCTTGTTGCTGCTACAGCGCAACTCACACTGGCCCAAGCCGGTGGCAAGGGTGCTTTTTCTATTCTCAAATTGCCTGCAAATGCCCGCGCCTCAGCTTGGGGCGGAAGCAGTCCTGCTTACAAAAATGCTGATGCGAGTTTTCTTATAATCAACCCAGCCCAACTGGGTCCTGCAGCACATAAAACGGTGGTATCCAACTTTAATACCCAATTTCCAGGCGTGTGGAGTGGCAATGCAGCCTACGCCATGCAGTATAAAGACAAAGGCTATTTCGGTGCCGCAGTGTCTTTTATTGATTATGGCAGCATGAAAGCCTATGATGAAGGCGGCAATGAGCAAGGCGTGGTAACGGCAAACGAAACAGCAGTAACCCTCGCTTGGGCCAAGCCCATAGACGAACGTATTTCTTTTGGAATGTCGGTTAAGGGCGTATACAGTGTGTTGGCAGGCTTTGTGGCCAATGGTGCCGCCATAGATGCCGGTGCTGTATATACCAGCGAGGATAGTGTGTTTTCTGCTGCGATGGTGTTTCGAAATGCAGGTTTTCAGTTTCAGCATTACCTCAATGGAAGCCGCGAAGGCATGCCTTTCCAAGCAGAATTGGGTCTGAATTTCAAACCCAAACACATGCCTTTCCGATTCAATATTGTTGCCCATGATTTGCAACAACCCGACCTCACTTACAACCAATATTTGCAAGGCAATGTACTCGACCTAAGCGGTAAAACCGTGGCTTCAAAACCTGCAGGTTTTGGAGAAAAAGTCATGCGTCACATGAGTTTTGGTACTGAGCTAGTCCTGGGTAAAGGCATGGGGATTTTGGTGGGTTACAACCACCAGCGCCGCAAGGAATTGGCCCCTGAGGCCCTAACCCGTGTTACTGGCTATTCCTGGGGACTTTATGTGAAATTGGGTAAATTCCATTTGACCTACAGCAGTGCGGCCTATTTCCCCGGATATAACATGAATATGTTTAGCTTTTCAGCCCGCTTGTCAGATTTTCAGAAGAAATCTGCATCTTCGCAGCCGTAAGTGCAAGCCGCAACCATTAACATCGCAATCGACGGATACAGTTCCTGCGGAAAAGGAACCTTGGCCAAGTTTTTAGCCAAGCATCTCGGTTATAAATTTATTGACTCCGGCGCCATGTATCGCGCGGTAACCCTTCAAGCCATGCGCAATGGTGCCGATGTAGAACAAGCAGATCAGGTGGTGAACTTGCTGCACGACATTCACATTGACTTTATTAAAAATGAACAAACGGGCCGTTTCGATATTGCCTTGAATCATGAAAATGTAGAATCAGAAATCCGGACCCTAGAGGTGGCCGCAAAGGTGAGTCAGGTGGCGCGCATTCCTGAAGTGCGTCGTTTTCTTGTGGCCATGCAACAGCAAATTGCCGCGCACAAAGGGGTTGTTATGGATGGGAGAGACATCGGTACAGTGGTATTGCCTGATGCGGAGTTGAAAATATTCATGACTGCAAGTCCTGAAATCCGCGCTGAACGCCGCCTTCAAGAGCTCTTGTCTGCCGGTGCAACAACTACATTTGATGAAGTGTTGGACAACTTAAAAAGCCGCGACCATATCGACAGTACCCGCGCGGATAGCCCGCTTACCCTCACCGATTCCTACCGGGTTATCGATAATTCTTCTATGAATATTGAAGAACAAAATGCCCTTGCCCTGCGCTGGGTTGATGAACTTCGTCTGTCCAAATAATAAGGCTGTATAATAAGGTGCGTATCTTGTAGGTAAATTGTTTGTTAACCTACCATAATTTTATGGATTTTTGCACCTGTTTATGACCCGTAGAAAAGTAGTAGCAGGAAACTGGAAAATGCACAAAACCCTGGAAGAAAGCCAGGCGTTGATTACAGAAATCCGCGGCATTGTTCGCGATGAAATTAGAAACAATACAGAAGTGATTGTATGCCCGCCATACATCGCACTCGCAGCAGCCACGCGCTTGCTAGAAGGTACCGACATAGGACTGGGTGCTCAAAATTGCCACTTTGAAGACCAAGGTGCATTCACCGGTGAAATCTCCGCCAGCATGGTAAAGAGCACGGGAGCTCAATATGTAATTATTGGCCATAGCGAACGCCGCCAATACTTTGGTGAAACCAATGAAATCACTGCCATGAAAGCAAAAACCGCCATTCGCCAAGGATTGAAGGTGATTTTTTGCATAGGCGAAACCCTAGAACAGCGTGAAGATAAAAGCTATTTCCGCGTGGTAGAATCCCAATTGCAAGAAGGGCTATTTGCCCTCGACCGCAAAGAGTTTTCACATGTGGTTATTGCATACGAACCGGTTTGGGCTATCGGTACCGGACTTACCGCAAGTCCAGAACAAGCGCAAGAAATGCACGCCTACATACGCAAAGTGGTTGGAACACACTATACGGAAGAAATTGCCAATGATACCTCTATCCTGTATGGTGGCAGTGTGAAGCCAGATAACGCAGTTACGCTGTTTGGCCAAGAAGATATCGATGGTGGATTAATCGGCGGTGCTGCCCTCAAAGCCCGTGATTTCGTCGATATTGTTAAAGCCATGCGATAGACCCGCGCTTTTGGTACGGTTTTTATGCAATATTTATACGGAATGCCCGTTTCTTTTATGCCTATGAGTTTTATCCGCTGTGCTATCCTCTCGCTAATCGCGATGATTGCCTTGCCGCTGTCGGCGCAAACACAGAGTTTTAGCACAGACCCCGCTGTGTTTATTGAAGAATTTGAAAAATTCATTCAGTCGGGTGGAGATAAAAAACTCAATGAGGACATGAAAGTCCTCAAGGAAAACTGGAACTTAGGTAAGTTCTCACCCCTTCAACAAAAATCCATTATGCGCATCAGCAATGATATGCTTATGGAGAAGATGACGGTGCAGCCCTACTTTGGGTTGATGATTACTTCCCTGGCTACCATTATTGAAAAAAACCTGCCGGAAAAGGTACTGCAACAGTGGCAAAAAGTTACGGAATCCCTGCTTGGACAAAGCAATGACGAGTACTTGGAGTTTCTTAAAATGACCTCTAGGTTGTTCGCTGAAAACATTATTTATGAAGACAATTCTAAAAAATGGTATGCCTCCAATGGAGATTATGATATCGCTTTTGAACGCGGTAAAATAGTAGTAAAGTTCAAAGCCTTAGACCTTACCTGCCAAGGCCCACTAGATAAATTGCTTATTTACGAAACCTCTGGTTTCTATGTGCCCTCAGATAAATCTTGGTATGGTTACAGCGGAAAATCAAACTTCGACCGGGTAATGCCGGGCGAAAATGTTGAAGTCAGCTACAATAAATTCAAAATAAAATTGGATGAATCCGAGTATACCATTGACAGTGCCAAGCTAAAATTCAATAAATATTTCGGTACTGAAGTGGTGGGCAAATTCACCGATAAAATTACCTTCGCTACAGACTCTGCCTCCCTGAAATCTTCCACTTTTCCTAAGTTTTCAAGCTATGCAAATACACTGCAAATCAAAGGAATTGTTGGTCCCAATGCTACGTTTAAAGGCGGTCTTACCGTAATTGGGAATGAGATAAATACCCAAACCACAAATGGGGAACCTACCGAAATAAATATTCTGTACCAAGGGAAAGTGAAATGCACCCTGCGTGCTAAAGCTTTTAAAATAAGTAAAGGCATTGCCGTAGGTTCTGAAGCGTATTTTGTGTTGTACCTCGATAGCGCAAATATTTACCATCCCAATGCGCATGTGAATTTCCTTTTTGATGAAAATAAATTGGTAATTACCCGCGGAGATGATGGCCTGCAGCGCGTTCCCTTTACCGATGATTACCACCGTGTAGATTTAGATATTCAAGAAATACGCTGGAAAATTGACGAGCCTTTCGTTGATTTTGACAACGTAAATAATGATAAAGAAGCCAAAATTGCTTCCGCAGATTTCTTTAGAGAAATAATCTATGCGCGCATTCAAGGCGCCTTGGCATTTAATCCGCTAGAAGCCATTCAGTCCTATTATGTAAAAGAATTGCGCAAAGAAAAACGCCTCAAATTTGCCATTGCAGATTATGCGCGTTTTATGAAAACCCAACCCGAATATCTCAAGTCGACCTTTATCGATTTACACGATGGAGGTTACCTTACCTATTTCCCTGCGCAAGATTCTGCATTGATTAAACCGAAATTATTTAACTACGTAATTTCTCATCAAGGCAACCGCGATTACGATGTAATCCGTTTGTCTTCGCTAATTGCGGCAAGACCCAATGCTACCTTGAATCTGCTGAGCAACGAATTGACGGTAGAAGGGGTGTTGAAATTCTATTTCTCGGATAGCCAAAATGTGGTGGTACTTCCTACTGATCAAAAGGTTATTCTCAAGAAAAACAGACGTATCGCTTTCGGAGGAATGATCCGCGCCGGTCGCTTTGATTTTTTCGGTCAAAAGTTTGAATTTGATTATACCAATTTTCAAGTAGCCTATTCCAATATCGATAGCATGCGCTTGTACTTCCCCGATTCTACGGGTAAGTCTATTGTACCTATTAAAAGTGTATTAAGAAACATTTATGGAACGCTGTATATCGATAAGCCCAATAACAAATCGGGTCTGGTAAACTATCCTGAATATCCCATATTTAAGTCGAGTAAAGGTTCTGAGGTGCTCTACGATAAGCCCTACATTCATGGGGGCGCCTACACAGGCGATAAATTCAGATTTGAGGTGGATCCTTTTACCATTGACTCCCTGGATAACTTCACCATCGCCGGACTGCAATTCGATGGTACCTTCTATAGCGATGGCATTTTTCCGGATTTCAGACACCATGTAACCATTCAAAAAGACTATTCACTTGGTTTTATAAAGCCTACACCCGCAGGTGGATATCCTATGTATCGCGGCAAGGGACAGGGTGAAATGATCATGTCACTCAGCGAGGAAGGTTTCTATGGCCTTTCAGGCAATATTGGATATAGCGGCAGCACCACAAACTTTAAGAAAATGTTGCTTCTGCCCAATAAAGCGGTGGGCACGGCAGACAGCTATGAATTGCCTCAAGGTGCCGCCTATCCGCAAGTGTATGCAGCAAATGCACCGGTGGAATGGAAACCCTATGAAGATGAATTCCATGTAGCCCAAGGTCCCACACCCATTAAAGTATTTAAAATGGGTTATGACTTTTATGGCAGTGTAACCCAAACGCCTTCTAAGTTGCTGGGTGACGGCACGCTGGCTTGGGACCAAGCCCGCTTTAAAAGTAAGGACATGACCTTTGGCCCCAATAAGGCTACAGCACAGGTGGCTTCCTTGCGCATTTACGCGGCAGATTCTACCAAAATTGCCTTCGAAACCAATGATATCAATGGCAAAATGGACTTTGATACCCGCTTGGGAACCTTTGCTACCAACCAAAAAGATGCCATGACCAATTTCCCATTCAATATGTACACCACAAATTTGAATGACTACAAATGGAACATGGATGCCAAAACCATTGAAGCCAATATTGGTAGCAATCTTGCAGGTAGTAAACCGCTGTTTTTAAGTACCAATTTGAAGCAAGACAGCTTGCAGTTTGAAGCCAAACACGCCTTGTACAATCTGAATGATTATACCTTAACCATTGACCAAATTCCGCACATTGACCTCGCGGATAGCCGCCTCTTCCTGCATGATGGCATGGTGACGATTCGTGAAAATGCGGAAATGGATATCGTGGATACGGCGAAAATTGTAGCCAATAGAATCAACCAATTCCATAATATTTATGATGTGCGGGCCAAAATATATGGACGCTATAAAATGCGCGGCAGTGGCAAGTATCAATATGTAAATGTTCTTGGTACCCGCCAGGAGTTTAAGCTAGATAGTCTAATTGTAAATGCCGATAAGAAAGTAGAAGGTGTGGGTTGGATTACCGAAACCAATGACTTTACCCTAGATACAAAGATTGGTTATAAAGGCTATGCGCAAGTGCTGAGTACGGAAATGAATATCCTCTTTACAGGTTATGTGAAACCCCTGCATACCTTCCCCAATATTCTACCCTCTGCTTGGATTCGATTTAACGACAGGGTAGACCCAAAGAATGTCATCATTAACATGATGGATCCACGGGATAAAGACAATAAAAAGCAATACGTAGGTCTGTTTATTGCCAGCGATTCAAGCCATGTATATCCCTTGCTGTATAGCTGGAAACGCCGCTATTCGGACCCCGATGTAACCAACGATACCGGTATTTTATTCTATGACCATAAAACCGACTGCTTTATGGCGGGTAACCGTGAGAAGTTGTTAGAAGGTGCATTGAAGGGCTCCTACCTGCAGCTCAACGAGAAAACCCATGCCATTCACGCAGAAGGTCCATTGGATTTCGGAATGGAAAGTGCCCATATCAAGTTTAAAAATGCAGGTACTGCAGATTTGCCTGTGGGTGACTCTTCATTCAACTTCAATCTGGCCATGATGCTTGATTTCCCGCTGCATAAGGATGTGGTGAGCTATTTGAAAGAAAAACTCACCGCCACCAGTGGCAATGCCAATGTGAATACGGAGTTCTTTAAAATGGCCTTGGGTGAAATGATCGCCGATGATAAAGTAGCCGCCAGCGCAATTAAGAATCTCGAGAAAACCGGACAGCTCACAGGTAAGGATGAAGTGAATTACAAATTGGTGTTGAGTGATGCCACCTTCCGCTGGGATAGCCGCCGCCGTGGTATGTACTGCAATGATGCGGTAGATATGGCATCTTTCGCAGGCACACCCATTAACAAATCCGTAGACGCGGTTTTCCTTCTAGAACAGAAACGAAGCGGTGAGAACATGTATATCTATCTGGAGTTTGGAAATAACGATTGGTTCTATATCAACCTACAGAAGAATGTGTGCTATGCGATTTCCAGTGATCCTAAGCTTAATGAATTGCTTGTGAATACTGCAGATAAGATTGGAATCGATGATTTCTATATGCGCACCGCAACGCAGCGTCAGGTAGATAAGTTCCTGGCTAAGTTTGAATAAGCGCCCCTTTTGGAAGTCTTCTTTCTACAATTAAAAGGGTATAGGATAGCTTACATCCGTAAGGAATAAGCCATGCGCTGGAACAGAGTTCCCGGCTTCTTTGCGCGTTCCCGTTTCAATGAGCTGACAAAATTCGTCATGACTCATTTTGTCCGTACCTATTTCCATTAAGGTGCCAACGATGGCGCGCACCATGTTGCGCAAAAAACGGTTGGCGCGAATCACAAAGACAGCACGGTCTTCGTGAACCTGCCATTCTGCCTTGTAGATTTCACAATTGAAATTGTCTGCAGGTGCCGGTCCCTTGCAAAAGCATTCAAAGGAATGAATGCCCAATAAGACCTGCGCAGCGCGGTTCATCGCCTCAAAATTGTAATGCTTGGGCCGTTGCCAGCTGCTGTCGATTTTAAATGGAGACTTTGCAAAATGAATATGATAGGCATATTCCCTTGCTGTGGCGTCGAAGCGGGCGTGGAAGTCGTCGGAAACGGCTGCGACCTTATGGATGGCAATATCTGCGGGCAACATGCCATTCAGCCGGTATTCCGCATCGGATACTAAGGGATTGTGCAGGTCTACATGCGCTACATAATACGATGCATGTACTCCAGTATCGGTGCGGCCGCATCCGGTAATTTCAGCGCTTTCACGGCTTAAAATCGCCAACTTTTCCTCCAATATTTGTTGCACGGTTAGGGCATTGTTCTGTCGCTGCCAACCGTGATATGCTGTGCCCTTGTAGGAAAGTATCAGCGCATAGCGCATGGATTAAAGCCTTTCAAATATGATGGCACATCCTTGACCTACCCCAATACACATGGTGGCCAATCCGTATTTTACCTCAGGTCGTTTTTGCATTTCGTGCAATAGGGTGGTCGAAATACGAGCCCCGCTAGCGCCTAATGGATGCCCAATGGCAATGCTTCCACCGTTTACATTTACAATGTCGCGGGGAATCTGAAGTTCCTGCATGCTCGCCAACACTTGCACTGCAAAGGCCTCGTTGAGTTCAGCCAATCCCAAATCTGATGCATTAAGATTTGCGTTTTTCAGCGCTTTTTGCGTCGCCGGAACTGGACCTATGCCCATAATATCTGGGTGAACCCCAGCAGCGCCGATGCTGGTGATTTTTGCAATCGGCTTGATGTTGTATTTCTTTACGTAAGCCTCAGATACCAAAATCAAGCAGGCCGCACCATCATTAATGCCGCTGCTATTGCCAGCCGTAACACTGCCGCCTTTGCGGAATGCAGGTTTCAATGTGCTCAATACATCGGTTGTGCTGAGTCTGGGGTGTTCGTCTGTATCAAAGACTTTTGCTTCGCCTTTCTTTTGAGGTATGGCAACAGGTGCAATTTCATTGCTGAATTTTCCGGCTGCCTGTGCTTCTTGCCATTTAAGTTGGGTTTCATAGGCAAATTGATCCTGCGCTTCGCGGCTTATACCGTATTTCTCCGCGACATTCTCGGCAGTTTCTCCCATGGTAAATGGGTGGTACATCTCTGCAAGTGCAGGATTTGTAAACCTCCAACCGATGGTGGTGTCGTGGATTTCTACATTGCGCTGAAATGCTTGCTCAGCTTTAGCCATAACAAAGGGTGCACGGGTCATGCTTTCGGTTCCGCCCGCCAATATCATGTCTGCTTGTCCACTGCGGATGGCCATAAAACCATTCATTATGCTCTGCAAGCCTGAGGCGCACAAACGGTTTACGGTGTAACCGGGAATTTCAACACGCAATCCCGCCATTAGCAAGGCCATACGCGCTACATTTCGGTTGTCTTCTCCCGCTTGATTGGCAGCACCGAAAATAACCTCATCGGTGTCGTTCAAGTCTATGTGTGGGTTTCTAGATGCCAAACTGCGAATCACATGGGCCGCCAAATCATCGGGTCTGATTCCTGCAAGGCTACCGCCAAATTTCCCAACCGGAGTGCGGACCGCATCCGCTACATAAACTTCGTTGAACATGCTGCAAAGTTAATCATGATTTGACTTTCCATGTTTTTTTCACAGAATATTATCTCTTCATGCAACGTTTTATATAAAGCAGGGTCTAAATGAAAACGGAGGCACACTTTTATGGCACACTTCAAAGGAATAGTATTCACTTTACGCGCATTCTTGCTGGCAGGCATGATAGGCGCAATAGGCATTTTAAATGCCCAAACAGAATTCATCGTCACTGCAGGTAGCAGTCACTTTCTCGGAGATCTTGGGGGCAAACCCAGCATTGGTACCAATGATTTTACAGATGTGGATTGGGAATCTACCCGCTACATGGGAGGATTAGGCATTCGCCAAAATCTAGGAAACCGTTTCGCCATTCGCGCAACAGCCTATTATACCCGCCTTGCTGCGAGTGATCAATATACGACCAACACGGAAAGACGCATGCGCAATCTTAATTTCTTTACCCCAGTAGGTGGCGCAGATGCCGTGATAGAGTGGAAATGGGGCAATGGCAGCACTGCATACAATGGCCGCAACTGGTATTTCTTTGCAGGTGTGGGCTATTTCCGCTTCGATCCACGCACAACCTATGACGGCGCTACCGTTCGCTTGCAACCGCTAGGAACAGAAGGACAGTATTTTATGAATGGCAGAAACCCATACAAACTCGGCGCATGGAGCATTCCTTTTGGCATTGGGTATAAGATTAAAGCCACCCGTTTTGGTTACCTCAGCTTCCAAGTGGATGCACGCAAAACATTTACAGACTATATCGATGATGTGTCCACCACCTTTGTAGATAAAACAGCCCTGTTGGCAAGCAATGGCGCTACAGCTGTGGCCCTGTCTGATCGCAGCAATCCCGATGGCAGAATCATTGGCTTCAGCGACCCAGGTGCAATTCGAGGCAATCCCCGCAATAACGACAATTTCTTTTTCCTCTCTGTTCAATACAATATCATTCTCGGTGGGAATGACCGTTCCGCTGGCTTTAGCCGCGCAGGCCACAGAAGCTTGAAACGCAAGTCTGGAAATGGGTGTTATTCCTTCTAAAAGAATATTTATCTTTGCCGAAGTGAACAATCCCTTTGGGTGATATGTTTAGAAACTCCATGCAGTTACGCCTTATTCCTTTTCTTAGCCTTTTGGCATGCAGTGCAATTTCCCATGCGCAGATTCAACTCAATGCTGGCCTGGGAATTACCAACTATTCAGGTGATTTGGGCGGCAGCTTTGGAGCAGATAATCCCGCCTTCTCAGAATTGAATTTGAAAAGCACCAAAGCTGCGGTGCAATTTGGCATCAAAGGATTTTTAACGCCTTCAATTGCCTTGCGCGGTCAACTGTTTGCCGGACGTGTAGCAGGAGATGATGCCAATACGGAAAATGTAGAACGCATGAACCGCAACCTCAATTTCTTTTCCCCAATCTATGGCGCAGGTGTAGGCGTAGAGTGGAATTTTAAAATTGGGTCCAACGCCTTTCGCCGCTTTGGTCTCTCTGCTGGGGTCGAATATTTTACCTTTAATCCCAAAACAACGTACCAAGGAAATGTAGTGGAGCTGCAGCCCCTAGGTACAGAAGGTCAATATTACATAAACGACAGACTTCCCTACAGTCTCAACGCTACTTCACTGGTTCTAGGATTCTCATACCAGTTTTTGGTGCTTCCTCGTGGCGGTCTCGCCCTAGAATTTCAGTCCAAATACACCAGCACCGATTATTTGGATGATGTATCTACTACCTATGTAGACAAAACAGCCCTCGCGGCAAGCAACGGACAAATCGCCGCAGACCTATCTGATCGAAATTTGGGAATACTGCCTGGAAACACCGCACCTGGCGCCATACGTGGCAATCCCAATAGTAAGGATACCTATGGCTTCCTTATGATAACTTGGAGCTATTGGCTCGGAGACAAAAGGAATTTCAAAACCGCCAGTTCAGGCAGCGGAAATGGCATCGGTGGCAACAAACGCCGTTGTTTCAATTTTTAGCCATTTTATTCCCAGTACTTGGCACAAATTACAAGCATTCATACATTTGTGCCATGAAATCCTTCAATAAGCGCATCACTGCCGCCGCCATGGCGCTGCTTTTTGCAGGGATTCCACTCCTGTTTTTTGTTACCCTAGGCGCCCATAAATACTATGTTACCCAATTTGGGAAAAAAGGACTCAAATATTTTGATAAGAACCATATCGAAAGATTGATACTGCCAGTAGCAAAGTATCCCCACCTTAAAAAAGGGATAGAAATCAATCTTAACGATTCCCGCTATGATATCTTGGAAGTAAAGCAAATAGGCGAAACCCTATTCATTACCGCATTTAACGATACCCGTGAGAAAAAACTCAATGACGGCATTGGGAAGTTTCACGGTCCAGTGAAACAGTCAGGGATGAAGTTTACCCTGCCGGATTGGGTGCCTCCCCTTGAGGAATATTTGTCCGTGATGGACTCCTATATCTGGATTTACCCAAATACAGCAGTCCAATTGCTTCAGCCTTTGTTAGAAGTTGATTTTCCTCCGCCAAAAAGTAACGCAGGTACTGAATCTACCAACGGATAGTAAATCAATCAAATTCGCGTAGCATGGTGTTGGGCGTTTTCCCATTTCCTGTTTTTGCGTTTTTGACAACTTCAAACAACAACAAAATACCTTCATGAAAAAATGGACACTTGCAGTCCTTTCAGGATTGCTATTCGCTTCTGCTTATGCGCAGGAAACTGAAATTGATACTGCAGAGATTGAATCTATAGACGAAGTGCTTATTTCGGCTCAGCGCTTGGGCGAAAAGCGCATAAACTCCAGCCGACAAATTGAGGTGATTTCCTCACGCCAGATGGAATTGGCACAACAACCCACCATGGGTGAAGTACTCGGCCAAACAGGTCAAGTGTTTGTGC
>Ga0315904_10006061_pt1 | contig 16617 bp, 15 predicted proteins | sample LakEriMetagenome_6_FD_203529 | JGI IMG/M metagenome (GOLD analysis project Ga0315904, IMG submission 203529) | Freshwater fungal communities from buoy surface, Lake Erie, Ohio, United States - Buoy 12 MA120 | ecosystem: Environmental > Aquatic > Freshwater > Lake | place: USA: Lake Erie, Ohio... | reverse complement strand
ACTGCCTCGACCGTGTCAACTACGCGAAGGTCCGCACCAAGGGTGAGACCACCGTCGCAAGGGCACTGGTCCAGCCGTCAAACCCGATGTACACGACGCGTGGCTTCCAGAAGTTCGACCCGACCGAGGCCAAGAAGTACGCAGCCGCGTACAAGGCCGAGACCGGCAAGGACCTGACCTTCTCGTTCCCGTCTGACGTCGCCACGGCGGCCCAGGCCAACTCCCGCTTCTTCATCAACCAGTGGGCGAAGTGCGGAATCACCGCGAACATGATCGTCGAGGAGTCGGCAGTCATCATCGCGAAGGCCTGGAACTCCTCGGCAACGAGCATCAAGAACCAGAACGCGTACGACCTGTTCTTCGCCACCCTCTTCGAGGGCACCGACATGACGTTCAACGCTCCGTTCGTCCTGACCGACTCGTGGCTGCCCTCGCTGGGTGCGGCCGCCGGCGGCCAGACCGCTGCACTCCTGCGCACCGCTCTCGGTTCGCTGCTGCAGCTGAACAAGCACTCGAACACCAACGTCGACAAGGCGATCTACGACGCACAGGCGGCAGCCACCAAGCTCGGTGCCAAGACCAAGTTCGCAGAGGCCGCGGCCATCCTGCAGGGCGAGGCCTACATGGGTTCCGTGGCGCACTTCTACTTCACGCTCTTCGTGAACAAGAAGAACGGTCTCACCAACATCGGCAAGACCAAGCTGCCCGAGGGCAAGACGCAGCGCATCATGACCAACTGGGGAATCGACTGGTCGGGAGTCCAGAAGATCGCCGGCAAGGGCTGATGGCTCGCTGAGCAAACCTCGAAAGGGGGTGGTGCCCAACTTGGGCACCACCCCCTTTCTCATGTATCGTCGCAAAGAACAAGAGGGGGAACATGGACATCTTGCGTCTGTTGGCCAAGCGATTCGTCGGGATGGCGGTGATCGTCACCATCGCAACCTTCCTGCTCGCGTGCCTGGTGTGGTTGCTTCCCGGTGATCCCGCGGCACTGCTCGTGGCAGGCTCGGGAACTCCCGAGATCATCAATGAGATCCGTCGCGAGCTCCATCTCGACCGAGGCATCTTCGGGTACTGGTGGAACTGGTACAGCAACCTCCTCACAGGAGATTTCGGGTATTACTTCCTGAACGGCGGCAAGCGCCCACTCTCCGAGGTCATCAAGTCCACTCTTCCCGTCACGTTGCAGCTGATCATCTACGCGCAGATCGTCGCACTTGCGTTCGCCATCCCGCTCGGCCTCATCTCCGCGTACAAGGAGAACGGCCGATTCGACCGGATCGTGTCGAGCACGCTCTTCACCCTCGTGTCCTTCCCGGGTTTCGCGCTGGCGCTCATCCTCTCGCTCGTCTTCGCGGTGCAGCTCGGCTGGGTCGACCCCATCGGTTACGTGAAGCCGAGCGAGGACCTCATCCAGCACCTCAAGCTGATGATCCTTCCGGTCATCAGCATCGCGGTCGGCCTCACGTCGTCGTACACGCGCCTGCTGCGCACGGACGTGATCGCCACCCTGAAGGACGACTACGTCACCATGGCCGCCTCCAAGGGCATCTCGGACCGCCGCATTCTCTGGCGCCACGTGTTCCGCCCCTCCAGCACCACCCTGCTCACGTCGGCGGCGCTGAACATGGGCGGCCTCATCGGCGGCACCATCGTCATCGAGACGATCTTCGTGATCCCCGGCATCGGCTACGAGGTCTTCTACTCCATCGGCGCCCGCCAGGTCATCGCCATGCAGACGCTGATCGCCCTGATCTCGTTCGGCTACGTGTTCTTCAACAGCCTCATCGACATCCTGACCAACATCATCGACCCGAGAACGAGGGAGCGCCGTGTCTGAGCAGACCACCATCCAGGAGGCACCGGCCGGCGAAGCCGTGCCCGTGACGAAGCAGAAGAAGGTGCGCAAGCGCCCCGTCGGCTTCTACATCGCCGGGGGCTGGCTGGCTCTCGTGGTGTTCGCCGCCATCTTCGGCCCGCTCCTTCCGCTCCCGCAGTGGGACGAGTCCTTCTACGACTACCTCGGGGCTCGCCCCGGAACGTCCGGACACCTGCTCGGCACCACCCAGGACGGCTACGACATGCTGGCCGGCTTGGTGAACGGCGCGAAGATCTCGGCGTCGGTGTCGTTCGTGGCGGTGCTGCTCGGCGGCGGCATCGGCACCTTCATCGGCGTGACCTCGGCCTACTTCCGCGGCAGGTTCGACCAGATCGTGACAGGCATCTTCAACATCATGCTGTCGATCCCGAACCTGGTCCTCTCGCTGGCGCTCCTCTCGGTGCTCGCGTACTCCGATGCCGACAACCCGGCAACCACCACCCGTCGCGTCGTGGTCCTCATGATCTCGCTCACCCTCGTTATCATCCCGATCCTCGGGCGCATCGCGCGTGCCAGCACCCTGCAGTGGGCCGGCCGCGAGTTCGTGCTCGCGTCGAAGTCCATGGGCACCAAGAACTTCACCATCATCCGCAAGCACATCCTGCCGAACGTGGCCCCGGCAATCCTCGCCATCGGGTTCCTCGCCATCGGCTCCGTGATCATCGTGGAGGGATCGCTCTCGATCCTCGGCATCGGCGTGCCTGGCGGCGCGTCCTGGGGCTCCATGCTCGCGAACGGCCGCGGCAACATCGCCTTCAGCCCGCACGAGGTCTACATGCCCTCGCTGTGCATCGCCTTCACGGTGATCTCCAGCAACTGGTTCGGCGACTACGTCCGCAGAAAGCTCGACCTCCGGGAGGCCAAGATATGAGCACGCTCCTCAAGCTGGAGAACCTGAACGTCTCGTTCAGGACCCCGCGCGGACAGCTGAAGGCTGTGCGCGACGTCTCCATCGAGCTGCAGGCCGGCGAGAGCCTGGGCGTCGTGGGCGAGTCCGGCTCCGGCAAGACCGTCCTCTCCCGCGCCACCATGGGCCTGCTTCCCAGCACGGCCACCCGCACCGGCGCCATCTGGTACCAGGGCCAGGACATCTCCCTTCTCCCCAAGGAGAAGGTCCGCGAGCTGTGGGGCGTCGGCATGGCCATGATCTTCCAGGACCCGATGACGGCCCTCAACCCCGTGCGCCGCATCGGCTCGCAGGTCACCGAGAGCCTCACCGTCCGCCTCGGCATGGACAAGAAGGCCGCCCGCGAGCGTGCCATCGAGCTGCTGAAGAGGGTCCGCATCCCGGACCCCGAGGCCATGCTCCGCAAGTTCCCGTACCAGCTGTCCGGCGGCATGCGCCAGCGCATCATGATCGCCATCGCCGTCTCCTGCAACCCTGAGCTGCTGTTCGCCGACGAGCCCACCACGGCGCTCGACGTGACGGTCCAGGCCCAGGTGCTGGAGCTCCTCGACGAGCTCCGCGAGGAGTTCAACACCGCGATGATCCTGGTCACCCACGACCTCGGCGTCGTGGCCGGCCACACCGACAAGATCGCGGTGATGTACGCCGGCGACCTCGTGGAGTACGCCCCCACCAAGGAACTCTTCGCCAACATGAAGATGCCCTACACGGAGGCACTCCTGAAGTCGATCCCGCGGCTCGAGACGCCCACCGGCACCCGCCTCCCCGTCATCGAGGGTCGCCTGCCCGACCCCACCAAGGACGAGCCCGGCTGTGCCTTCGCGAACCGTTGCCCGTACGTGCAGGACAAGTGCCGCGCGGAGAAGCCGCCGCTGAAGAGCGACGGCAACGACCACTTCTATCGTTGTTGGTTCCCGATCGGAGGAAACAAGTAATGGCTGGTAGCGGCAAGGCCCACATGAGGCCCGAGGGCGACCGCGTCCTCGTCGTCGATGACCTCACGGTCGAGTTCAACCTGGGCAAGAACAAGGTCGTCAAGGCCGTCTCCGGGGTCAGCTTTGACCTCGTGCGGGGCGAGACCCTCGCCGTCGTGGGCGAGTCCGGGTGCGGCAAGTCCACCCTCGGCAAGGCAGTGCTGCAGCTCCCGAAGCCGACCAGCGGGTCGGTCGAGTTCCTCTCGAAGGACCTCACCAAGCTGAAGGGCGACGAGCTGCGTGACATGCGCCCGGCCATGCAGATGATCTTCCAGGACCCCGTCTCCTCCCTGGACCCGCGCATGAACGTGGCGGAGACCCTGGCGGAGCCCCTGCGAGTCTGGGACAAGGGCAACGAGGCCGAGATCAACGCAAAGATCGACGAGCTCCTCTGGGCCGTCAACCTCGACCCCGCGGTGGTGCGCGAGCGCCACTCGTACGAGTTCTCCGGCGGCCAGTGCCAGCGCATCAGCATCGCCCGTGCCCTCGCCCTTGACCCCACCCTCATCATCTGCGACGAGCCGGTCTCGGCGCTCGACGTGTCGGTGCAGGCCCAGATCCTCAACCTGATGCAGGACATGAAGGACCGGTACGGCCTGACCCTGATCTTCATCTCCCACGACCTCGCCGTCGTGAAGACGATCAGCACGCGCGTCATGGTGATGTACCTGGGCAAGGTCTGCGAGGTCGCCAGCCCGGATGACCTCTACCAGCGCACCCGGCACCACTACACGAAGGCCCTCGTGGCCTCGGTGCCGATCCCGGACCCCACGCGCAAGCCGGAGGGCGGGCGCATCCAGGGAGAGCCGCCCTCACCGATGAACCCGCCGTCAGGCTGCCGCTTCCGCACCCGCTGCCCCATGGCCAGCGAGCAGTGCGCCAACGAAGAGCCCCAGCTGCGCGAGGTCGCGCCGGGCCACTTCGTGGCCTGCCACCACCCGCTCGGCTGAGTCAGCTCTCCGGCCAGCCCGGCACGCCAGGGTCAAGCTGCACACCGAAGGTGTTCAGGAACCCGGACACGAGCCTGTAGAACCCGGCGACCACGAGGAGCTCGAGCATCTCGGCGTCGCCGTGCGTGCCCGCGACCCGCGCGTAGGTCTCCCCCGAGACGCAGTCGTCAGCACACAGCTCGTCGCACATGTCGATCAGCGCCCTGTCGCTCGCGCTCCAGGGGTGTCCCCTGGCCGGGCCGGTGAGCGCCGATATCTCCCCGTCCGTGAGTCCCTCCCGCCTGCCGATGACCGTGTGCTGGCCGAACTCGTACACCGAGCGGCAGTTCCATCCGACCCGCAGGATCACCAGCTCGCGCTCCCGCGGGTCGAGCAGTCCCTTGTTCAGCAGGAAACCACCGAACCGGTTGAAGCGGTCGAGCAGGGCAGGGTGCCTGGCCAGCGTGCCGAAGATGTTGAGCGGCTGCCCCGACCCCGTCAGGAGCGTCCTGGCGAGGGTCTCCGCCACGGCGGGCCCAGGATCGGTCACCGGGGCGATGCGGGGGCTGTGCGGTCGTTCGATGCTGGCCATGCGCCATCATTGCACCCGTGGCATCGAGGCAGGACACGTGAGCGGGCCCGGGCTCTTCCCTGAGGCTGGTCCGGTCGTCGACCATGACGGTCGGGCGGAGCTGTTCCCCGGGTTCATCGACTGGGAGGCCGCAGACGCGCTCCTCGCCCGCCTGCTCGAGGAGGTCGCATGGGAGCAGGCCGATCTCGTGATGTTCGGCAGGAAGGTCACCGAGCCCCGCATGTCGGTGTGGTATTCGCCCGACGGCATCGACTACGTGTACTCGGGCACGCGACGCACGGCGCATCCCTTCACCCCGGCGGTCGCCGAGGTCCACCGCCTGGTGGAGGAACACACGGCTGCACGGTTCAACTCCGCTCTCGTCAATCTCTACAGGGACGGCAACGACCGTCTCGGATGGCACTCGGACAACGAGGAGATCAACGGCCCGGAGCCGACCATCGCATCTGTGAGCCTGGGGGCGGAGAGGTTCTTCGACCTGCGCCACAGGGACACCGGCGAGACGAAGCGAGTCCTTCTCCCCCACGGGTCCCTCCTCGTCATGTCCGGGCCCCTCCAGCAGCGTTGGGTCCACCAGGTCCCAGCAATGAAGAAGGTGCGCGCACCCAGGGTCAACCTGACCTTCCGCCTCGTCCGGCGACCGTCCGACTAGGTTCGGGGACGTGGACAGGTCCATCCTCGACTGGGTCACCGGCAACCGTCCCAACTGGCTGGTCGACGTGGCCACGCTCCTCCATCACGTCGGAGATGACACCGTCCTGGTGCCCGCCACGCTCGTCCTCATCGCCGTCGGATACCTGACGGGCAGGCCCTCCGCGCGCACGGTGGCGCCGTTCTTGACCATGGTCGCCACGGTCATCGTGGTCGGTCTCGCCAAGATCGTCTTCGGCAGGGACAGACCACCCGTTGCGCTGCGACTCGTCGAGACGTCATCAGCCTCGATGCCCTCGGGTCACGCGGCCTACGCGGCTGCCCTCGCGGGCACGGCCTGGGTGCTGCTCTCGGGGCACCCCCGCAGGCGCCTGTTGCGGTGCGTCGCGGTCGGCCTGGCCGCCGCCGCCGCTGGAGCGCGCGTCGTGCTGGGCGTGCACTGGCCGTCAGACATCGTCGTGGGCTCCGCCCTAGGGGTGGTCATCGGCTCCTGGGTCGCCCTGCGCACGGTCCAGCGCTTACAGTCGCGGGCATGAAAGACCTCTTCTCCCTCAACGGCCGCGTCGCTCTCGTCACCGGCGGCTCCCGCGGCATCGGCTTCATGATCGCCCAGGGCCTGCTCGAGTTCGGCTGTGCCCGCGTGTACATCTCGTCGCGCAAGGCGGCCCAGTGCGACGAGGCCGCCAGGCAGCTGAGCCAGTTCGGTGAGTGCATCTCGGTCCCGGGCGACGTGTCCACCCTGGAGGGGATCAAGGCCCTCGTGTCCGAGATCGGGAAGCGGGAGCAGGCCCTCGACATCCTCGTCAACAACGCAGGGGCCGCGTGGGGCGAGTCCTGGGACACGTTCCCCGAGTCCGGCTGGGACAAGGTCGTCGACCTCAACCTGAAGGCCCCGTTCTTCCTCACCCGTGAGCTCACCCCGCTGCTGAAGGCCGGTGCGCGCGACGGCCACCTGGCGAAGGTCATCAACATCGCGTCCATCGACGGCATCTCGGTGAACATGCTGGAGACCTACTCCTACGCGGGCAGCAAGGCCGGCCTGATCCACATGACCAAGCGCATGGCCCTGCACCTCGCCAAGGACAACATCGTGATGACGGCGATCGCCCCGGGCGCGTTCGCCTCCGAGATGAACAAGGCCGCCAGGGACCACGGCGACGCGATCTCCGCCGGGATCCCCGCCCGCCGCATCGGCACCACGGAGGACATGGCCGGGGCGGCCGTGTACCTCGCCTCCCGGGCGGGCGACTACGTCCTCGGATCCACGCTGATCGTGGACGGCGGGGTCACCTACCTGCGCAGCTGAGGCCGCGCTGGCCCCTCCACAACCGCTCCGGGGAGCGGGAACCGCAGTTCCGGGGCGGCGACGTGCTGTGCCACAATGACCGTTCATGCGAGTCAACATCGGCCAGATCCTCACCAAGCGCGCCCACATCAACCCCGACCTCGAGGCCCTCTACGACGTGGCGGCGGGCCGCCGGTTCACCTACGCGGAGCTGAACGACCGGACCAACCAGGTCGCCAGTGCACTGTCGGGCAGGGTCAAGAAAGGTGACCGGGTCGCCCTGTTGATGATGAACTCTCACGAGTTCATCACCGCATTCTTCGCGATCGCGAAGCTGGGCGGCGTCGTGGTGCCGCTCAACTGGCGGCTCGTGCCCGACGAGCTCGAGTTCATCCTGAAGGACTCCGGCACGACCGTCCTCTTCTACGGCGAGGAGTTCCTGGCCTCCGCGGCGGAACTTCAGTCCCGCGGGCCGAAGACGGACATCGCTCACTGGATCCACGTCGGCACACCGGGGAGCGTCCCGGAGTTCGCCAGCGGGTTCGATGCCCTCGTCGACCCCCAGCCCGCAACGGAGCCGGCCGTCACCGCCTCCGACGACGACCTGCTCTACATCATGTACACGTCGGGCACCACAGGGCTCCCAAAGGGTGTCATGCACACCCACAGCACCCAGATGGACGCGCTCGTCACCCTCAATGCCACCAGCGACTTCTGCATCGGGGACCGCTACCTCAACCCGATGCCCCTCTTCCACGTGGGCGCACTCACCCCTGCGATCGTCACCACCTACCGCGGGCTTGCCCAGGTCCTCATGAGGGCATTTGACCCGGCAAAGGCATGGGAGCTCGTCACCTCGGAGAGGATCAACAACGCCCTTCTCGTGCCTGCGATGCTGCAGGCGATGCGGGTCACCTTCGACCCGTCGAAGCACGACAAGAAGACCGTCCGGTGGTTCCTCAGCGGCGCAGCACCCGTGCCCGTCACGCTCATCAACCAATACACGGAGATGGGCATCGAGATCCACCAGGTGTACGGCCTCACCGAGACGTGCGGACCCGCATGCGTCACCACCCCCGACATCGCGATCCGCAAGGCCGGCTCCACGGGCAAGAGCTTCTTCCACACCGATGTGATGGTGGTGCGCCCCGACGGCACCGAGTGTGACGACAACGAGTCGGGCGAGATCGTCATCCGCGGCGGGCACATCATGACCGGGTACTGGAACAGACCCGACGCCACGGCCGAGGCCATCCGCGACGGGTGGTTCCACTCCGGCGACATGGGCATCCGCGACGAGGAAGGGTTCATCTTCATCCAGGACCGCCTGAAGGACATGATCATCTCCGGAGGCGAGAACGTCTACCCGGCCGAGATCGAGAACCTCCTGCTCGGGTGCCCCGGGGTGGCGGACGTCGCGGTCATCGGGGTGCCGTCCGAGAAGTGGGGCGAGTCCCCCATCGCAGTCGTCGTGAAGAAGGACCCTTCCCTCGAGGAGAAAGACGTGCTGTCGTTCTGCGACGGCAAGCTCGCCCGTTTCAAGATGCCGGTCGCCGTGCGTTTCGTGGAGGGGATCCCCCGCAATGCTTCGGGGAAGATCCTGAAGCGCGACCTGCGCCTGCAGTTCCCGACGCTCTGACGTCCGTCAGGCGGGGTTCATGGCCGCGGCAGCGGCCTCACGGCGCTCGATCTGGCGGCGGGCGACCCGTCCGACCCGCTCGATGAAGTGCATCATCTCGTCGCGTGCCTTCTCGGCGGAGGCAGAGAGACCCTCGACCTTGTCGATCGCCCACTGACGGAACACGAGCGGGACGATGATGCGCTCGTGGTGGATCGCGAAGTCGTAGATGCCGGCGGCGGCGATGTGGCGCGCGTGATCGGCGAAGCCGGGAATCCCGACTCCCGGCATCTCGAAGTTGGTCACCTGCCGGTGCAGCGCCTCCACCACCGCCGACGGGTCGATCCCGAGCGTCGCCGTGACGAGGTCACGGTAGAAGAGGTGGTGGCGGTTCTCGTCGGAGGACAGCTTCATCATCACGTCGTAGCCGACAGGGTCGTCGAGCACCGTCCCTGTGTTGCGGTGCGAGATCCTGGTCGCGAGTTCCTGGATGGCCACGTAGCACATGCCGTCCACGGCGGTCTCGGGCTCCGGCACCACGGCCCCGCTCACCTGGGCCATGCGGCCGTCCTCGAGGACCTTCGGGTCCACGAGGCCGCTGACGGTGATGTAGTCGCGCATCACGATGGCGTGGCGGCCCTCCTCGGCGGTCCAGCGCTGCGCCCACTCCCCCCAGGCCGACTTCCCGCCGAACATCCGCGAGATCGTGCGGGTGTACCACGGCAGGTTGTCCTCCGTGAGGAGGTTCACGAGAAGAGCACTGCGGGCGCCCTGCGACAGTGCGGGCTCGCCGTGGGTGAAGCCGTCCGACGCCAGACGTGCGGCCCGCTCCCACGGGACGTGCTCGTGCGGGTACCAGTCCTCGGCGGAGTCGAGGTGGCGGTTCAGGAGACGCTCAACCTCGGGCTCGAGTTCGGTCAGGAGTGCCTGGTCGTCCATCCGACCACCCTAGGCGGTGGGGGCACCCGGGATGGGTCGCAGCCTGACCCCGAGGTGAACAGCCCTCAGCCAGGGAGCCCTGCGGTCCTCGTGCGGTAGTCGTTCACGGTGCCCCAGATGATGTCCCTCACGGGACGGATGTCCGTGATGCGGCCCGCCACCTGGCCGGTGAGCGCGATGGATGCCTCCATGTCGCCGCCGAAGTAGAGGTCGGTCGCGCGACCGAACACCGAGAGGTCGACCTGGTCCTCGCGCTCGAGCAGGGTCGTCTTCTCCGTGCGCAGCGCACGCAGACCCGGACGCCCGAAGCGGTTGAGGAACACGGTGTCCGTCTCGGCGGCACCCACGATCGCGTTCTTCCAGTTGGCGTGGACCGGGGACTCCGCGGCGGCGACCATCCGTGTCCCCATCTGGACACCACCCGCACCCAGGGCGAAAGCCGCGGCCATGCCCGCACCGTCGGTGATGCCTCCTGCGGCGATGATCGGCACGTCCACGTGCTCTGCCACCAGGGGCACGAGCACCATCGTGGAGACGTCACGGGGATTCTTGAATCCGCCGCCCTCGCCGCCCTCCACCACCAGACCGTCGACCCCGGCGTCCACCGCCTTCAGTGCCGCCGCGAGAGTGGGCACGACATGGAAGACCGTCAAGCCGGCCGACTTCAGTTTCGAGGTGTACTTGGTCGGGTCGCCGGCCGACGTGGTCACGAACCTCACGCCCTGCTCCACCACGAAATCGGCGATCTGGGGGTCCCTCACGAAGGCCTGCGCGATGTTCACGCCGAAAGGCCTGTCCGTGAGGGTGCGCATGGCGGCAATCTCCGCCTTTATGACGTCCAGTTCCCCGGAGGAGGTCTCGATGATGCCGAGACCCCCCGCGTTGGACACCGCCGAGGCCAGCTGGCTGCGGGCGATCCACCCCATCGGTGCCTGGACCACCGGGTAGTCGATGCCCAGCATCTCCGTGACCCTGTTCCTGATCGGTGCCGGCTTGTCCATGGTCTCCCCCTCTGGCCTACATGAACCGTAGTTGACCCTCCGTGACGTCCCGTCACCGCGGGAGCGCAAGAATGTCTGAATGGAGGGGGATTTCCTGCTGGAGTCGAGCGCGGCCGCGCCGGACGATGTCGCCGTCGATGACGGCACGACGCGTCTCACGTGGTCGGGACTGGAGTCGAGGGCACGGCGCGTGGCGCGCGCCCTCGCCGCGTCAGGAGTCACCGCGGATGCCCCGTGGGCGATCCTCAGCCACAACCGCACCGAGTGGGTCGAGATGTTCCTCGGCAACACGATGGCCGGCTCCAGGTACGTGCCGCTCAACTGGCACCTCACTGCACCGGAGCTCGCATATCTCCTCGTCAACAGCGGGGCGACACTCATCGTCACCGAACAAGGCCTGGAGCCCGTCGCCGGGGACGCCGCCGCTCAGGCGGGGCTCGACCCCGCGCGCATCCTCGTGATCGGCTCCACCTACGAGGCCTGGCGCGACGCGCACGACGACTCCCCTGTCGCCTCCACCTTCGCCGGTGCCCCGCTGCAGTACACCGGCGGCACGACGGGCGCCTCCAAGGGTGTCGTGCGCCCCGACCAGGGTCTGCCCATCGCGCGCTGGGGCCCGGGGATGCGCGCGTGGGGTGGGTTCGTCCAGATGCCCGAGACCGGGATCATGTGCATCACGACGCCGCTGTACCACGCCTTCGGCGCGGGCGTTCTCGGCGCGGCCCTGAACAGGGGGCACACCCTCGTGATCGAGGACAGGTTCGACCCGCATCGGTTCCTCGACCTCATCGAGACCCGCCGCATCACGAGCGCACCTCTCGTGCCCACCCTGATGGTGCGGCTCGCCAAGCTGGACGACTCCGAGTTCACCGGGCGGGACCTCTCGTCGCTGGAGTGGATAGCCCACACGGCCGCCCCCTGCCCGCCGTGGGCGAAACAGAGGCTAATCGACCTCCTGGGTCCGTGCATCGTGGAGTTCTACGGCAGCTCGGAGGGCACGGGACCAGTCGTGTGCACCAGCGAGGACTGGATGGCCCGGCCCGGCACGGTAGGACGTCCGAACCCCGGGCTGGAGATCTCAGTGGTCGACGAGGACGGCCGCGACCTGCCCGCGGGTTCCATCGGCACCCTCTACTTCCGCCGCGCGGACGGCGCGCCCAGGTACCACGGCGACGACGAGAAGACCCGCAGCTCGCAGCTCCCCGACGGTCGCTTCACGGTGGGCGACGTGGGCTACCTGGACGACGACGGCTACATGTACCTGGTGGACCGCAGGGTCGACCTCATCCTCAACGGGGGCGTGAACGTGTACCCCGCCGAGATCGAGGGCGTGCTCAGCCAGCACCCCGCGGTGCGCGACGTCGCCGTGTTCGGCATCCCCGACCCCGAGTTCGGGCAGCAGGTCAAGGCCGCCGTCGAACTGGAGGACGGTGCCGTGCTGACCGAGGAGGAACTCATCGCGTGGTCACGGGAGAGGCTGGCGGGCTTCAAGTGCCCCCGCAGCGTGGACTTCCACGCCGCACTCCCCCGCGAGGCGCACGGGAAACTGAAGAAGCGGCTGCTGCGCGACGCCTACTGGCCGCAGTAAGGCCGGCACAGAACCGGAACAGGAGCAGCCGCTGCCGCCGGTGGCCAGGCCTCAGTTCACCTGCTTGGAGAGGCCTTCCCAGTACGGAGCACGCAGCTTGAATTTCTGCAGCTTCCCCGTGGCGGTGCGCGCCAGCTCCGTGCGGAACTCGACCCGCTTGGGGCACTTGTACCCGGCCAGTTTGGTCTTCACGTGGGCGATCAGCTCGTCCTCCGTGAGCGGTGACCCGGGCGTCTTGACCACCAGGGCGAGCACCAGTTCGCCCCACTTCTCGTCGGGGACACCGATGACCGCCACCTCGGCCACGTCAGGATGCGAGAACACCGCGTCCTCCACCTCGATGGACGAGACGTTCTCGCCACCGGAGATGATCACGTCCTTCTTGCGGTCCGCGATCGTGACGTGGTGATGGGCGCCGATGGAACCGCCGTCGCCGGTGCGGAACCATCCGTCCACGATCGCCTTGGACGTCTCCTCGGGCTGGTTCCAGTAGCCCTCCATCACCACCGAACCGCGGGCCAGGACCTCCCCCTCGGAGTCCACTGCCATCTCGACGCCCAGGCTGGGGGCCCCGGCCGCACCGAGACGGGCGGCCCGGTCCGCGGGCGACAGTCCGTCCCACTCGGAGCGGGTGCGGTTCATGGTGAGCAGCGGGGACGTCTCGGTGAGACCGTAGATCTGCACGAACTCCCACCCGAGCTCGGTCTCGATCCGCTCGATGGTCTTCGTGGGCGGCGGCGCGCCGGCCACCACCATGCGCACGTTGCCGCGGTTGGTCCCTGCCCCGGGCGCCGCGTCGAGGATCATGTTGGCGACAGCCGGTGCACCGCACAGGAGGGTCACCCCGTGCTCCTCGACCCGCCGGAGGATCTCGGCTCCGTCCACCTTGCGCAGCACGACGTGCCGACCGCCCATTCCTGTGACGGCAAAGACCATGCCCCAGCCGTTCGCATGGAACTGCGGGAGCGTGTGCAGGTAGACGTCGCGGTCGTTCACGCCCATCTGCCAGCCGAAGACCGCGGCGTTCACCCACAGGTTGCGGTGCGTCAACTGCACGCCCTTCGGCCGTGCGGTCGTCCCGCTGGTGTAGTTGATGGTGGCAGTCGCGTCCTCGTCAGGCTCCCACGGGCGCGGCTCAACGCCGTGGCGGTACAGGATGGCATCCGACTCCGCCCCGATCACGAACCTGAGCCGCGCAGTCACGCCCGAGAGCGCCTCGTCCAGCTCGGGGTCCACGATCAGCACCTCCGCGCCGCTGTGCTCCACGATGTAGGCGACCTCCTCGGCGACCAGGCGGAAGTTGATCGGGACCAGCACGCGACCCCAACCACTCACACCGAAGAACGAGGTGATGAGCCTGGCGGAGTTCTGGCTGACCACTGCCACGCGCGCCCCCTGGGGCACCCCGAGGGCATCCAGGCCGGCCGCCTGGGCACGCGCCAGTTCGGCCATGCGCGCGTACGTCAGGGAGCCCCAGGACTCTGCCGGCTGGTCCGGCTCGTCGATGATGGCTATGCGGTCGCCGTAGACCTGCTCGGCACGGCGGAGGTGGTCGACGACGGTGAGAGCAACCTTCATGGCCACACCCTAAACGGTGCCCTGCCGGGCCCCGAACACGGGACCGGGGACGCAAAAGGGGCGGTGGCCGAAGCCACCGCCCCTCTCGTGACTGTCAGTGACAGGTCTCTAGCGCTGCTGCCAGATTCCCGTCCACTCGAAGCCCTTGATGTCCCTCGTGGGCGCGAAGGTCTTGCCGTCGGGGTTGCGGAACTGTCCGATGCCCCTCAGCTTCGACTTCTTGTTGACGAAGGTGTACGTGGCGGTGTGGATGGACGGGATCGCCATGCCGGTCGCCTGGATGTACGCAGTGGCCTCCTGGAACTTCTTCTTGCGCGCGGCGGGGTTGGTCTCCGCCTGGGCCGCGTACATGAGGTTGTCCACCTGGGTGTCGCTGTGGTTGCCCAGGGCGACGACCCTGTTGTACCCCGCACCGAGCGGCGTCTTGGCGATCGGGTTGGTCGAGTTCGCAGGGAACGCGCCCGTCACCAGGAACGGCAGCACGTAGCCCGAGCCCGGGCCCTCTGCCGGGGTGCCCTCGGCGAAGTCGTACAGGTTGCCGCCACCGCGGTAGATGGACGCGATCAGCACGGCCGACTCGGCCTGGAAGATCGGGTTCATCTGGATGCCCGCAGCCTCCAGGTACTTCTGCACTTCCTTGGTGTTGTTCAGCGAGGAGGTGCTGGTGTCTGCGTACAGCGTCAGCTTGAAGGGCCCGGCGGTGCCGAGGTCCTTGTTGCAGGCCGCCACGTACTCCTTGGCCTTGGCCAGGTTGAAGGAGGGTGCACCGTTGCGCGTGAACATGATGTGGTCCCTGCCCACGATGGAGCCCGAGTACACGCCGAGGCCCTTGAAGCGGACCCGGTTGTAGGTGCGCCAGTCGATGGCGAACGCGGCCGCGAGGCGGCAGTTCTGGAACTTGAAGGGCGAACCGGCCTTGTTCTGGTTCGGCACCCACTGGCCCCACGACCCGGCATTGCCCGCGTACTCCGTGACCACGCTCTTGCGCTTGCGGAGGTCCAGGACGAAGGTCGACTCACCGCTGGTGAACGACGCCGCATCCAGGTTGCCCCTGCGGAGAGCAGCGGCGCGCTGCGATGCTTCCTTCACGACGACCACCGTGATCTGGTTCAGGTACGGCAGCTGCTCGCCGGCCGCGTCCTTGCGCCAGTAGTTCGCGTTGCGCACGACCACGAGCTCGTTCGGGTTGTACGACTGGATCTTGAACGGCCCGGTGCCGATGCCGTTGGTGGCACAGGTGTTCGGGTCCGCGATCTGGGCCGGGGCGCGCATGACGTAACGACCGGCGCGGTACATGAGACCGAGGAAGTCGTTGTCGGGACGCTCGAGCGTGATCTTCACCGTCAGGTTGTCGACCGCGTCAACAGTGAGGATGTTGGCGTTGATTCCGATGCCCGTGGACGCGTACCGCGAATTGAAGCCCGGGGCGGAGGTGAGACCGCGGCCGACGTCAAGGTTCTGCTTGACCGAGGCCGCGTTGAACTCCTCGCCGTTCGAGTACTTGATGTTCGGGCGGAGCGTGAAGGTCCACACCTTGCCGCCCTCGGAGGAGGCCCACTTGGACGCGAGGTGCGGGATGAAGTTGCCGCGCGAGTCGCGCTCGACGAGGCTCTCGTAGACCATCCTGGTCGCACCCAGAGCGTCGCCGGTGAGTGCGTTGGCAAAGCACCATCCGGAGATGGTGTTGAGGATGCCGTACGAGATCTCACCGCCCTGCTTCGATGCGGCCGGCTTGGCGCCAGCGGCCTGGGTGGTGGTTGCCATTGCCGACGCCGCGACTGCGACTGCGACTGCTGCACCCCACCTCTTCCTTCTTGATGTCATGTTGGTTACCCCCCATAGGTCCGCCGCCCCGTCGGCGACGTGACGCCAATGTAGACGAAAGTCACACCTCTGTCACGGTCGGTGTGACGACTCTGAACAAGAAATCCCAACAACCGCAAGGGTTTCTTGCAGTCACCAACCATTGAACACACTTCATTATCAGGTGCTTGCCGTGGTCAACCATCCTCCGCGGGCCCGTCAAAATGAACTCCGTCCGTCGGGTCGTTCACTGACCCGGTCGCCCATTCGGCCAGCCAGACCGGCGTAGTTCCCTACTGTTCCTCCTCGCCCACCTTCTCAGCCTGCGCCCGCCTCCCTACGGTCCCACCGTCCCCTGACGAAAGGAACCAAAGATGAGCAGGAACACATTGATGCGGCCCCTCCTGGAATGGCCGGCCAGCTTCCCCACGTGGCCGGTGGGCTTCTGGCCCCCGAAGATGGAGCTGCTCGGGCCGTCCACCGACATCCGGATCGAGGAGTTCGACTCCGACCACCACCGCGTGATCCGTGCCGAGATACCGGGCATCGATCCCGAGAAGGACGTCACGCTGACCGTCGATGACGACGTGCTCAACATCGACATCACCCGCGAGCGACGGACCGAGAAGTCGGAGTCGGGCCAGTTCAGGTCCGAATTCTCGTACGGTCATCTCCACCGGGCGGTCCACCTGGACGGCCGGGCCGGCACCGACGACGTGAAGGCAACGTACCGGGACGGCATCCTGGAGATCCGCGTGAAGACCAACGGTCACCACGAGGAGAAGAGGCGCATCCCGGTCAGCCGGGTCTGAGCGGCCCGTTCAGCCGGCGCGGCGAAGTGCGGCAACGGCATTCCCGACCGGCGTGATGTCC
>Ga0315904_10006059_pt1 | contig 16621 bp, 12 predicted proteins | sample LakEriMetagenome_6_FD_203529 | JGI IMG/M metagenome (GOLD analysis project Ga0315904, IMG submission 203529) | Freshwater fungal communities from buoy surface, Lake Erie, Ohio, United States - Buoy 12 MA120 | ecosystem: Environmental > Aquatic > Freshwater > Lake | place: USA: Lake Erie, Ohio... | reverse complement strand
ATGACATCCTCGACTTCGCCAAGATCGAGGCCGGCCAGCTCGAACTGCGGGAGCAGGATGTGTGTATCGAAGACCTCGTCGAAGGGGTGGTCGATGTGCTCGCCCCGGAGGCGATGAGCAAGGGTCTGGAAATCGTCAGCGTCATCTCGCCGGAACTGCCAGAAACGATCCGCGGAGACACCGGCCGACTGCGCCAGGTGCTGCTGAACCTGGCGGGCAACGCGGTCAAATTCACCGATGAAGGCGGCGTGACGCTGCGTGTGCTCCCGATCGAGGACGGCATCGAGTTTCAGGTGGAGGACACCGGCATCGGCATCCGCGAGGAGGATCGCGCCAAGTTGTTCCGGCCGTTCAGCCAGTTGGACAGCTCGCGGGCGCGGCGCTACGGCGGCACCGGACTGGGGCTGGCCATCAGCGACAAGATGATGCGGCAGATGGGCGGCGAGATCGGAGTGGAGAGCGAGCCGGGCAAAGGCTCACGCTTCTGGATTCGCGTGCCCGTTCACGCACCACCGGGCGCCGGCAGGGACGTGGCATCCCGGACACCACGCCGCAGCCGCAAAGCCATGTGCATCTGGCTGGCGTCCAACTCCGATCGAATGCGGGAAAGTCTGCGCAGCAGCCTGGAAAGCCCAGCCATGCAGATCGTGGAGTTTTCGAACGAGCGGCTCTTGATGAAAAGCTGCCGCGCCAAGCCCGGCGCTGTCGCCGCGCTCATCCTCGATGCCAGCTGGGACTCCGCCGAGTTGAAACAGGCTCTCGCGGACTGGAAAGCCAGGATGAAAGCGGCCGGAAGCCTCCCGCGAATCGTGCTGGCCGGCTTCGCCGAAAGCAGCCTCGACCCGCATCCGGAGCAGGTAGTCGTCCGCCTGCCCATGCGGCGGGCCGCCCTGCGTCGCATCATAGTCGGCAAGGGCACCCCAAAAAAAGACGCAGCCGCAGGCGGGGCCGCGTCACCAGCAGCAAAATCAAATGGCAAAACCGGACTCAAAGTGCTCGTCGCCGAGGACAATCGCATCAATGCCCGGCTCGCGATGATGCTGCTGGAGGGCTTTGGCTGCCGGGCGGAGTGGGTCATGAACGGCACCGAGGCCGTCAACGCCTTCCGCCGATTCCAGCCGGACGTCGTGCTCATGGACTGCCAGATGCCAATCATGGACGGCTACGAGGCCACCCGCCACATCCGCAAGCTCGAGAAAGCCGCCCCCGGCCAGCGGCGCTGCAAAATCATCGCCATGACGGCCAACGCGCTGCCGGAAGAGCGCAAACGCAGCTTTGAGGCCGGCATGGACGACCATTTGTCCAAACCCTTTGATGCCGCCCAGCTCTCCAGCCTGCTCGAAAGCGCCGCCCTCAATGCGGTGCCAGGACAAAGCTTGCCTCAGGCAGAGAGCACGCCGATGCAGCAGTTGATCAGTCAGATCGGTCACGCCGCCGCCACGGAACTGGCGGACATGTGGCAAAAGGAGGTCCCAAAGCGTCTCGAGCGCCTCGACCGCGAATTCCGGCGGGGAAACCATGACAAAGTGCGCAAAGAGGCTCATGCGTTGCGGGGCGCCTGCTCGGTCTTCGGACTCTCCGAGGTCATGCTGGCCTGTCAGGACATGGAGGAGGCTGTGAAGCAAGACGGAGCCGCCACATCGGCCCAGCTTCGCCGGTTGGTCAAAGCCGTGCACAACGCTGCGGCTGAACTCCCAGGCTCAGCCGACGTCTGAGCCATTTGATCCCTGCGCAAGGATGGCGACCGCCTGGTCTTTTGAATTCACATGCAGCTTTTGATACACCTTTTTCATGTGGACCCTCACGGTCTCATGACTCAGCCCCATTTGAGCCGCCACATCCTTGGCATTGCCGAATTGCTGGATGGCCCGCAGCACCTCCATCTCTCGTGGCGTCAACTGTTCGAGTTTCCTCTCCGCGCTCGGCTGAGTCACAGGGCCGCCTCGGAGGAACTCATCCACAAACAAACGGGCGATGCCCGGGCTGAGCATCATGCCATCCGTCACGATGTTTTGCAGGTTGTTCAGCAGGGCCTCGGGGCCTGATCCCTTCACCAGATAGCCTGAGGCACCGCTGCGGATCGCATCAAACACATCCTCCGGATTGCTCGATGAAGTGAGCACCACGCACGTCGCATCCGGCTTCTCCTGCTTGAAATGGCGGATCAGATCCTGGCCGCTCGCTCCTGGCAATTCCAGATCAACCAGCAGCAGGTCCACGTCATGATGAGCCACATCCGCCAGGAAGGTCTCCGCGCTGTCCCATGATCGAATGAAGTCCAAACCAGATTGTTTGCGTAGCAAAGCCTCCCAGTAGGTGCGGGTCACAATCTCGTCCTCGACGAGACCGGTGCGGCGATGAAGAACATGTTGAGCAGGTAATCCCATGGACACTTTAGCTTATTTATTATTTATCGTTTATTGATACGGTCACAGCGGCCAAGACTGTCAGCATTGTCGCGCCAAATGGAGGCCGTAAAACTTGACCGCACACGGCTCGCAGATTGTGTGTGTGAGCGGCCCTAGGCAAAGGCGCCGGTTATTCAAATGATCCCAGTGGCTCCACACTCCGGGGCTGATCTGCACCCTATGGCAAGCCGAGCAGCTCACGGTGAAGTCTTCGGGCTGCGATGGAACGTTGACTTCAGGACCTCTTCCAAGATCCACGCATGCTGCGGCATAAGCGCACCGCAAACCGTCGAGCATTCCCTGCAACCTTTGACCAAAGTCAATCTGTGACGACAAACTGACCACAACCACATAGTACGCAGCCCGACCATCGCCTGACCTCAGGACATCCATGCAGATGTAGTTCGACCCGGCCCAAGAAACCATTTCGTGCTCCGTGTTTCGCAGCCAAGCGGCAAGCAATCCGTCGGGCGGCCGCGCTGGCTGTCTGCCGGAGACATCCTCATCGACCACCACAGTGGTCTCTCCACGGCTCTCCAACAACCACGCCCCGCTCCCGCCCAATAAAACACGGGTCATCTCCAGCAGATGCTTCAAGATGGACGCGCCCCCGGTCGAGGAGTGTTTGTGATTGGTAATCATTCGGCTCAGGAAAAAGGCTCAGGTTTTTGGTTTGCGTGGTTACCCTAGTCTTCCTGTCCGCCTCATTCGAATGTGGCGCTGGGTTAACTCATTCACAGGGCCATTTTGAGGTAACCCCCTTTCAACCATGACCAGAGCAGCAACGCGGTTTAATTTACAGCTGCGGATGGGCATGGGTGCGAATGGTCCTCCCAAGCCCCTCATCAGGCTGTTGGCTGGCGGCGGTGTATCAACCGCCGCCAGCTTCCTGGTGACTCATAGCTACTCACGGCGGAAACCAGTCAAAGCTCAGCACAAATGAGGGGCGGTTCCCGCTCTTGTCCGGCACACATGCGAGCATCATGCGCGCCGTGCAATCCGTCCGGCCATGGTCACCCATTTGCCGCGGCGGATGATCTGCTCGGGCTTGAAGCCGGACTTTTGGCCTGCGCGCAGGCAGGTCTGTGCCTGCGTGTGCAAAATGCCGCTGAGAATCAGCAATCCACCCGGCGCGACGGACGCGGCGATGGCGGGAAAAGCGGCCTCCAGCACATCATGAAAGATATTCGCGGCCACGATGTCCCACTGGCGCGGCGGACTCCACTCCAGCACGTCGATGCGCTCAAAGCGCGCTTTCGGTGTGCCATTGCGTTTGGCGTTCTCCTTGGAAATGCGCACGGCGGCGGGATCGTAATCGCAGCCCCACGCGTCCTTCGCGCCGAGCTTTAGCGCGGCGATGGCTAGGATGCCGCTGCCGCAGCCGAGATCCGCGAGGCTCCACGGGCGTTTCGCGGCCTGCAGAGGCTTGGCAGTGTCCACCAGCATGCGCAGCACGGTGGAGGTCGTTTCGTGATGTCCGGTGCCAAATGCCATGTCCGCCGGGATGGCGATGATTTCGCGTCCAGGATGCTCGCGGCGGTTTTTCGCGATTTCCGCGTCCGTGCGCGCGGTGGTGACGACGAAGGTTTCGCGCACTTTGAGCGGCGGCGTGGCCTTGGAGGCCATGGCGGCCCAATTTTGCGTTTTCAGCTCCCGCACGCTGCCGCCCCATTCCTTCTGAATGGCGAGCGCACGGCGCTGGGTGGAGCAATAGCCCTCCACGCGCACCGTTTCACGGCCGGGGAAGCTGCTGATGACCAGATTCACGTCCGTCACACCGGCGAATCGTTCCTCCCAGGCATCAGACCATTTCGACGCGGAGAGTTTAGACCAGACAAACATGGAATGAGGGCAAGGGTTTCCCCGGGAGGGGGAGGTTTCCGGCGGAGGCCACTTCTTCAGAGAGAAGTGGAGCGGGTGACGCGATTCGAACGCGCGACATCTTCCTTGGCAAGGAAGTGCTCTACCACTGAGCTACACCCGCGGGGTTGGGAGGCGGATACTGGCGCTTTCGGCTCATCGCGCAAGCGCAAATTTGCATCCGGCGTGAATCCGTCAGCCACGCCGCACAAACGTCGGCAGGCGGAGGTTCCACCGCATCGCGGCGAGGCGCAGCACGAGAATGACGGCCATGCCCGCATAGCGCGGCGTTTCGGCATCCGGCAGCCACAGGCGCAGCAGCACAAACACGCCTGCGCCGGCGAAGACGGCGGTGGCGTAGAGATTCACGTCCGGCTGGAAGACCCACGGCACCTCGCGGCGCAGCACATCGCGCAAAATGCCGCCCGCCACGCCGGTGACGATGCCCAGCAGCACCGCCACGATGCCCGGCGTGCCGAAATTCAGCGCCTTCTCCGTTCCGACGATGCCAAAAAGCGCCAAACCGAAGGCATCCGCCACATCGAGCAGCTTTTCCGGCATGTGCACGAAGCGCGCGGCCACAAAGGTCACCACCCCGGCGATCAATGCGGTCCAAACGTAGTGCGGCTGCTCGATCCAGAAAACCGGACGCACACCGAGGCACAGATCGCGGATCGTCCCGCCGCCGACGGCGGTCACCAGCGCCAAAACCATCACGCCAAAGAGGTCGATGCGCTTCCCCTCGGCCGCGAGCACCGCAGTGATCGCGCTCACCGCGACGGCGAAGTATTCGATCCAGGCGGGAATGATCATGGCGCTGTTTTTTTCTCCAAAGCAAAGCGCGCGAGGTGCAGACCGCCCGCGCCTTCGTAAATCATCGCCACGCGGCCGTCGCGCATCACGCTCATGCACGAGTACATGCTGCCGCGCGGATCAATCACGCGCCCGGCGCTCCACGTGCGGCCATCATCGCGGCTTTCGCGCACGGTCATCGTCACGCGGCCTTTGGAGCTCGCTGGATTGGAGAACAGCAGCACACCGCTCGGGTGCCGCAGCAGGCTGGCCTGGCACACCGGGTCCGGCAGATCGAGCGTGGCCGCGCTCCAGCGCGTGCCGTCCCAGCGCTGCCATTTTCTCTGACCGCTGCGGGACTCGTCACGCATGGAAATGAGCATGCCGTCCTTCGTTTCGGCGATTTGCGCCTCGCTCGTCTTTCCTTCGCACGGCGGAGACATGCTCCATGTCTCGCCGTGGTCTTTGCTGGCGATGAAGCACGAGTGCGGCGTGCCATCGGCATCGCGAAACTGCGCGGGCATGACGAGCGTGCCGTCGCGGAGCTGGATGCCGCTGCCGGGTCCGTCAAAACACAGCCGCCACTCCGGCTTTTTGATTTGGGAGGTGATGCTGACCGGCGCGGACCACGTCACGCCATCGTCATCGCTGTGCGTGATGACAAACTGGCCTGTCTCCTCCGGCGTGAGGCCAGGACCGCTGCCGAACCAGGCGCGGTTGCCCTTCGACCACAGCGCGGCGACGAAGATGCGGCCGGTCTTTTCATCCACGAGGATGCATGGATCGCCCACGCCGCTGCCATCGTAGTCGATCACGCGCTGCGTGGCGCTCCACGTCTCGCCATCATCCGTGCTGCGCGTGAGGCCCACATCGATGTCACCGGGCAAATCGCCGCTGTTTTTGTGCCGCAGGTCAAACACGGCCAGCAGCGTGCCTTTGACCGAGGTGGCGAGGCCGGGAATGCGATAGGTATTCACGCCATCGCTGCCATTGAGGCGCAGCGGCTTGGTGCTGAGGCCTTCAAAAGGCGCGTAGGGCTGGATTTGGTCCTTTTCGGGCAAATCGACCGCGTTTTGCCATTTTTGCCGCAAACTCGCTTCTTCTGCCGCGAGCTCGGTTTCGCTCAAAACACTGCGAAACACGCGAATCTCCGCCACATCGGCCTGCAGGCCGTTTTGCGTGCCCACATCGGCTCCGACGATGAATCCGCCGAGCGCGCCCTGCGTGCTGGAATGACGATGCAGGCTCCAAACACCATCCGCAGCCGTGATGCGCAGCGGATCGGTGCCTGAACGCGTCGAGCCATCGCACAAAACGCCCTTCGAGCGCACGCGCGCCCAAATCAGCACGGTGCGCGGGCCTTCGATTTTTCCCCACGTGCCGACAGCCTGCCAGAGTGCGCTTTGACCATCGAATCGCGCGACTTCGCGCACGCCGTCCTCCGTTTTCACCTTCCACACACGCGGCGCGCCATGCACGCGGCTGAGCGGCTTGCCGCCACGCGCTTCCTTCCATTCGGTGATGTTTCCAAAGGCATGCAGGAGACCACTTTCAGCCTGATACGTGGCAAAAGGCTCCGCAGCATGCGCAGCGAAGGCGAGAAGAAGGAGCAGCGCACGCATGGGATCCTAATCCTGAAAGCTTAGGAAGATCAGCAGGATGATGATCGCGATGAGGATGGCGATCATGATCTTCACCCAGCTCAGCGGGTATTCACCGCTGACCTTGCCGGTGACACCGTTCACGGTCACTTGGTAATTCTTCGAGCCGTAGGTGTAGGTGAGCAGCCAGACGGGCAGGAGGATGTGCTTGAAGGTCTGCGCGCTGTAATTCGGCGCGATGCGGAGATTCCGATGCGTGTCCCCGGGCACCTGGCTGGCGCACATGCGGCGCAACTCCGACTCCATGCGGCCGCGCGAGTTCTCCGCGGCCTCGATGAGATCGATTTGATACTGCTCGACGACCCAGCCGCTGAGATAGCCGGGATCGTAAGGCAGGAGGTGCTCCGCATTCGTCGGGAAGGGCTCCAGCTCATGCAGCAGCTTTGTGTGCACGCCTTTGGAGGCGGGGACGAGCGTGTCGTCAAAGAAGTGGCTCACATGCCCGCTGGCGTATTCCCAGCGCGTGCGGCGCTCGCTTTCGCCCTTGCTGTTGCGCTCGTAATAATAGTAACCGGCCTCCGCCTCCCACGGGCACTCCGCATGTGCATCAAAGGTCCAGTATGGCAGATACATGCCGTGCAGCGTGTCGGTGAGCGCTTTGTCACCGAGCGCGTTTGGTGCCCAAAAGTGGCTGCCATACCAGCGGCGGATGTCCTCGCGCACCTGGGACTCGGCGATCTTGAACGGAATGAGGCTGCCGGGGCGGATCGGCGAAGAAACATCCTCCGCGGCGAGGATGGAGGGCGATCCGCAGAAGTCGCAGCGCTGCGCGACGCGCTTTTCATCGAAGACGGAGATGGCCTGGCAGCTCTGGCACTTCACCGTTTTGCGCGCGGCTGCCCAACCGCGTTTGTCGTCCGGGATTTCGCGCAGCGCGGCCAGCAGATCGCGCTCCTCGACGATGGTGCCGTCCGTTTTGAGCTCCGCGGGGGACTCGACGCCGCAGTAAGGGCAGACGAGGGCTTTTTTAGCGGGATTCCAGACAGCCTCGGCCCCGCAGGCAGGGCAGGCGAATTTTTGAATGGCGGTGACTTCGGACATCGGCGCACGATGCGCGCCGACCGCGGGGTGGCAAGCCGTCCTCGGCCTAAAATCACGGTTTCAGGCCCGGCGGGGTGTTTCGTCACCTTGACCACGCCGCCAGCCTGACGCATGAACGCGCACCCATGTCTAAAAAACCTGTTGTTCTCATCATCCGCGACGGCTGGGGCATCAACCCCGGCGGCAAAGCTCAAGCTCAAGCCAATGGCGATGCCACCCTGCTCGCAAAGACGCCTTTCCATGATCATCTTTATGCCACGTATCCTCGCGGCACCGTCAGCGCCAGCGGCGAGGACGTGGGCCTGCCGGAAGGCCAGATGGGCAACAGCGAAGTCGGCCACCTTAACCTCGGTGCGGGCCGCATCGTTTATCAAGACCTCACCCGCATCAACAAGAGCATCCGCGATGGCGAACTGGCAAAGATGCCCGTGCTCGTCGAGGCCTTTGAAAAGGCCAAGGGCAAGCGCCTGCACTTCCTCGGCCTCATCAGCGATGGCGGTGTGCATTCGCATCAGGATCACCTCGCCGCTTTGTGCAATGCCGCGAAGGCCGCAGGCGTCACCGATTTGATGGTCCATGCCATCACCGATGGCCGTGACACCTCGCCGACCGGCGGCGCGGCCTACATGGCGAAGCTGGAGGCCGATTTGAAACCTAGCGGAGCCAAGATCGCCACCGTGATCGGTCGCTACTACGCCATGGACCGCGACAAGCGCTGGGAACGCAACAAGCTCGCCTGGGACGCCATCGTGCTCGGTCGCGGTGAAGTGCGCACCGATCTGCCCAGCGCCGCGGTGAAGGCCGCATATCCGAGTGATCCGCGTGGCGACGAATTCATGCAGCCGATGATCTTCTCGAACGCCAACGAGCAGCGCATCCGCGATGGCGATGTCATTCTGTGGTTCAATTTCCGCGCTGACCGTGCCCGCCAACTCAGCGATGCGTTCTTGAAGGCCGACTTCGCCGGGTTCGACCGCGAAGTGACGCCGAAGACCGGCTACTACACGCTCACCGAGTATGACGCGACTTACACCGAACTCGGTGCTCGCGTGATTTTCGGCACCGAAAGCCTCAGCAACAACCTCGGGCAAACCATCGCCGCCGCAGGCCTCACACAGCTCCGCGCCGCTGAAACGGAGAAATACCCGCACGTGACCTTCTTCTTCAACAGCGGCGTCGAAGAGCCAAATCCCGGCGAAGATCGCTACCTCGCCATTTCGCCCAAAGAAGTGCCCACCTACGACAAAAAGCCGCAGATGAGCGCTCCGGACCTCACCTTCGAAGTGCTGCGCCGTCTCGAAAAGTATGACGCTGTCATCATGAACTACGCCAATCCCGACATGGTCGGCCACACGGGCGTCGTGGAGGCCGGCGTGCATGCCTGCGAGACCATCGACCTCGGCGTGCGCATGATCGTCGAGAAGGTCCTCGAACTCGGCGGCAAGCTCTTCATCACCGCCGACCACGGCAACTGCGAGCAAATGCGCAACGCTGACGGCTCCCCGCACACCGCCCACACCACCAACCTCGTCCACGGCATCTACGTCGCCGCTGATGCTGCGAACGTCACCGTCCGCAACGGCATCCTCGCCGACATCGCCCCGACGTTGCTCGACATGCTCGGCGTGAAGCAACCGGCGGAGATGACGGGCAAATCGTTGCTGGTGAGGAAGGCTTGAAGTGATGCGGGCACTCCTGCCCGCAAAAAGGGTTTCGAGTGCGGGCAGGAGTGCCCGCATCACTCTTCACTTCAAAAGCCATCGTTGCTCGTGGCTGAATGATTCCGGTTTGAGGCCTGCCTTCGCCGGATTCTCCGCGATATACCTCTGAAACTTTCTCAGCGAATCCATGCCGCGCACGATGTGGTCAAAGGATTCGTCCATCCACAGCGCTCCACCGCCTCCCTGCCGTTCGTTGATTCTGCGGGCGCTGGCACCTTTGACGGGGCCAAGGAGCTTGGAGATGGGGGCCTCGACCAAAGGTTTCAGCAGCACATGCACATGGTTCGGCATAATCACCCAGTCCCCGAGTTCGAAGGCCTTGCCGTCATCGTGCTGCAAACTGCTGGCGACCTCCACCCGCAGATCGGGATCATGCAAAACACAGGCTCCATGCCCCGCATCCAGCCAGCGCTCGAGGCGCATGGTGAAGCGTCGGTGATACTCACGCTCGAGATCCGCCGTCCAAGGTGGTGAATGGGCTGCGAGCCATGCCGCTTTTTCCTCGTTCCACCTTCGGGAGACCTCCATCGGCACCGAATCCGCCAAGCGGAAGGTCACGAAGTAGATCGCGCCCGGCTGGGTGAGATGGGGCAGGCGTCGGCGATACGACTTCGCGACTGCTTCCCAATCAAAAGGCCGAAAATCTTGTGCCGTGATCGTCTTCACCCAGCAAAAGTGATGCGGGCACCCCTGCCCGCAATGAGAGTTTTGAGTGCGGGCAAGAGTGCCCGCATCACTCCAAACCGCATGCGCCTCCTCTTCCTCTGCTCCCGCAAACACAGGCGCAGCTCGACGGCTGAGATGACGGGGAAGACGCTGTTGGTGAGGAAGTGATTTTAGCCACAAACTACAGAGATGCATGTAAGCCCGGCCATGGGCTTATATTTCAGCTCCTTCTATGCCTAAAACGCCGACGTGAAAACACGTGCAGGCTCAGTCCGCCTCAATCATAGACTTTTTCGTCCGAGCATGATGTGAGTGTGGATGATTGCGCCGCAGCTCTGGCAGCGATACCACGCTGGAAGACTGCCTTTGAGCCGCATTCTGCCGCTTTTGCAGCTTGGACACCGAGGTGGAAGCCCAAAAACAAAGATGATGTACGAAGCACCGCAAAAGATCAAATAGCTCAGTAACAGGATCAGGACGCCCCACTGTTGGGGCATGCCGCATTCGGCCGAGAAAAAGGAAGCAAGGAAGGTCAGAGCAAGTCCAGCCAAGTAGCTTATAGAAAGCCAGCGTGCATGCCTAGTGCAGGCTTCATGTCCTGGAGTTCCCACTTGTGGCAGTTTTTCTTTGGCCCTGGACAGCGAGAAGCCGAACATCAGCACAAACGCAAAAAGCCAGCCGCCACCGCTGAGAAACACCGTCTGCGCAGTCTGGGATTCGCCTTTTTGAAGATGCTGCCAGCCTTCCAGCAAGCACAGCACGCCGATGCACAAGGTTATGAAAGAGAAGGATATGAAGAACCATTTGGAAGTATTCCTCGGCTGAACCGCCGTGACGAACATCGTGGTAATGAAGGCTAGTCCAAAGCCTGCGCTTGCCGCCCAACCTCCCCACTTGATTAAAAAATCGTAGAGCATGTGTAGGAGTCGACTTTGACGGGACTTATCATTGCGGCAACGCCTGTTTTCAGCGGCGACGCCGGGAACCTGCCTTGGTCACGACGACATCTATTGGACTTTAGTATAAACGGTCGTGTTAGCGGCCCTCAAGGCCGTCCAGGCGGCAACACCGGAATCAGATCCATCGGCACAGGCACTTTGGTGTTGGAATCTGACGGCCCGAGGGGCCTTGTGAGCTCAAAGGACGGGCCGGTGTCTTCACGCACGGGCAGGGCGCGCGGTGCCCAGCGGATCAGGCGGTCGAAGGCGGAAGAGTGGCCGCGCTGAGAAAGTTGCCAGGCTTCGTCGATGCGATGCGCCACATCGAAGGCACCTTCATCGATCTGGCTGTCTTCTTTGAGCGTGCGATCCCGCAGGGTGAGGCGGTAGAGCTCGGCGGGCTTCGCGTCCACCTCACCCGCGACGATGAAGGCGAGGAAGCCGATGCCCACCTGCTTCAGCACGGGATCGGTCTCCAGCAGCGCGGCAAACTCGCACATCATCTCCTCGCGATCGCTTTCTGAGGCCTCTGACCAGGTGCGATACATCGAGTTCAGAAAGGCTGCGGTGGTCTTGATGGAGTCCTGCTCGCGGTCGCCGCCGCCAAGAAGGCGCTGCTTGAGCGTTTTGCCCTGACGCTGAAACTCCGCGAGCGCGGTCTGCTCCGAATCCATGGGGCGGATCTCCGCGAGGGCGGCGAGATACTGGTCAAATTTGCTGCGCAGCAACGCGGTGAGGATGAGCTCGCCTTCCTCTGGCGCCAGATGCAGATGGCGGGCTAGCACCTCAAACAGCGCGGCGGTGCCTTTCTCCGTGAGGCCTGCGGTGAGTTCGAGGGCCACCACGCCGTCGTTTTTCTCCGCGGTGCGGAGGGAATGGCGAATCTGCGGCGCGACGGAGTCCAGCATGACGGGCCCGAGCTTGATGGCGAACTCTGCCAATATGCGCGTGACGTCCTCGGCATCCACGCTGTTCACGGAGAGGCGGTGCTCGCGTCCGATCTCCGTGATGCCGTCCTTGGTGGTGCTGGCGGGATCGGAGGAAACACTGCGCACGAGGGAGCGCTCCAGCACCTCGCCCTCGCCGGCAAAGCCCATCAGCCAGCGCGTGCCGTGTCCGCTCTGTGACTCGGCCTGCGCGGCGTAAAGGCTGCCCAGGCGGCCATCATGAGTCGTGTATTTCATGAAGCGGCGCAGGATGTGCGCATCCACTTTGAGCGTCAGCGGCAGATGCGCGCCGACGCTGCGGCTGAACGAACTGCCGGCATGCGTGACCGCGCGCACGAGCGTCGAGGGCGTGCCGCGCAGCGCCGCCACACGGCCGGTGTGCACGCCGCCCATCTCATCCGCGCCGCCTTTGAACTGATGCAGCACGGCGTCGCGCGCATTGCGCAGATCATTGCCCGTCGTGATCATCGGGATGACGCCAGAAAGCTGTCCCCACAGGCTGTCAAAGACCTGCCGGTGCTCCGGCTGCCGGAGGTCAAACTCATGATATAGCACCGCCCCGCTGCTGCGTGAGCCCGAGGCCAGCGTGGCGGAGAGCGGCGAAAAACTGAGCATGCCCTGCACGCGCTTCGCGGCGAGGCGATACTGCCCGTCGGGCTGCTCATTCACGTATTCGAGGCCGAGCCGCACATCGATGCCCGCCGAATAGCCGTCGCTGGACCCGGATTGAATGATGAGTCCCACCGAATGCTCGCTGCGGCGATACAGATGCACATCAAACGAGCCGCTGACACTCAAACCGCCCACCGCGCCTGCCCGGGCGATCAGCGCCTGATCACCGAGCGCGCGGCCAAACAGCGGCAGCACTTTTTCCATGCCGATGCCGGGGCCAAATGAAGTCTGCACCGGGATGCTGAGCATCGTGCCGACCTCGAGCGTGTCCAAGTCCTCGCTGGATCGCGGAATCGATGTCGGCAGGTAAACGCCATCCAGCGCCATGTCCCAGTAGTCCGGCGATTGGCGCGTGAAAATGCACGACTGCGTGCGTGACACACCTGCGGTGACTGAAACCGGCACACTGACACCTGCGGCATTCAAGACCGCGCCCGCCGGGGCGAAGCCCTTGCCATAACTCAACGTCCACGAGACCTGATCCGAACGCCGAAAGTAAGCCCCGAGCCGGTCCAGATCGCAGCGGCCGCTCACGCGTGCCCCGAGGCCCGGAATGTCCGTCAGCGGCAGATTGAAGGCCGTTTGCACCGCGCCCTTCACGTTGCGCTGGATCTGCTTGTTGACCCAGTTCACGCCGCCAAACGTGGTCAGCGGTGTTTTGAGCGGCAGTGGCTTCACCGGAGTGCGGTTGTCTCCATCCTCTTCCACCGGAATGGCCTTCGCAGGTGCCTCCTGAGGCTCCGCCGCGGCCGTTTCGGCCCACAACAAAGCCGCAAGGAGCATCAGTCCCAAAATGCTTCTGGAACCTTTGCGCCTTCGCGCGTTTGCGTGAGAGAAAATCGACGTTTTCATGTTTTCACCGAGCAGGATCGCGCCACGCGGATCGGTAGCCTAGACGGTGAGATTCGCCATTCCATTCGAGACAGACTTACTCCTCGTCTCCCGCGTTCTTCCCGCCGGGAATGATGCCGCGCTTCGTGGAAGCGACGAAATCGACGAAGGCGGTGCTTTCAGGCGTCAAATCGCCGCTAGCACGTAGTTCTTCGATGGCTTGGGCGTTGTTCAGGCCGCTGCGGTAGAATTTGCGGAAGGTCTGACGCAGCGCGCGCATCTGCTCGCGCGTGAATCCGGCACGCTGAAGGCCGACGATGTTCAAACCGCGTGCACGGGCCGGATTTCCATCCGCAGTGCAAAAAGGCGGGATGTCCTGGGTGACCTTGGCACAGCCGCCGATGATGCTGCGGGTGCCGATGCGGCAAAACTGATGCACGGCGCTCAATCCGCCGAGGATAACATGGTCCTCGACCGTGACATGGCCCGCGAGAGTGCCGTTGTTCGAGAAAATGACGTGATTTCCGACCACGCAGTCGTGCGCGATGTGGACGTAGCTGAGGAAGTTGTTGTGGCTGCCGATGATCGTCCTGTCATTCGGCGAGGTGGCGCCGTGGACGGTGCAGAATTCGCGGAAGCTGTTGTTGTCACCGATTTCGAGCCAGGTGGGCTCCGCTTTGTATTTCAAATCCTGCGTCTGCTGGCCGATGGAGCCGTAAGCGAAGAATTTGTTCCCCTTCCCGATGCGGGACGGCCCCATGATCGTGACATGATGCTGCAGCCAGCAGCCATCGCCAAGCACCACATCCGCTCCGATGATGCAATACGGCCCGATGTGCACGTCAGAGCCGATTTGCGCGGAGGGATCGATGATGGCGGTGGGATGAATCATGAAGAAATGACGAATGCAGAATGACGAATGATGAACCGGACGCTTGGCGGTTAGCGATCGACGACGCTGAACATGAGCTCGGCTTCGGAGACGACCTGGCCGTTCACGAGGCAGCGGCCGACGGCCTGAGCGATGCTGCGTTTCACTTTCAGCATCTCGGTTTCGATAACGAGCGTGTCGCCGGGCATCACGGGGCGACGCCATTTGACTTCATTGGCACTCATGAAGTAGCCGATCTTGCCCTGATTCTCCGGCATGCGGAGCAGGACGATGCTGGCGACCTGCGCCATGGCCTCAAGCTGGAGCACGCCGGGCATGACGGGATGGCCGGGGAAGTGGCCTTCAAAGAAGGGCTCGTTGATGGTGACGTTCTTGATGGCGCGGCACTTCGTCTCGCCTTCGAAACCGATGACGCGGTCCACGAGCAGGAAGGGATAGCGATGAGGCAGGATCTTCATCACCTGGTTCACATCGAGCACGGCCTCGCCCGTCGGGATGTCCACCGGCATCGGCACCATGCTGCGCATGGTCTCGTATTGCTTCACGATGGCGCGGGCGAGCTCGGTATTCGGCCCGTGGCCGGGGCGCACGGCGATGACGTGACCGGTGATGCGCTTTCCGCTGAGCATGAGGTCGCCGACGATGTCGAGGATCTTGTGGCGCACGAATTCGTCAGGGAAGCGCAGCGGCTGCTTCGAAAGCAGCGCGTCACCGCGGATGACGATCGCCGCCTCCAGCGTACCGCCCTTGATGAGGCCCTTCTCCATCAGCGGAGCGATGTCCTCGTAATAAACAAAGGTGCGCGCGGCGGCGATTTCCTTCTCGTAGGTCTCCGGATTGATCTCGATGCTGAAATACTGCGTGAAGCGGCCGTCCGGGCCGACATTCGTGCAGGAGACGCGGAATTTCTTGTCCGGCACGATGGTGAGGATCGTTCCGCCGCGGGTTTCCTGATAAATGGGCTCGCGCACCTCGAAAATACGACGTGCCTCGTTTTGCGGCACGAGTCCGGCGGACTTGATCAGCTCCACAAACGGCATCGCGCTGCCATCGCAGATCGGCGGCTCATTCGCGTCCATTTCGATGATGCAATTGTCCACGCCCATGCCGGTCAGCGCGGAGAGCACGTGCTCCACGGTGTGCACATTCACACCGCCCTCGGCGATGGTGGTGGCGCGCTCGACTTTCTGTACCTTTTCGACGAGCGCGGAGATGAAGGGCTTGTCCTCCAGATCGATGCGGCGGAATTTGAAGCCGAAATTCTCCGGCGCGGGCTGCAAAGTGAGCGTGACCTCCTCGCCGGTGTGGAGCGAGGTGCCCTTGATGGAGACGGGCTTGGCGAGGGTGTGCTGACGATCGGAGGCCATGAGTGGGGAGGGGAAAGGACGCGTTTGTTAGCGTCCTGCCCACTCAGGGTCAAAGGGAAATGCGCCTGCGGCTGGAGCAGCCGCGAGGCCGTCATTGCGAGCCCACGGGCCTCCACGCGGCGGTGAATGAGAACCGAACTCCTTGCATCCCGCGCGCTTGCCCGTAGTCTCGCGGCCCTTTTCACCCCAACCCTCAACCCTACCTCATGAGCACCCCTAAGAACGTCGCCATCGTCGGAGCCACCGGCGCGGTCGGCGTGGAAATGATCCGCTGCCTCGAAGAACGCGCGTTTCCCGTCGCAAACCTGACTCTCCTCGCCTCCGCGCGCAGCGCTGGCAAGAAGCTCAAGTTCAAGGGCCAGGACGTCACGATCCAGGAGCTCACACCAGAGTCGTTCAAAGGCATCGACATCGCGCTCTTCAGTGCCGGCGGCGGCATCTCGCGTGATTTTGCCCCGCATGCCGTGAAAGCGGGCGCGGTGGTCGTGGACAATTCCTCCTACTTCCGCCAAGACCCGAACACACCGCTCGTGGTGCCGGAAATCAACGCCGCGGACGTGAAGTCGCACAAGGGCATCATCGCGAACCCGAACTGCACCACCGCCATCTCGCTCATGGCGCTGTATCCGCTGCATCAGGCCTTTGGCGTGAAGCGCATCTTTGCCTCCAGCTACCAGGCCGTCTCCGGCACCGGCGCTCAGGCCATCGAGGAGCTCGCCAAGCAATCCCGCGAATGGGCTGGCGAAAACCGCGCCTGGGACGCCGCGAAGCTCGGCAGCCAGCCGCAGGTTTACCCGCACCAGATCGCCTTCAACGCCATCCCGC
>Ga0315904_10006057_pt1 | contig 16626 bp, 14 predicted proteins | sample LakEriMetagenome_6_FD_203529 | JGI IMG/M metagenome (GOLD analysis project Ga0315904, IMG submission 203529) | Freshwater fungal communities from buoy surface, Lake Erie, Ohio, United States - Buoy 12 MA120 | ecosystem: Environmental > Aquatic > Freshwater > Lake | place: USA: Lake Erie, Ohio... | reverse complement strand
CATCCGCCACTTCCCCGGGCGTCCAATCGTATAGGCCTCGCAAGACCCAATCCGTTTCCGCGAGAACGAGATCGCACACGAAGAAATGCATGCGCTTCCGGTTGAGCAATAGCAGCACCTTCCGGAACTGCGCCTCGTCATCCTGAGTGAGATATCGGACGAGCACGTTCGTATCCAGCGCCGTCATGACTTGGCGCGTGTCAGGCGTTTCGCCGCCATGGATTTCACCGCGGACTTCATTTCATCCGCCGTGCGGGCCGGACCTTTCAACGCCTTGCGGGGCAGGCTGGCGGCAACGCTGGCGAAAGTGGCGGTTTTGGCGGAAAGAATGATCCGCCCGCTCTCTTCGATTTCGTAAACGAGTTGGTCGGAAGGCCGCAGGTTCAGCGCCTCCACCACCGCCTTGGGAATCGTGGTCTGGTTCTTGCTGGTAAGGGTGGACTGGGGCATGCAAGGAATCTGGATCAATTCCTTGGTTGGGTCAAGAACACGGTAGCGAGACCGTGACCTCCACGTAAAGGACGTCCTCTACCTCGTTCTCACGAACGAGCCTGCGTTCTGGTTCAAAAATCCGCGAACAGGTCCATTTGCGGCGCGGCGGGCTTGGGAAACTCGTCCTGCACGGTGTTCTTGGCCTTGGGGCCTTGTTTCTTCTGCTCGGGTTTCACCGAGTGGAGTTCGAGGTGGGAGAGGATCGACTTGGCGCGCTCGACGACAGGTTTAGGAAGACCGGCCAGGCGTGCGACCTGGATGCCATAACTCTTGTCCGCGGCGCCGGGTAGGATCTTGTGGAGGAAGATGATTTCCTCGTTCCACTCTCTGACGGCGACGTTGTAGTTGGCGACGGCTTGCTTGGTGTTCGCCAAATCTGTTAACTCGTGGTAGTGGGTGGCGAAGAGGGTGCGACAGCCGATCTGGTCGTGGAGATGCTCGGCGACGGCCCAGGCGATGGAGAGGCCGTCGAAGGTGGCGGTGCCGCGGCCGATCTCGTCGAGGATGACGAGCGAGCGGTCGGTGGCGTGGTTGAGGATGAGGGCGGTTTCGCTCATCTCAACCATGAAGGTGGATTGGCCGCGTGATAAATCATCGGACGCGCCGACGCGGCAGAAAATGCGATCCACTATGCCCAGCGTGGCGGATTCGGCGGGGACGCAGGCACCGATCTGTGCCATCACGGCGATGAGGGCGATTTGGCGGATGTAGGTGGATTTGCCTGCCATGTTGGGACCGGTGAGGATTTGCAGGCGCGCGGTATCGGGATCGAGTTCGGTGTCGTTTGGGACGAACTTGGTATCGGTGAGCGTTTGTTCTAGCACGGGATGGCGGCCGTTGCTGACAAAGAAGCCTTTGTCGTGATTGAGCACGGGACGGCAGTGGCGGTGGAACTGGGCGACTTCCGCCAGCGCGCAGAGCACGTCGATCTCGGCGACGGCGGCGGCGCTTTCCTGAAGGCGTGGCAGGTGGGTGATGACTTGGGAGCGGAGTTGGGAGAAAAGTTCGGCTTCAAGTTGCTTGGAGCGTTCTTCGGCACCGAGCACTTTGTTTTCCATCTCCTTGAGCGCGGGAGTGATGTAGCGCTCGGCGTTGGACATGGTTTGCTTGCGCGTGTAGTCGTCCGGGACTTTGGCGAGATGGGTGGTGGTGATCTCGATGAAGTAGCCGAAGACGTTGTTGAATTTGATTTTCAACGAGTCGATTCCGGTGCGCTTGCGTTCGTCTTCCTGAAGACGGGCGATCCAGTCCTTGCCTCCGCGCGAGGCGTTTCTCAACTCATCGAGTTCGGGCGACCAGCCGTCGCGGATGATGCCGCCGTCGCGCAGGTTGGCGGGCGGCTCGTCGGCGAGGGCGCTGGATAGGAGGGTTGTTAGGTCGGAGAAGTCGTGGAGGTGAGTGCCAAGTGAGAAGTGAGAAGTGAGAAGTGAGGAGAGGTCTTCCTTGAGGGCGGGGATGTGGGAGAGGGAGATGGCGAGGGACTGGAGGTCGCGGGCGTTGCCGGAGTTTTGGGAGAGGCGGGAGGTTGTGCGCTCGATGTCGCGGATGCCTTTGAGGGACTCGCGGCATTTGGAGAGGAGGAAGGGTTCGGCCAGAAACGCGGCGATGATGTCCTGGCGCGTGGTGAGGGCGGCGAGGTCGCGCAGCGGGTGGAGGATCCAATCGCGCAGCAGACGCGCGCCCATCGGGGTGGCGGTGCGGTCGAGCACACCTAACAGGGTGTGCTGTTTTCCAGAACGGGAATCGACGAGATCAAGATTGCGCTGGGATGCGGCGTCGATGAGCACGAAGTCGGAGTTTTCCCTCACATGCGGCGGGCGCAGATGTCCGCAGGGACGATGCAGCGAGTGGATGAGGTAATGCAGAACGGCTCCGGCGGCACCGCTGGCGGAAAACAGGTTGGCGCAGCCGAAGCCATCGAGCGAATGAACGGCGAAGTGATCCTTGAGCAACTGCGTGGCATGCTCGGGCAGGAAGGCATAACCATCGTAGGCCATGCAGTTTGTTAGAGCGCCGAACTCGGCGGTCTGGTGATCAGGGATGAGCAGCTCCGATGGAGCGATGCGCGAAATTTCATCGGTAAGCAGACCGATGTCGGTGAACTCCGCGATGTTGAACTCGCCGGTGGTGTGATCGACGCAGGCGAGGCCGATGGTTTTGCCGTGGCGGAAGACAGCTGCCAGGTAGTTCGGTCGTTGGTCGTCGAGCAATGTGAGGTCGTCGATGGAGCCGGGCGAGAGGATGCGGGCGATCTCGCGTTCGACGAGTTTGCCGGGTTTGGGATCGGAGGTTTGCTCGGCGATGGCGACGCGTTTCCCGGCCTTGAGCAAGCGGGCGATGTAGCCTTGCGCCGCGTGATAAGGGACGCCGCACATGGGCGTTCCGCCGCGTTTCGTGAGAGCCACATTGAGAATGGGCGCGGCGGCTTTCGCATCCTCGAAGAACATCTCATAGAAGTCGCCGAGCCGGTAAAACAGGATGATGTCCGCAGGCAGGGATTTCCGCATGGCCAGATACTGGGCCATCATCGGAGTAGCGGCGGGGGCGGACATGCGGCGGAGCTTGGGTGGTGGAATCAGGGGAATCAAGTGGGCAGGCGGAGCGGTGACAGGAATTTGGTAGGTAACACAGAAAAAGCCGGACAGGTTTCCCCGCCCGGCTTTTTGAATCCGTGCGACGGTCGCAGACCGCCGCTACAGTTGGCGAATTTACATCATTCCGCCCATTCCGCCCATGCCGTGGTCGTGGCCGTGGCCAGCTCCGCCGGCTTTTTCCTTTTCCGGGATGTCGGTGATGAGGCACTCGGTGGTGAGCAGGAGGCCGGAGATGGAAGCTGCGTTCTGCAGCGCGGTGCGGGTGACCTTGGTAGGGTCCACGACGCCGGACTTGATGAGGTCTTCATACTTGTCGGTGGCGACGTTGTAGCCTTCGGCGCCTTTGCCCTTCTTGACATGCTCGACGATCAACGCGGACTCGCGTCCGGCGTTGGCGACAAGCTGGCGAAGCGGGGACTCGACGGCGCGAGCGACGATTTCCGCACCGGTCTTTTCGTCACCGGTGAGGCCGAGGTCGCCGAGGGCGGCCTGGGCGCGGATGAGGGCGGTGCCTCCGCCGGCGACGATGCCTTCCTCAACGGCCGCGCGGGTCGCGTGGAGGGCATCTTCGACACGTGCTTTCTTCTCCTTCATCTCGGTCTCGGTAGCGGCACCGACGTTGATCACGGCCACGCCGCCGGCGAGCTTGGCGAGGCGCTCTTGCAGCTTCTCGCGGTCGTAATCGCTGGTGGTTTCCTCGATCTGCTTGCGGATCTGGTTGACGCGGCCGGTGATGGCTTCGGAAGTGCCGCCGCCTTCAACGATGACGGTGTTTTCCTTGCTGATGGTGATGCGCTTGGCTTGGCCGAGGTCGCTGAGCTCGACGGTCTCCAGCTTGATGCCGAGGTCTTCGGTGATGACGCGGCCACCGGTGAGGATGGCGATGTCTTCGAGCATGGCCTTGCGGCGGTCGCCGAAACCGGGAGCTTTCACGGCAGCGATGTTGAGGATGCCGCGCAGCTTGTTGACGACAAGAGTCGCGAGGGCTTCGCCTTCGACGTCTTCGGCGATGATGAGCATCGGCTTGCCGGTCTTGGCGACCTTCTCAAGCAGCGGAAGCATGTCCTTGAGCGAGGAGATTTTCTTCTCGTTGATGAGGATGTAGGCGCTCTCCAACAAGGTTTCCATGCTCTCGGCATTGGTCACGAAGTAGGGGCTGAGATAGCCCTTGTCGAACTGCATGCCTTCCACCACTTCGAGAGTGGTTTCGATGCCCTTGGCTTCTTCAACGGTGATGGTTCCGTCCTTGCCGACCTTGTCCATGGCATCGGCGATGATGTTGCCGATTTCGGCATCGGAGTTCGCGGAGATCGATGCGACCTGGGCGATTTCCTTGGCGTCGGAAACGGGCTTGGAGAGTTTCTTGAGCTCGGCGACGATGCCTTCGGTGGCCTTGAGGATGCCGCGTTGCAGCGAGATCGCGTTGGCACCGGCGGCGACGTTGCGGAGGCCTTCCTTGTAGATCGCTTCGGCAAGCACGGTGGCGGTGGTGGTTCCGTCACCGGCGATGTCGGAGGTCTTGCTGGAAACCTCGCGGATCAACTGGGCACCCATGTTTTCATAGGGGCACTCAAGCTCGATCTCCTTGGCGACGGAAACGCCGTCCTTGGTGATGGTCGGTGAGCCGAACTTCTTGTCGAGGATGACGTTGCGGCCGGCTGGACCGAGGGTTGCCTTGACGGCGCGGGCGAGTTTTTCCACGCCGCGCAGGAGGGCCTGGCGGGCGGCTTCTTCAAATTGCAGTTGTTTGGCCATGATGAGTTGATGGTAGTTGGTTGATGGTTGATAAGATGAAGAATCAGCCGACGACTCCGAGGATGTCGTTCTGGTTGATGATGAGGACTTCCTGGCCGTCGAGTTTCACTTCGGTGCCGCCGTATTTGGAGATGAGCACCTTGTCGCCGACCTTGACATGCCAGACGATGTCGTTGCCGTTGTCATCCTTGCCGCCGGTGCCGAGCGCGAGCACTTCGGCTTCCTGGGGCTTCTCCTTGGCGGTGTCCGGAAGGGCGATGCCGCCGGCGCTGACTGCATCGGCTTCGATGCGCTTGACGAGGACACGTTGTCCGATTGGTTTGATGTTAGCCATGTTGTTTGTTTGTTTGTTTATGGTTTGGTTTCTGTGAGAGACCACGCGCCTGATTGTGACGTGTGGAAAGTGGGGTGTAGTGCCGCGTGAGCAGTGATCAGTGAGCAGTGGAAGGGGTTGGTTCAAGGGCGGAGAGCCATTGATCGAGTTCTAGGTCGAGTTGGGTGGTGAGGAAATCGAGCCAGGCTTGGAAGTTGCCGGAGTCGGCGGCTTCGAGGGCGTTGTAGTAGGCGAGGCGGAGGTCTGTGGGGATGGAGATGGGAGGATAGCCCGCTGCGAGGAGAACGAAGTTCATCGCAAGACGAGCGGTGCGTCCGTTGCCATCGGCGAAGGGATGGATGCGGGCGATGCCGTGGTGGAGCTTTGCGGCGCGTTCGACGGGATCGGCGATGGCGCTGATTTCGGCGAAGAATTCCTGCATGAGTTCTGGAACTTTGACCGGGTTCGGTGGAACGAGGTTGGAGCCTGCGATGCGGATCGTTCCGGTGCGATAGGAACCTGCGAAGGAATCCTCGACGCGGGTGAGGACGATGCGGTGGAGATCGAGAAGATCGCGCTCGGTGAGTGTCGCGTTGGGTTTCGCGAGTTCCTTCACCTGCTCCCATGCCTTGGCAAGGTTGACGGCTTCCAGATGATCCTTGAGCGGCTTGCCGGAAACGGTGACGCCTTTGGAAAGCACCAGCTGGGTTTCGCGCAACGTGAGGCTGTTGCCTTCGATGGCGTTGGACTCATGCACCATCCGCACGTCCCACGCCGCCGCAAGACTGGCGACCGACTCCGGAGAGAGCGGACGCAGCGCGGCGAGGCGTTGATGTTTGGTGAGGAGGGCGGTCATGGTTTTGTTAGGAAGCGGCGGGCGAAACGCCCGCGCCACTTGTTAATCCACGACTTCGGCATCGACGACTTTGCCTTTGGCTTGTTTCGGTTCGCTTGAGGCTTGTTCGGCGGAGGGTTCGACTTCGGGTTGGGCGGCGGCTCCGGCCTGGGCTTGTTGGGCGGCTTGTGCCAGGGCTTGCAGGGAGTTTTCGAGGTCGGAGACGGCGCTGTTGATCTGGTTCACGTCGTCGCTGGTGATGGCGTCTTTGACGGCCTTGATCTTGCCTTCGAGCATGGACTTGAGTTCGGCGGGGGCGTTGTCGCCGAGTTCGGTGAGTTGTTTCTCGACGGAGAAGACGAGGTTTTCGGCCTTGTTCTTGGCATCGACTTTTTCAACGCGCTTCTTGTCTTCCTCGGCGTGGGCTTCGGCGTCGCGTTTGGCTTGTTCGATCTCGTCCTTGGAGAGGCCGGAGGAACCCTGGATGGAGATCTTCTGTTCTTTGCCGGATTGTTTGTCCTTGGCGGAAACGTGAAGGATGCCGTTGGCGTCGATGTCGAAGGTGACTTCGATCTGCGGTTCGCCGCGGCGGGCGGGGGCGATGCCGTCGAGCTTGAAGTTTCCTAACAACTTGTTGTCTGAGAACATCGGGCGCTCGCCCTGGCAGATGCGGATGTCCACGGCGGGCTGATTGTCGCTGGCGGTGGAGAAGACCTGGGATTTCTTGGCGGGGATGGTGGTGTTGCGCTCGATCATCGGCGTGGCGCGCGATCCTTCGGTCTCGATGGAAAGCGTGAGCGGGGTGACGTCGAGAAGAAGCACGTCTTTGACATCGCCGCGGAGAACGCCGCCCTGGATGGCCGCGCCGATGGCGACGACTTCGTCCGGGTTGACGCCCTGGTGCGGGGTTTGGCCGGCGAGTTGTTTGGCGACTTCGACGACTTTCGGCATGCGGGTCATGCCGCCGACGAGGACGAGTTCGTTGATTTGCGAGGCGGAGACACCGGCTTCCTTGAGGCAGTCGAGCACGGGCTTTTTGGTGCGCTCGAAGAGGGAGTCGGTGAGTTGTTCGAGTTTGGAGCGGGTGAGGTTGAGCTGGATGTGCTTGGGTCCGGTGGCATCGGCGGTGATGAAGGGCAAGCTGATGTCGTAGGACTGCGATGAGGAGAGCGCGATTTTGGCTTTCTCGGCTTCTTCCTTGATGCGCTGAAGCGCGTCGGGTTGACCTGATAGATCGATGCCCTGATCTCTCTTGAACTCGCCGACGATCCACTGGATGAGCGCGTTGTCCCAGTCGTCGCCGCCGAGTTTGGTGTCGCCATCGGTGGCGAGCACTTCGAATACGCCGTCGCCGATTTCCAAAACCGAGATATCAAATGTGCCGCCGCCGAGGTCATAGACAGCGATTTTTTCATCGGACTTCTTGTCGAGGCCGTAGGCGAGTGCGGCTGCGGTGGGCTCGTTGATGATACGAAGCACTTCGAGGCCGGCGATTTCACCGGCGGCCTTGGTGGCGTTGCGCTGGGAGTCGTTGAAATAAGCGGGGACAGTGATGACCGCCTGCTTGATGGATTCGCCGAGTTTGGCTTCGGCGTCGGCTTTCAATTTGCCGAGCACCATGGCGGCGATCTCTTGAGGGGAGAAGGTTTTGGTTTCACCGGCGACTTCGACCTCGATATGGGCGTCGCCATTGGAGGCGGCGACGATTTTGTAGGGCATGCGTTTGTCGGCGTCGGTGAGTTCGGCGAATTTGCGGCCGATGAGGCGCTTGGCGGAGAAGATGGTGTTTTTCGGGTTGGTGACGGCTTGGCGCTTGGCGGCCTGGCCGACGAGGCGCTCGCCGTTTTTGGCGAAAGCGACGACCGATGGGGTGGTGCGCGCCCCCTCCGAGTTTTCCAGCACGACGGGTTCCCCGCCTTCCATGACGGACATGCAGGAGTTGGTGGTGCCGAGGTCGATTCCGAGAATTTTGGACATAAAGTGGTTTCCTTTCTTGTTCGCCGTGAGCGGGCGAGTTGCGGCGGCACCTTTGCAAAGGCTGTGCCAACCCCCGGCCATCACCGGCAAGCCACACAAAATGAATGGGATGAAATTTTCCCGAATCGGGTGAGCGTATCTAACATTTTTGGATTTGGGACAGAATGTCGCGCTTTGTGGGAGACATTCTGACACGCGGGGCGGAAATGCGCGCTTTTCGTTTCCAACCTTGAACCGGTCCGCCATCCGCCCCTAGGGTCCGCAGACTTCATGCGAGCCCAGCCCTTCAAGTGGATTCCGCGCGGTGAACCGTTCCGGCATCAGGAAACCGGTTCGAACGGCTCGTTTCCTCCGATTTTGGAGCATTTGATCCGCCAGCGCGGTCTTCCTCCTGGGGTGGATCTGGAGTCGTATTTGCGGCCTAAACTCAAGGATCTGGCGGACCCTTTCCTCATTCCGGACATGATGGCCGCGGTGGAGCGGATTCTTCAGGCGGTCGATGGGAAGCAGGAAATCTGCATCTATGGGGATTACGACGTCGATGGAGTGGCCTCGATCACGCTGATGCGGCGGATCCTGCTGGCCTATGGCATGCAGCCGCGGCATTTCATCCCGAGGCGCGGGCCCGAGGGTTACGGACTGAGCCGCGCGGCGCTCGAACGCTGCATGAGCGAGGGGCCGAAGCCGGATTTGCTCATCACGGTGGACTGCGGGACGGTTTCGATTGATGAGGTCGCCTCGCTGCGGGCGGATGGCATTGATGTTTTGATCGTGGATCATCACGAGCCGGTGCCGGGCGCGCGTCCTGATTGCTGTGCGCTGGTGAACCCCAAGTGTGGCTCGGATTTCACTTATCTCTGTGCCGCCGGAGTGGTTTTCAAACTCGGACATGCTTTGTTGAAAACCCGTGAGGCTCCGCTTGACTTGAAGGAACTCATCGACCTGGTGGCGGTGGCGACGATTTCCGACATTGTGCCGATGGTCGGCGAGAACCGACTGATGGTGCGGCACGGATTGCGGCATCTTCCGAATACGATGAACCCGGGGCTGCGGGCGTTGCAGGATGTCACCGGAATGAACGGCAGCGCCACTTCGATGGATGTCGGCTTTCGCATAGGTCCGCGCCTCAACGCCGCAGGCCGCATGGACGTGCCGGAGGACGCGCTCGAAACGCTCACCACTGATTGCCGCAGGCTGGCGCAGGAACTCGCGAAAAAACTCGATGCATATAACAAGGAGCGTCAGAACCATGAGTCGCTCATACGGCGGCAGGCGGTGGAGATGATGAATCGTGATTTCGATCCGGTGAACGATCCGGTGATCGTGCTGGGTTCGCGCGAGTGGCATCACGGCGTGGTGGGCATCGTCGCCTCGCGCCTGATGCGGCAGTTTCACAAACCCACTTTCGTCATCGCCATCGATGAGGACGGCGTTGGCAAGGGTTCTGGTCGCAGCATCGAGGGCGTGTCGCTCGTCGAGGCGATCCGCGCATGTGAGGATGATCTCATTGTCGGCGGCGGGCACGCGATGGCTGCGGGGCTTTCGATCGATGAGTCAAAGATCGAACGGTTCAGGAAAAACTTCGCCGAATATGTGCTCCAACACACCACCGAGGAACAGCGCCAGCCGAAGTTGTTATATGATGCGGAGATGGGCTTCGAGCAGCTCTCGCTGGAATTTCTGGCGAGTTATGATTTGTTGCAACCATTCGGCAGCGGCAATCCGCAACCGGTTTTCATCTCGCGCGGGGTGAGTCTGAGCCGCCCTCCGCTGCACATGAAGAACCATCATCTGCGGTTCATGCTGCGCCAGGGCTATCAAGAGCAGGATGCGGTGTTTTTCGGCGGCGGCGAGCATCCGCTGCCCGATCCGCCTTGGGACATAGCCTTCACCATCGACCGCAACACATTCCGCGGACGCACGAGCCTGCAACTCATCATTCAGGATGTGCGCGCGGCGGTTGTATCTGACAACGTCTGATTCGCGGTTCAGGATTTCAGGAAATTCTCCAACAGCTTTTTACCGTCCTGCGTGAGAATGGATTCCGGGTGGAACTGCACGCCGTGCACGGGATGCTGCTTGTGCATCAGGCCCATGATCTCGCCTTCTTCGGTCCATGCGGTGATTTCGAGACAATCCGGCAGCGTCTCGCGTTTGACGATGAGCGAGTGGTAGCGCGTGGCCTCGAAGGGGCTGGGCATGCCGGCGAAGACGCTCTTGCCGGAGTGATGAATGGGCGAGGTTTTGCCGTGCATCAGGCGGTCGGCGCGCACGACATCGCCGCCATAGACCTGTCCGATCGACTGATGGCCGAGGCAGACGCCGAGGATCGGCGTGGTGGGGCCGAGTTCGCGGATGAGTTCGAGCGAGATGCCCGCCTCGTTGGGCGTGCAGGGGCCGGGCGAGATGCAGATACGCTCCGGTTTTAGTGCTTTGATTTCATCCACCGATATCACATCATTACGGAAAACTTCCATCTCCGCCCCAAGCTCGCCGAAGTATTGCACGAGGTTGTAGGTGAAGGAATCGTAGTTATCGAGGATGAGGAGCATCTCTTTGAAATGATGAGTCAGTCTTCAAGGGTTTTAGCCAGCGCGATGGCGCGGAGCATGCCTTTGGCCTTGTTGACGGTTTCGATGTATTCGTAAGTGGGGTCGGAATCCGCGACGACTCCCGCGCCGGCCTGGACATAGGCCTTGCCGTCTTTGAGCAAACACGTGCGCAGCGTGATGCACGAGTCGTGCGAGCCGTCGAAGCCGAAATATCCCACGGCTCCGGCGTAGGCGCAGCGTTTGTGTTTCTCCAGCGAGTTGATGATCTGCATCGCGCGGATTTTCGGCGCGCCGCTGACGGTGCCCGCGGGAAAGGTGGCGCGCAGCACGTCGTAGGCGCTGTGGGAGGGATCGAGTTCGCCGCTGACGTTGGAAACGATGTGCATCACGTGACTGTAACGCTCGACGATCATGAAGTCGTCCACTTTCACCGAGCCGTGTCTGGCGATGCGGCCGACATCGTTGCGGGCGAGGTCCACCAGCATCAGGTGCTCGGCGCGTTCCTTGGGATCGGCCAAAAGATCGGCGGCGAGCGCGTCGTCCTCTTCCGGCGTCTGGCCCCTCCAGCGGGTGCCGGCGATGGGGCGGATGTCGATGCGGCCGTGGATCGAGCGCACGTGGACTTCCGGCGAACTGCCGACGAGCGCGAAATCGCCGAGTTCGAGAATGAACATGTAAGGCGAGGGATTTACGAAACGCAGCGCGCGGTAGAGATCCACCGGCGGCAGCGCGAAGTCGGTTTCAAAACGCTGGCTCGGCACGAACTGGAAGATGTCACCCGCCGCGATGTATTCCTTGCCGGCGAGAACCATGGACTCGAATTCCTCCTGCGTCGTGTTGCTGCGCGCGTCCACCGGCTCCACTTTGAGCAGGCCGTTGAGCGCGGGCACATGCAGCGGGCGGTTGAGGATTTCCACAATTGCCTCGATTTTAGCGCGGGCCTCGGCATAGGCGTCGGCGATGTTGGGAAACTCATCGATGAACGCGTTGGCGATGACTTGCAGGCGGCGCAGGCGGTGATCGAAAACGAGCAGGGTATCCGCCAAAACAAACATCGCATCCGGTATGCCGAGCGGGTCCGGCGGCGGCGGGCCGAGCGTCGGCTCGAACTGCCGCACCGCGTCATAAGACAAGTATCCGACCATGCCTCCGGAAAATAGCGGCAGAGCACCGTGCGTGACCGGTTTATAGGCGGCCATCTCGCGCTCGAGAGCGGCGAGCAAATCATCATCGCTGGTGTAAACGCGGCTATTCCCCGCCTCGCGAATGGTGATTTCCCGGCCGCGCGCCTCGAACACGCGCCGCGGGTTGCTGCCGATGATCGACCAGCGGCCGGCCTTTTCACTGCTCTCCGCGCTTTCCAGGAGAAACGAGTGACGGCTGTCGCGCAGTTTCAGGTAGGCGGACAGCGGAGTCTCGAAGTCCGCCGCGAGCTGCGTGTAAACAGGCACGACATTGCCCCGTTTCGCCAGTTCGGCAAACGCTTCAATGGATGGCTCGACAGGGGTGTGGCTCACAACGCGGCGAAGCATGCCCGCTGATCGCCGCAGGGCAAGCCCGGAGACTCGGGCGATACCGCTGGATTTTTTCCGCCGCAGGGGCTTGCATCCAAGGTGCGCGCCGGCTGGATCAATCCGCTAAACAAAGCCGGGCGGCAGCATCGTTGTTATGGAAGACGACCCCGAAACCAGCATGCCGACATTGACCCCACTGGCATCCGTTGAGACCGCCGCCCCATCCGAATGGCGCGAGTGGCTGCAGATGCATGGCCCGAAAATGCTGCTCTTCGCACGCCAGCAAACCCGCTCCCACGAGGACGCGCAGGACATTCTCCAGGACGCATTGGTGAAACTCGTCGAAAAAATCCGCAACGAGGAATTCATCGGTGGTCCCGAAGCGTGGCAACCTTATCTCTACACGGCCATCCGCCGTCTCGCCATCGACCTCAGCCGCCGCGACGACCGCCGCAAGCGCCGCGAGGACACCGTGGGAACCGAAGCCGAAGAAGCAAGTTATGAAGCGTTCCATCCGTGGTTCGAGAGTGACTCGTCTGACGATGAAACACGCGTCCAGCTTGAGGAGAAACTCAAGGAACTGCCCGAAAAATTCGCCGAAGTCGTCATCATGAAAATCTGGGGCGAGCGCACCTTCGCAGAGATTGGTGAAATCCTCGGCATTTCCCAAAACACCGCGGCCTCCCGGTATCGCTATGGGCTTGAAGCCCTTAAACGCAGCCTCGGCAGCGCCCGCCGCCGCGGTGATCTTTCCATCTGAAATACGACATCACCAACCATGCCCGACGATCTGTCATCCATCGAGAACGACCTGCTTCAAATCCGCGCCTCCGGACTTGATGAATCGCTGCTCGCGCGCCTCGAAGCCTGTGCCGAGGGATCATGGACAAATCTCGATCCGCTGGAAATCCACATGGAACGCCGCTTGTCCGCCATCGCTCCGGCGCCGCTGCCTGACGCCCTGATGGCCAGGCTGGAGGCAACCTTGTCCAACGTGCCGTTTCCGACGGCCGCTCCCAAGATTGTCAGTTTTCCCGGCCGTGCCGCTTTCGCAAAACGTCCACAACGCCAGTGGTGGGGAGCCGCGGCCGCAGTCGCTTTGTTCGGCGCGCTCGCCGGCTGGCTGGTTCCGCATGATCAAGGCGGCAAGACCATTGCCGCCTCGCCGAAACCCGCGCCGCGTTATCCGGCGGCCGGATCATCGCTTGTGCCCGCGGCTTTCAACCGCGGCCTCAGCCAGGCCAGCGACGAAGGCATCCTCATGCCCTCCAACAACCAGCCGCAGCGTGTCTTGAAAGTCGTCTATCGCGACAGTGTCACGCTCAAGGATGCCCAAGGCCGCACTTATCAAGTCGAGCAGCCGCGTGTGGAATACATTCTAGTTCCCGCAAAAACAAATTGAAGAAACTCATACAGACAACGCTTTCACTCTGATACGCTATTTGGACGAAATATCATATAAACAAAGTTATGAAAAAATTGCCCATCATTTCAGGAATCGCCACTCTGGTGCTTGCTCCGGTAACAACACTGCTGGCCATCGAAGGCGAGCCGGACGAAGCGCGTCCGCCACAGGCCGCGCAACCCGCGCAACCCGCGGAAGCAGCGGAAGCCGCTCCGGCCGAGAAGAACGAAGCGGCTCCTGCTGCGAAGGCCGAGCTTCCTTATCTCGGAGTCGTTTCCAATCCCGTCACCCCCACACTTGCCGAACACCTCTCGCTCAAACCCGGCGAAGGCATCGTCGTCGGCGCGGTGATGCCCGGCGGCCCCGCTGAAAAAGCCGGATTGGCCGTGCATGACATCATCACCCGCCTGGGTGGCGAACCGGTCGGTTCTTCCGAGGAACTGACGCATCGGGTGTCCACCCACAAGCCCGGTGATGCCGTCAAGATCGACGTCATCCGCAAGAGCAAGCCCACGGAACTCGAAGTCACCCTGGGTACGCGTCCGGCGGACCTTGCCATGCAACAACCGCAGGCGCTCGACCAACTCAATCTCGACGGCGTGCCGCGGGATCTCGCCGACCGCGTCCGGCGCATGATCGAAGGAAACCTCGGCGAGATGAAACTCGACTTCGGACAAGACATCGGCGAAGCCGCGCCGCAGATCGAGGATGCGATGCGCGAAATGCGCGAGCGCATGGAGAAAGTCATGCGCGGCGAGGACATGCCGGAAGTCCCGCTTGGCGGCATCCAATTCCCGCAGGGAGGAATCCAGATCCATCAGGGAGCCACGTTGCGCATGATGGACGACCAGGGCAGCATCGAAGTGAAAACCAACGAAGACGGCAAGGAGGTCACCGTGCGCGACAAGGAGAATGGCATCACCTGGACCGGCCCCTGGGACACCGAACAGGACAAAGCCGCCGCCCCCGAGGACATCCGCAAGCGCGTGGAACGCCTCAACATCGACGACAACGGCGGCAACGGCCTGCGCTTCAACTTCCGCGCCGGTCCCGGCAAATGATTTTTCTGGGTAGATGGAACGCGATTGGATGCGTTCATGGAGACACCCGCGTCCGGTCTATGCCGGCGCGGGTGAATCGTATTGGGCCGGGACCGCGAGTTTATAACTCGCATTCCAATGGAATGCGCAAGCGCAGGTCCTTCGGTTGTTTCTTGCGCCGGGCATTGTCATGCGAGTCGCAGACTCGCGGTCCCAGCCTGCGTTCACACCCGCTCCCCGCTCAGCGTGATTCTCGCACTCGCCAATATCTTTCCCGTCACGGTCACCGAACCATCGATCTGCACAAGTCCGTCCATGCGGCCTTCGACTTTGGCGTGGATTTCAAGCGTTTCGCCGGGCTCGGCGGCGCCCAGGATTTTCGCCGCGCGCACCGCGGTGAGGCGCAGGTCGCGCAGGGGCGCGATTGCGGGATCCGTCTGAACCACCACGCCGCCGAGCTGGGCGATGGCTTCGATGAGCAGCACGCCGGGCATCATCGGCTGGCCCGGGAAGTGGCCTGTTAGAAAATCCTCGCTGCCACGGATTTGATAGATGCCGCTGCCTTCGCGGCCGGGATCAAGCGCCGTCAATTCATCCACGAATCGGAACGAGGGACCATGCGGCAGGTTTTCAAGCGCGGCTGTGAGATCGGATGGCATTAATCGGATTGGAGTTTGAAAACATGAGGCCGGCTGTCAATGAGGCCGGTAGGAGACTTTCCACAGGATCAGGCCGTGGGCGGGGGCGTTCACGCCGCGTGTGCGGGTTGTGGGATCGGCGAGGAGTTGTGAAACTTCGTCTGGAGTCACCAGTCCGCGGCCGGTGCGCACCAGCGTGCCGACGATGCCGCGGCACATTTTGTAGAGGAAGCCATCGCCCTGGAGGATGAAGGTGAGCAATGCCCCGCTGCGGCGGATTTCGCAGCGCGTGAGCGTGCGGGTGGAAGTTTCAAGCGCTCCATCGCGCCGCGAGGTGAAGGCGCGGAAGTTCCTAGTTCCTGTTAGAACGGCGGCGGCCTCGCGCATTTTCACCAAGTCGAGTTCCTGCGGCACGTGCCATGCGCGGTGATGGAGCAGGGGATTCATCACCGGATGATTCCAAACTTGATAGCGGTATTGCTTGGAGGTCGCGCCGAAACGGGCGTGGAAGGATTGGCAGGTACGCGCCGCGGAAAGGATGCGGATTTCCTGCGGCAGCAGGGCGTTGAGCGCCGTGGCGAGACGCCGCGCGGGGATGCGCGTCTCGTTTTCCGGAAGATCGAAATGCGCGACGAGCCCGAGCGCGTGAACTCCGGAGTCCGTGCGGCTGGAGCCGACAAGCAAAGGCGCCGACGGGAACAATCCCGCCAGCGCCTTTTCGATGTGATCCGATACACCCTTGCCCGAGCGGCCCGAGTGCCAGCCGTGGAAGGCCGTGCCGTCGTAGGCTATGGTCAGTTTGAAACGCAGGCCGCTCACTTCGCGAAGTTGGCGGCCACCACGTCCCAGTTCACGACATTCCAGAACGCGGCGATGTAATCCGGCCGGCGGTTCTGATAGTTGAGATAATAGGCGTGTTCCCAGACATCGAGTCCGAGGATGGGCCTGCCCTCGCAACCGGCGACGGCGGCACCCATGCACGGGCAGTCCTGATTGGCGGTGGAGCAGACGGCAAGCGAGCCGTCGGCTTTTTTGCAGAGCCATGCCCAGCCGGAGCCGAAGCGCGTGGCACCGGCCTTGGCGAATGCTTCCTTGAAGGCGTCGAAGGAGCCAAAAGCCTTGTCGATGGCCGCGGCGAGATCACCGGACGGGGCCTTGGCGCCGCCGGGGGCGATGACTTCCCAGAAGAACGAGTGGTTGGCGTGACCGCCGCCGTTGTTGCGCACCGCCATGCGGATGTCTTCCGGGACGGAGGCGAGATCGCCGATGAGTTCGCAGATCTTCTTGGCTTCGAGGTCCGCTTTTCCGGCGAGGGCGTTGTTGAGATTGGTGATGTATGCCTGATGGTGCTTGGAATGGTGGATTTCCATCGTGCGTGCGTCGATGTGGGGTTCGAGCGCGTCATAGGCGTATCCGAGAGCGGGAAGTGTGTGTGCCATGGTGTTGGGGAGTTTGATTTGCGTCGTACCGGGCGATCCGTTAAAGCTGGCCGCCCGGCGACGCCCATTACG
>Ga0315904_10006055_pt1 | contig 16626 bp, 9 predicted proteins | sample LakEriMetagenome_6_FD_203529 | JGI IMG/M metagenome (GOLD analysis project Ga0315904, IMG submission 203529) | Freshwater fungal communities from buoy surface, Lake Erie, Ohio, United States - Buoy 12 MA120 | ecosystem: Environmental > Aquatic > Freshwater > Lake | place: USA: Lake Erie, Ohio... | reverse complement strand
GACAAGATAATACAGAAGCTTGAATGCATCCGGACTTGCTCCCTGATCGTTCTCGTCGTTCGAGACCCAACCGCGGCATTGATCCGAAGAGATGACTTCGTGGCTCAAAAAATGTCGGCGCGCAAAAGTGCTCTTCCCAGCCCCGCTAGGCCCGATCAATAGAACCAACGCCAATTCGGGAATCTCAAGTCGCATTCTTTCGGATCCTAATCAATAGGTCATTCAACTTTGCTTCGATTGTTGGCAGCTCGGGCAATTTTGTGGTTTGCAAAACGTCGGAGGTCTTCATATCAATCGCTCAGCGCGCTCCTTCTAGCCTGGATCAGCAATTCATTGGCTTTCAAATAATCAGGTCGTTCAGGCAAGGAAGTGCTGGCAACTGCGCGATCGAACTCTTTATGAAAACGTTTTCTCAACTCGTCGACTTGCTCCCATCTCATTTCACCCCTCCGAATTGCGAGCAACTCATCGCGATGCTCTCCCACATCGACCGCGACTTGCTGATTTCTCAGGATGTCGATCCCGGAAATCAGTAAGCGGATTAGGTGCATGGCATGCTTCCATTTGATTTGCCCCTGGTTTCGCAAATCGGTTTGCAGTTTCTTGAACTGGGATGCGACGTATCCACTGTAAGTCTGATAAACCAATCGGGACAGGAAGATCGAACGATGATCGAGCAGGGCTTGAACCTCGGGTTCCTGCCGCTCGACGATCGGGGAATAGAGGCATTCAAGTGCATTTGGATTTGCCTTGAGCGCCAGGATAAGGAACTTTTGGTACTCCCAATACGCTTCCTGAGTCGCCTCGCACTCGATTTGCTCAGGGACCCCGAACAAGGACCAGTGATCCTCGGCCCTAGGGAGATAAATCCCTCGCCGATCTACATCCGAGTCTTCATTCGATAACCCGTAAGCACGCGAACCGATCACGCATTGGTAAATGACCCGGTCGTAATATCGAGCCTGCTGGAGTTGGGTCTGTGCCTCCCCTTCGGTCGGCTGGCGGTATTTGGCCAACAAAGCCAAATCTGATCCCAGGAAGGCTTCTTCAGAGCCATCCATGAAGCGGACCCCGTAAGTCGCTCTGTCGGAGCTAGGTGTGCTGACAATGGTACCGACGACACCTTCGGGATACAGATCTCTCGACCCTCCCCCGCGGACGCTTTTGAGCACGACGACTTGGCAACCGACGACATACAACGTATCAATCACGATGAAAGACTCCCAGTTGCGTAGGAGTGCCCCGATCAGGATCCTCTGAACCGATCCCTTTGTACTCGACTCGGTAGCCGTAAAGCGCGGCGATGCGATTCCCCCAAGCTTGAAACTCGGCTCGGGTCCACTCGAAGCGATGGTCCGCGTGGCGGAACTGACCTGCGGGCAAACTTTCCCAAACGCTGTTGTATTCCTTGTTGGGAGTGGTCAGCACCACATGCTTTGGGCAAGCCTGGGTGAACAGGACTTTGGCGAGCGATTCGAGTCTGTTGGGTTCCAAGTGCTCGATGACTTCGACCACCGCCGCCGCATCGAATCCCTGCAAACGACGGTCTTTATAGATCAGCGAACCATGGAGCAGATCGACCCGAGCTCGTTGCCGTTCATCGAAAACATCAAACCGCAGTCGCTTCCGGGCAATCTCCAAAGATTTGTAAGAGACATCCATACCTACGATCCGCTCGAATTGAGAATTCTTGACCAGATCGCGCAAGAGTCGACCTTCGCCACATCCAAGGTCCAAAACGGACTTGGCGCCGCAGGCGACGAGTTCCTCGAGCACGGCCGCGTAGCGCTGCGTGTTGAGCCTTGCGGGCAGCTCAGGATCGGGAGCTCCAGGAGTCTCTTTGTTATCGTCTCTATAGGTGAGGTCTTGCGCAGGGCTGTTCGCCACGTCAGCAAGAGGGGGCTCATCGGGTTCATTCGACGCATCGGCTTCGATCAATCGCTCCAGCGCACTTCGGACCAAGTTCGCTCGACCGCGTAGATAGCGTCGAGCGATCCATTCCTTGTGGGGATGTGATGCAAGCCAACCTTGGCCCCTCTCCAGAAGCTTATCGATTTCCTCTTCGCCAACGAAGTAGTGTTTGTTGTTGTCAAAGGCCGGGATTAGGACATACAGATGCGTGAGCAACTCGGAGAGTAAACAGGTCTTGGACAGCACCGTTGGTACGTAGGGACTGACACCCCACTGCGGGAACTGCGAATCGAGCAACTCGCAGCGAGTGGAGACCGTGTACCCGAGCGGTTCAAACACCCTTTCTACCCACTGGGAATCGCCACGGGTCGCAAGCGAGTCAATCCTGGCGGTCCACGGAAAAGGTGTCGAGGCCAACTGCGGATAGTCCTTGCATTTTCCCCCAATGGCTGACGAGTAGACTTGGGCGATCGCCACACTCATAAACGATGATGCTACAAAGGGTCGATCATTGACGTACTGACCGAGCATAAAATCCGAGTCGCGGTAAGCCCCCCGGAGCATTCCAACCGGGTCGACCTCAAGTAGCATGCATGCGACCGCGCAGTCGGATTCATACTTCGGATAGTACACATGCACCTTACCAAAACTCATCGAGAACGATTGCACCTTGTCGGGGTGCTTGTGAAGCAGGTAGCTGAGTTTGGTTGCCTCAGGCCCGGTGGTCTCAAGTGTCAAAAGCACAGTTCTCACCTCGTGATAGCAGAGGGTCGGGGGCTAGCATTCTTCGAAAAAAGAAATGGGTGTGTTTGGAGCCTTGACGCGAAAGTCAGAAGGCTGCATATAGGCCGAGAGTAGGCCTCGATTAGTTTAGCAGATATCCAGAGCTATTACCCGGAGGTTATCGCCGGAAAACACGCCTTGTCGAGTGCAGCGAGACGATCCGGGCAGTTTTTTTCAGACGAAGCGGCGAGATTCGGAGCGGTTTGGTGGCTATAGTTGTTATCCATGAACATGAAAACACTTCCCGATTTTTGGTTCGAGCCGCTAGCGTGGATCGACGGCCAATGGCATCCTGGCGGGGAAACCGTCACCGTTCGCAACCCCGCCACGGGGGAGAAAATCGCCGACGTGTCGCGTGCGGATGCCGCCGTCGTGACGCTGGCCATCGAGGGCGCGGTAAAGGCGCTGCGCGCGTGGCGCGATGTGTCTGCCGTAGAGCGCGGTATGGTGTTGAAACGCACCGCCGCACTGCTGTTGGCGCGAAAGGATGAGTTCGCACGGTTGCTCACCGCCGAGCAGGGCAAGCCGTATTCCCAGGCGGCCGGCGAGGTGGAGTATGCCGCCAGTTTTTTCCAGTGGTTCGGCGAGGAGGCGCGGCGCGTCTATGGCCGCATCGCCGCGCATCCCGAGGCGGGGCGCGAGTTTTTCATCGAGCACAAACCAGCCGGCGTAGCAGGTCTCATCACGCCCTGGAACTTTCCCCTGGCGCAAGGCGCCAAGAAGGTCGCCGCCGCACTCGCGGCCGGATGCAGTGCGGTGTGGAAGCCTGCGGAACTCACCCCGCTGATCGCCTTGGCCATCGGGCCTTTAATGCGTCAAGCGGGGCTGCCCGATGGCGTGCTGCAAATCGTGCCCGGGCGTGGATCCGTGGTCGGCGCGGTGCTCGCGGAGCATCCGGCGGTGCGGGTGTTGAGCCTCACCGGTTCGACCGCCACCGGCAGCGCGCTCATGGTCGCCGCCGCGCCGGGCATCAAGCGGCTCTCGCTCGAACTTGGGGGCAATGCGCCTTTCATCGTGCTGCCGGATGCCGATCTGGACTTCGTCGCCGAGCAGCTTATGCGTTTGAAACTGTTCGTCTCCGGGCAGGTCTGCGTCACCGCGAATCGCGTCTTTGTTCACGCCGATGCCGAGGCAACGCTGGCAGAGAAACTCGCGGAGAAAATCAGAGCCGCACGTCTAGGCAATGGACTCGCCGAGGGCATCGAAGCCGGGCCGCTCATCCATCGCCAGGCCTGCAGGGAGATTGGCGAACTCGTCGAGCAAGCGGTGGCCGCAGGCGCGGAAATCGTCGCCGAAAATCGCAGCTACGAAGGTGACACAACTCTGCGCGAAGGAAGCTTTTTCCCCCCCACGTTGCTCGTCGGCGTGCGGGATGAGATGCGATTAGCGCAAGAGGAAATCTTCGGCCCGGTCATCCCGCTGCTGCGCTACACCAGCGTCTCGGAGGCCGTGCGACGCGCCAATGACACGCCCTATGGCTTGGCGTCCTATGTGTATGGCCGCGACCTTGCGCAGTGCCGCGCGGTGGCTTCGGCCATCGAAGCCGGAATCGTCGGCGTGAACGAATGGCGACCGCTGAAAGCCGAGATCCCTTTCGGCGGCATCAAACACAGTGGCATCGGCGCCGAAGGCGGCGAAGAAGGCCTCCGCGAGTTCCTTGAAACCCAGGTCATCTCCATGCCGAAATCGATCATCGCATCCTAAGAAATTTCACGCTGCACAACCATCTAGCGAAAACTCAACAAGGGCCCGTTTTTTGGATTCCATGGCAACGCTAAACTGATCGCCTGTATTTCCTTTCAGAACCCTAACTCGCTGCCCCATGTCGACCCGAGTTCTCATCGATCGATCGCTTGATCATCTATCCAAATGCTTGCACAGCTTGGTACGGACGGACCTGATTTACAAACTGCTTGCTTTTTGCCTCTTCTCGCCGGTCTTTAGCCTTGTGTTGGGGTATGCGTTGGCTATGAGCGGAAACCGAGTCTTAACCGATCTGGACATCGTACATTTCATCGCAGGCCCATTGGGTTTGTTGATCTCGGTTCTTTTGGGTGCGATATGGCTTGGGCTATTGGCCATCGAGCAAGCCTCGTTGTTGGGAGTCTTGGCCGCAGAGAGCCAGGGGAAAAAACTCGGACCGATCCCGGCTTTGCTGTTTGCTATCGCGCACAGCCCGACGATCCTCCAGCTCACGGGCCGATTGATCATCAAGACGGCTGCGATTGCAGCCCCTTTTCTGCTGATGGCCGGAGCAGTCTACTTTCTGGTTCTTGGGGATCACGATATCAATTTTTACTTGCAGATGTGGCCTATGAAGTTTCGGATCGCGGTCGCATTCGGAATCGCATTAGCCCTAGGCTTGATCGGTCTGTTGTTGCGATTTCTTTCGTCTTGGTTTTTGGCTCTGCCGTTGATTCTTTTCGAACGGATGTCTGCCAAGGAGGCGCTCAGGGTCAGTTCTCTGAAAACACTTGGCCATCGATTCAGGGTATTCGGGAGACTAGTGCTTTGGTTGCTCCTGGTCTTGACCGCTCATTTTTTAGTGACGTGGGGGATCGGTCGGATCGCTGCCTGGTTGGTGCCAAACTCCATTGGATCACTTGCCGTGCTGGCAGGTCGCGTCGGCTCGATGTTGGTTATCCTGGCAATCACCAGTATCGCATTGAATGTTTTGGCTTCGATCAGTTTTGCGATCTTACTGTTTGGATGTTTCCGGGAATTCTGCCCGGAATGGAGTCAATCGCTCGTCGCGACGAACTTGGATTCCTATTCAAAGCCTACGGTTAGATATCTGCTAACCAAATCGCGCATGATTTCCGGAGGATTCATCGGGCTTCTGACCGTAGCATTGACTGGGTTCTGGGCGGTCGAGTCCTTGGAGCTGGTCGACCACACCCAGGTCATGGCGCACCGAGGCTCGTCGAAGGCGGCCCCTGAAAACTCGCTCGCTGCGATCCAGCAGTCGATCGAAGATCGCTCCGATTGGGTGGAAATCGATGTTCAAGAGACCCTTGATGGCCAAGTCGTCGTGGTGCATGACAGCGACTTGATGAAACTCGCCAAAAGCCCTCGCAAGATTTGGCAGACGACTAGCGAGGAAATCGGGTCCATCGATATCGGCAGCTTATTCGAGCCTAAGTTTTCCAAAGAGCGAGTCCCCAAACTCGAGGAAGTGCTCAATCTCTGCCGCGATCGGATCGGAGTAATCATCGAATTGAAGTACTATGGGCACGACCAACGACTCGAACAGCGGGTCGTCGAGTTGGTCGAACGGACGGGTATGGCACGACAGGTCATGATCATGTCGTTGAAACCTGAGGGGATCAGGAAACTCAGAGCCCTACGTCCGGCGTGGAAGTGTGGTCTTTTACTGTCGGTAGCAGTCGGAGATCTAAAGACCGTCGATGCCGATTTTTTGGCCATCAACGCTAAATTCGCCTCTCGCTCCTTGGTCCGGCGAATCCACTCGGCTGGAAAACAGGTCTTTGTTTGGACGGTCGACGAACCCGCAACGATGTCGAGCTTGATGAATCGGGGCGTCGACGGCATTCTGACGAATCGCCCCGAGGTTGCACGAGGGGTCATCGAAAGCCGCGCTCAGATGAGCCTCACCGAGCGACTGCTGACCGAGCTTGCAGCGATGCTGCGGGCGGACAAAAAGCAAATCCCCCAAGAACCCTAGGCCTAAGCGATCAAAAACGGTAGTTTGGTCCATCTGTCGCAAACAAAACCTTTCCTACCATCGCGAATCGATCGGATCAGGCTATCACGAACCTCATGACAAAGAAAATCCTATTCCTTCACGGTTGGCGCAGCGTCCCGGGCGGGGTCAAATCGAGCTACCTCAAGGATCACGGGTACGAGGTGATCGCACCAGTCCTTGATGACGAGGACTTTGAGGTAGCGCTAGCGACCGCACAAGCGATGTTCGATCTCCACAAGCCCGATGTGATTGTCGGTAGCTCTCGCGGGGGGGCTCTGGCGATGAACATCGAGAGTTCGGACGCGAAGTTGGTTTTGCTATGTCCCGCTTGGAAGAAATGGGGTGTTTCCAAGGCGCTCAGGGCGAATTCCGTGATCCTCCACAGCCGGTCCGATGAGGTCGTGGCGTTCTCAGATTCCGAGGAGTTGGTCGCCTGCAGCGGGCTACCATCCGAAACCCTCATCGAGATTGGAAACGATCACCGCTTGGCCGACGCTGCTTCGTTGTCCGTGATGCTATGGGTCTGCGACTTGTTGGCATCTGGTCAACAGATCCCAAGCATTGAAGGCCAAAACCCAAGCGACGGGGATGCCAGTTCCCATGAAGAAGCCAGCTATGTCTGCGATGCTTGTGGAGAGGAGATCGTCATCCCGCTAGACCTGACCGAAGGCTCGAGTCAGACTTATGTTGAGGACTGTCCTGTCTGCTGCCGAGCCAATACGATTCACGTACAAATCGATGACCATGGGAACGCCCAAGTCTGGGCGGAACCTGAGCAGGACTACGACTGAGTCGCCAAGTCGGCTAGGACTTTCGATCCTAGAGCTAATTTCGAGCATCTGGGCTCAAGAGTCCGACCATGGCTTGCCCCATGGCCTGTCCAACATCCATGTAGACTTCGGCTTTACCTCCGTAATGACCATTTCCGCTTCCCCCTTGTGCCATCGGGTGGGTGTAGACGGTCGCAACATTCCCCTTAAACTCGGGATACTTGCCTGCACTTCCATCGACGGCCAGATGAGCATCAAGAACCAAACCTCCCGGTCCGGTACTACCCATGGCCGCTTCACCTAACGTGCCGCAGACAAATTTTGCATTCGGTGCATTGAACTCCTTTCGCAGCGCGTTGATGAATGCTACCAAGTTCTTTTCGTAATGGGCAGCGTGCCCGGCGTTACCCGCATCGCGCTCTCCTTGCCAAAAAAAGAAGCCTGCTACTTCATAGACTTTGGCATCCGGGTAGTGGTTACCAAGATCCGCAAGCGCCCGTTTCGCATCCCCGATATCAGTATCCCACTGCTTGCCTGCGTACCAATCGATAGGCTTCCCATTCTTGTCCAACCAAGGTGCAGGCTCGGTATTCAAGCCCAGGGCAGGGTCCATGGGCCAATTCTCAGGTCTGTCCTTATATCCGGCATAGACGAGTCGCTGCTCGTTGCCCGATTTGTCTTTGCTCAGAAACTCCGAGCGCGGACTTCCAGGTGGCAACAGATCCCATCCTAAGGCTCGGTTGCCGATACAGCACTTGAGGATCAATACGGGTGCATCGATCGCATTGCCGAGTCGATGACCGATCCCATATTCTGGTCCAAGGTTTCCGCCAACGACGCTCATCCATTCATTGCGCAGTGGACCTTTTCCGGACATGTACTGAACATAACGGACATCGTTGCGCGCTACCCAAGCTCCTGAGTCATCGACAAGATAGGTGTACTTTTTCCTCTCTTTGACCGCATGCTCCAACGAGATTTCCCCTCCCTTGACTTTACCGAGCCCGACCATATTCGATTGGCCTAACAGGATGAACACCTGAACCGGCTTAGTCATATCGGCCGGTTTTTCATCATGCCTTGGAATCGCCGCAGTCGTTTCCTGGGCATACGTTTGGACCAAGGACCCTTGTGCAAACGCCCAGAGACCAAGCACCACCAATCGAATAAAAAACAATTTCATCGAAACAACTCCCGAGAGGCAAAGGTCACCAGATCCAAGGTTCCTGTAAGATGCGATTATACTGGATTGTAGCTACATCGATACCGATTCAAATTATCACCGGAACCTCGGCTCGACAGCCATGCGATCCCCTGCAAGCTACCCCCATCGAGCGTTTCGAAAACCTTCCTATCAAGCGATTTTTCAAATGCGTGCACCTCAACTAGCACTTGGCTTTTTCTTGCTCCTTTGGCAATTTGGAGGGGCAGAACTTGTCGCTCAAGACGTCCTCGTGGCGGACTTTGAAAACGACACCTATGGAACCTGGAAAGTCACCGGAGAGGCCTTTGGACCAGGGCCCGCTCGTGGGAAGCTTCCCGGACAAATGCCCGTCAGCGGCTTTCAAGGCGAACGTTTGGTGAACTCGTTTTTTCAGGGCGACGACGCGACCGGATCGTTGACTTCGCCGGAATTCACGATCGAGCGCAAGTTCCTTGTGTTTCTCATCGGCGGGGGAAAGAGCAGCCAGCTCAGTCTTGACCTATGGATCGAGGGTCAAGTGGTACGCAGCGCCACAGGGGCCAACGACCAACCTGGAGGTAGTGAGGAACTCTCGCAGCAGTTTTGGGATGTATCGCAATGGGTTGGAAAGAAGGGAATCCTTCGGATCCTTGACGATGCCAAGGGTAGTTGGGGACACATCAATGTCGACCACATTCTGCTGACCGACACCAAACCCAAAGAATTTTTAATCGATGCCCAACGGTCCTTTAAGGCCACAGAGCGTTACTTGCATCTACCGATCAAGAATGGCGCTCCCAAGCGGGTCGTCACGCTGCTTGTCGATGGAAGCCGCACGGTTCGTAACGACATCGAACTGGCCGACGGAGAGCCAGATTGGTGGGCACCGATGGATGTGAGTGCTTGGAAAGGAAAGTCACTGACCCTGCGGATCGACAAATTGCGTGAAGACTCCACGGCGCTCGAGCGGATCGAGCAGAGCGACTCGATCAAAAACATCGAAGATCTCTATCGTGAGCCCAAGCGAGGACAGTTTCACTTTTCGCCCAAACGAGGATGGAACAACGATCCGAATGGCTGCGTGTATTACAACGGAGAGTACCACCTTTTTTTCCAGCACAATCCTTACGGATGGTCTTGGGGAAACATGCACTGGGGACATGCCGTCAGCAAGGATCTAGTCCACTGGGAGGAGATTGGCGATGTGTTGCTGCCCGACGAGATGGGACCGATGTTCAGCGGCAGTGCGGTTGTCGATTGGAAGAACACCAGCGGATTTGGGAAAGATGGCCAAGCCCCTTTGGTCCTGATCTATACCGCTGCGGGAAACCCAACGGTCCAGGGGATCGCCTACAGCAACGACGGTCGGAATTTCACCAAGTATTCAGGAAACCCGGTGCTTGGGCAAGTCACCGGGGGGAACCGGGATCCGAAGGTGATTTGGGATGAAGCCAATCAGCGATGGGTCATGGTCTTGTATGTCGAATGGCAAGGCAAGCACACGGTTCATTTTTTTAATTCACCGAACCTCAAGGACTGGGCGCTGGCGAGCATCATCAATGGCGATGCGCCCGGCTCTGGATTTCTTTACGAGTGCCCTGATTTTTTCCCGTTGCCTGTCGATGGTCGGCTAGAGCATACGAAGTGGGTGCTTCTGGGGGCGAACTCTGAGTATGCGATTGGAGATTTTGCGTCGGGGCGATTTTTCGCTGACGCGACGCGGCTCAAGGGGCATCGAGGTAAAGGTTTTTACGCAGCGCAGAGTTTCAGCGATGTACCCGACTCACGGCGGATCCTCATCGGTTGGTGGCAAACCGAGACTCGCGGGGTTCCTTTTAACCAAAGCATGTCCTTACCCCTCGAACTCGGACTAATCCAAACCGACGATGGGCCTCGCATGACGTACGCACCGATCCAGGAGCTCGAAAAGCTACGCGTACGAAAGCACACGCTCGGCGAACTATCACTCCAGCAAGGCGACAGGAATCCTTTGGAGTCCATTCGAAGCGAGCTCTTAGAGATCCGCACGGAAATCGAGCCCGGCGATGCAAAGCAAATCGTGATGAACTTGCGCGATGTGATGATCGAATACGATCCTCTCAAGCAGGAACTCAGCGTCGCGGGGCAGCGTGCATCAGCCCCGTTGAGGGACGGCAAGTTGCGGCTAGCTGTTTATCTCGACCGAACGGGGGTCGAAGTCTTCGCAAGCGACGGGCTATGTTACGTCCCAATGCCATTCGAGACGAATCCTGAGAATACGAAGCTTTTCCTCGAGGTGCGTCAAGGGCAGGCAAAGGTACTTTCGCTCGATGTACATGAACTGCGGTCTGCTTGGACAGGCAAGTAGATTACAGACCCTAGGAGTCGAGCGTGCGAGACAGAACCATACTTTTACCGGGACCAACAGGAACTTGGTTGAACGTCGATTTCGATCAAGTTCGCACCTTGCTGGAGAAGGATGGGATTCGATGCGAGACGATGGAAGTAGACCTCAAGGACCTAGTCCCTTTACAGCCCCCAAAAACCAAGTATCCGATCGACTCCAAACGTCATTGCCCAGACTATCTTCGTTACTACATGAGCTTGGTAACCACTGAGCATTGGCAAGACATTCCCGCTGCTCAAAGGCGAGAATTCATCGAACTGCATGGAAATGCATTTCAAGAACAGATCGATCGCATCGCGTTGCAGATCCAAGATCGGATCGACGGAGCGGTGATTGTCCAAGGTTTTGAACCGTCTAATGCCTTCATACGGGCGGCGGCGATTCGGCAGGGGATCGGCACTTTAGCACTCGAGAACACCATGCTTTCAGACCGGTTGGTCTGGGATAGCGTCTCGGGGATAACCCCCAACCGCAACTTGGCAAAAAACTACTTTTGGCGATACTCCGAGTCGGTCCAACAGAGCGATGTGGAGTCCTTTATCGATAGCTTGGTGGCCAACACAACGGCACTCAAGTCCTCGCAGCATGCCACTCCCTTGGAGCATGCATTTTGTGAAAATCCGATGAATCAGAACTCCGTTAAGGATATTTTGAAATCGATGAGCGGAAGGCCTTATTGCCTTTTTCTCGGTCAGGTTTACACCGATAGCTCGCTGGTTTTCGGACTTGGAAATTGGAGAAATCCACTGGAACCACTTTTAAAGACCTACCGATGGTCACACCGCAACGGATTGGATTTGGTCGTCAAGTTGCATCCGAAAGAGGATCTGGGGCTAGCCCCAGGAACTCTTGAACCCTACGACCGGATGACTTGGAGAAAAATACAGGGTTCGGCTTTGTTTCATGAGTTTCTCCAGGACAAGCGAGTGAGCGTCGATTACAGCAACGAGTGCGACACGTATGCATTGATCGAGCAAGCGCATTGCGTTGCCACGATCAACTCGCAGTCGGGGCTCGAGGCGGCGATCCGGGACAAGCCCTTGCTGGTCCTAGGCGATGCTTTCTATTCGGGATTGGGCTTTACCAACGACTGGAATTTCCCGGTACTCCTGGAGTCGCTCGGTCCCGACGAGATGGTCAGCGACGTGGCAAAGGCTCGTCGCTTCGGGTACATCTTTCTCGAGCTTTACTGCAGGAGAAAAACGCCTGAGGCAATCGCTTCGTTGGTTCAAAGTACGATGGGTTCGATCACTCCTCCCAGGTCTGTATTCCGGTGATCACTTTCTTGAGTTCTTCCCGGCGTTTTTCGAACAAACCAAACACGAAGAGCATCATCGCCCCGAGAACAATCCCGCAGACATACCATAGCCAGGTTTGTTCGAGATCTACAGCGGCATACCATAGAATGCTAAACATGGAAACCGCCAGGAACATCGAGCCAAGCCATAGCATCGAGCGGATGCGAGCGGCGATGCCAAAGAGAATGCCTAAAATGGAAAACACGGCCAGCACGATCGGCAACCAGGGAGCTTTGGCGATCCCTTGGAGAAAGATCTCGCTGGTGGATGCAACGTAGATCGATCCAATCGAAGCGTAGCGGATCGATGCGAGTTGTGGCGTAGTCAATCGATCTTTAAAGAATTGGCATGCCGCAAAGACACATAGAGCCGGCGGAATCACCCACAATTGGGGATGCCGAGCGAACGACAGATCGCTTTTGTCAAGCAACTGCCAAAACGCGAGGTTAGCACAAACGATTGCCGCAGTGATGTAGATCGCGGAGGATCGCATGAAACCAAACATCCCATATCCCACGCCAGAAACCAGCATGGTCACACCATAATCAACCTGCGAGGGGGCGATCCAGGGAGCGAGGATTGGCAAGAGGGGAAGCAGACTGCCGCTGTTGCGAAGCGGATTTGCTAGTACAGCCCAACCGCGTCGTTCGGCCCATTCCCCTACACCCACTCCCGCGAATCCAAGCAGCACGGCGAACATGGGCCAAATGCTTTGAATCCATCCACCGAACAGGTACGGCATCGTAACGCGGAGATGAATGACCAGCATGAGCAAAATCGCTTGAGCACCGTACACATAGGACTCGCGATATTTTTCGGACAAACCGAACGGATCTCTGCCCGGGATAACGGCGGCTCCAAGGCACAATACGATCGAGATCGACAAACCCAATAGGACGCAAATCGTCGAATAGATATCGAACGGTTGCGAGCGTCCCGAATAGGCGGATTCGACTTCGAAAAATACTGTAAAAGCACTGACGATGATCGATAAAGCGACGACCCACGGGCTTACGATCAAGCTCGCTTGTTCCCACTCCGATTTGCCACCGAGCCATTTGATCAATCCGAGTCCATACAAGCAAACCGTAAGGACCAGCGGAAGCGAAGTCACAGCGATCCGCGATACCCAAGGTGTTTCGGTGGGTTGAGCATGCCAGAACAACGCGATCGCATAGACGAGTCCCAGAGCTAGGGCGAAGACTCGCATCGGAGTGGCCGAGGCTCGGAGGCTTGAGTACCTTGCCGTCAATCCGATCGCAAAGGCCACCGCCATGATCGCATTGGCCGACAAGAATCGGAAATTCTGTGCTTCTTGAACGAATTGTGACAGCAAGGCCAGGGAAGCGACGCCGAGTGCCAGTAACGCATTCATCGGAACGATAAACAACGAACGGGGTTTGTCCGGGGTCTTGAGTCCTGCGAGCAAGCCGCTGAGTTCTTCTTGGATCCGTTCACCGGATCGCCAGAGGAAGCTCGTGGCCAAGCAGTAGGCGGCTAAAACGATGGTTGCAAGCCACACAAGAACCGAACCCGATGCACCCGTCAACTGCAGCAGCCATACGGTCCCGCATAGACCCGCCAGGTAGATCACCGCATGCTCATCCCTGGACTTGGGATTCCAAAAACCGGTGATGCCACCGAAGAGACAAGCGGCAATGGCCAACGAAAAAGAGCCAAGATGCGGAAGCATCGGTTGGATGTTTCCGGTGTTGAGCGATCGTAATGACCACAGGAACCAAAGTGCGCTGATTGCAAAGAGACAGCCCGTTGCCAGGATCAATGGAATACGCGACCTGCGTCCGAGTCCGCTCAGCGTCCCGACCCCAGAAGAAATGGCTGCGATTGCGATCTGCAAATACATCGCATCGAGCATCTGGGCGCCAAATAGGCGTGGCAGGCTGAAAGCCATCAAACCTGCCAATTGTGCCAGGAGCAGGCTCCAGACCCAAGTCCAACGATCCGAATAGAACCAGGTCGTTGCGACGGATAGAGCCCAAGCACCGCAGAGAATCGCCACAGGCACGATCCTCTCACCCAAACCGACCGGGTTCCATGGTCTAGAGTCAAAATAGAGTCGGAAGCTCATCCATACGGCGATCGCAAGCAGACTTCCTAGAACGAACCTAAGACTCCCAAGCTTTTTGCCTTGGAAGTCGGTGCGGATCGAATTCCCGATCACGGCCACGCCCGCGACGAGCAGGACGACGGCACTGGCACCAAGAGATTCGGAGAGCGAGGAGAATAACGGCGCGACCAGACCCATACCCGCTGCCCCGGCCGCTGCGATCCAAGGGCCGATATCAACTCCGCGGTCTCGCTGGAATGCTTGGACAAAGTGCAGGAGAATCGCGACGAGGATCCCCAAAGCCCCCCATACGAATCCTGAGGTAAAGACGCTCAGGGTCAGGACCCCCAGAACGATCATCCCAAGCCCCGTGAGTGCAAACCCGGCGCTGATTTGACTCAGTGCAGTTTGCCAGCTTCTGCGTACCTCGGCGAGCGGTTGGCCTTGCCAATCGATTGCGGTTGCCGAACGAGGATCGCTTGGAGCCAAGGCTTGCCACGCTAGGACATAGATCGATGCCGTAAGCGACAGAATCGCACAGAGTCCGATCCATGACGGGATATAGATGCCTTGGGCTTTGAGCAGCATCATGTAACCGGCCAGAACGCTCAGCAGGAGAAATAATGCAGCGATGAATCCAAGGTAGGGGCTGGGCCGCGAGGCGGCCACGCCTATCAACCCGATGGAAACCAAGAGAATGGGAACGGCATACGAACCGGCTAAGCCCAGACTGGCAAAGAAGGTATCAGGGTTGGGACCCGTCAGGGGATGGACCATCACAGTCACGGCGATCTGCAGTAGGGCCCATGCCACCAGCGGCGAGACCAGCAGGGTCGAAGCGACGATCGGCATTTTGGAGTTTCCTGTGCTTGAGTCTCCGGCGTGCTTGAGCCAATACCACGGAAGGATCACAAGCACAGGAAGCGCGAGCACCAGGGTCGACCCCCAAAACACCCCGGACCATGGAGTCAATTCTGTTTGCAGCAGTACAGCACCCAATACGATCGCACCGATGGTCAGCCAGGGGGCCGCCGTATGGATCGAGAGGTTCGAAAAAAGAGAGTCGAAACGACCGATAGACGCAGTGGCCGAAGGCACGTTTTGCCGATCGATCCGGCGGATCCAGAAGCATAGAGCTAGACAGCCCAAGAGGAACACAATCGTGGTGATCCATCGAAGGGCTGAAGCGACAGCGACACCCGACTCGGCCAGAGTCGCACAGGGGTACCAAAGCGAAATTGCAATTGCGAAAAATAGGTTCCATCGGGTAGAGCCCGAGGAGTCGTCGCTCTTGGTGAGGCTTGAGCCAAAGGCCCATGTGGCCAAGAGCCCCAGGGTCCAGATCGCGAAGATCGGCGGCAATCCCCAGACTCGGTACTGGCTGCTGTCGCGTCCCCAGGAGGCCGCCGCATGGGGCAGGCCGGGGAACTCCAAGGCTTGCAGGTCCGGAACAATTCGCTCGCGCGTCACTCCGGCTTGGACATACGAAACCGATTCAGTTTTTGAAATGAAATCTAGGGGCAGAACTTCTTGAGAGACGCCTGGCATCGCGCCGTAGACCATAATTCCGAGAGTCAAAGCAGCACCGGTAACTATCGCGATTCGCGCGACGCTCGAGTCATGCAGCAGCTTGATCGGTCCTGCGATCGCCAAAGTGAACGTTCCTGTTTGACGTCGCAGCAGCCAATCGAGTAGCACTGCGCTGAGGCCAAAGACAAAGAGGGTCAGCGCCGCGTACTGAAGAAATATCGGATGGGCGTAACCGAGCGACCCATTTGAGGATTCGTTTGGCCACCAAGTCGAGGCGGCCGATGCATGCATCACTCCGGCAAACGCACTTGCTAACCCGACGACCTGTGCGATTTTCCAGAAGGTACCATCGCATCGGAACCAAGCCAGAACAAACCACAGTACGCTTGCCGACATCAATGGATTGAATCCGTCGGATCGGGTTACGGCGATGAGAGTGAACACCAGAACCGACAGCAACGAGGCGATCGATAGTGGCTGAGTATCGCTTGCTGCATCACCCAGAGCGTGCTGCACCATCAGGACGACAAGTAAGGCGATAGAAACACCAAAGGAGCATGCATAGATTCGGGTCATTAAATCGAAGTCGGTCCAGCCGACGACGATCCACTGGAAGGCCGCTGAGGCTAAGAAAGCGATCGCTAGGGTTTCGAGCCAAGGAACGCAGCGCGCTCGACTCCATCCAAAAGCGACAGCGGCGTACGCAAAATAGATGGCCGCCAAGCTCTCCGAGTAGGCTTCCCTACCGAAGCCGAAGGCCGTCAGAAGAATCGTGCCAAAAGCACCGCTGATCATCGCCGAGCGAAGAATCCCAAGCGAAAGGACCGTCTTGCCTAATCTATTGAAGATCCCTGAAATCAACAAGCAGACCAGACTGTAGGCGACCCACACGAATCCCGTCGTCGGAGTTGCCAGGGTTTCCAAGAGCTTTGGCACAGATCGGTTCATCCAGTCGATTTGACCTTGGAAACCGTACCAAACCAGAACGACC
>Ga0315904_10006053_pt1 | contig 16634 bp, 15 predicted proteins | sample LakEriMetagenome_6_FD_203529 | JGI IMG/M metagenome (GOLD analysis project Ga0315904, IMG submission 203529) | Freshwater fungal communities from buoy surface, Lake Erie, Ohio, United States - Buoy 12 MA120 | ecosystem: Environmental > Aquatic > Freshwater > Lake | place: USA: Lake Erie, Ohio... | reverse complement strand
ACGGGCCTGCTCTCTAATGCGCGCTGCGCGTTGATTTGCGTTCTTAACGATATCGTCAGCCTCAAGCTTGGCTTGTGAAACGATCTCTTGCTGTACCCTCTCCTGCTCAGTAGCGAGTCCCTTAGTTAGCGCTTCAATCGCATTAAGCTCACGCTCTGCTGACTCAACTTCATCAGTGCAGTCAGTGACCATCTTCTTGATGCGCGCAGTACGCGATGCCCAACCGTTACGGATCGGCTTACGCAAGATAAAGGTCATCACCCCAACGTACAGAACAAAGTTGATCCAGTAGAAAGTGAGGTCGCTTAAAGCAGGTGCTCGGTTACCCGACGCTGCCAGCGCGCACTCGGAGGCCCCAAGAAGTGAAAGAGCAGAAACGACGAACAATTTTACAGCACGAAAAGAGCGCTTCATGGTTATGTCGATGCCTTTTAAAAAATGGCTTTAAACGCCGGGTAGGATAGCCATATTTGTGAAAGAAGTCACCATTTTGGGGCGGGATTTTGGGGTGCCTATGCTGAAGCCATGTTTGAGCCCTTGGGAGCCATTGAGCGGTGAAACGGGGCAGTTGTGCGGCGCTTACAGTAAGCCCCGATGCGAAGCGTAGGCACAGCGACCTAAACCGCACATTTCATGAAGCCAGCTGCTCCGAGCGACGCAGTTTCGTGAAAAATGCGGGCTAAACCGCTGCTTGAAGCAGAAAATCAGAGCTTGTTAGTGCGAAGAGAGCTGCGAATCAACCCTGCCAGCAAGCTGCTTAGCTAAGTCCTGAACGGTTGCCTCTGCGCTTGTATTCGCCTGTGCTATTTGGCGCGCGATGGCGTCTCTGCCAACTTGCACCTCATTAGCAGCCTCAGACTCTGCGGCGCGGATAATACGGGAGGCCTGGTCTTTTGCGTTACTTACGATCTCTGCGCGTTTTGAATTACCCTCTACCCGCGCACGGAAGATCGCCTCGTCGAAGCGGCCCTTCAAAGCCTCTGCCTTCTGGCGCATCTGCGATGCAGTATGTAACGCACCGGTAGTCAGCGCCTCACGCTGCTCAACATGCTCTAAAAGCGGCGAGAAAACCGAATTTGCCAAGAACCTGTGGAGCAAAAAGATCAGCACTGTGCCGACAACGATCATCACTCCATCGGTGGGAGTTAAGGAAACCGTTTTAAGAATGTTTACGATGGTCTCTGACATAGCCTGCATAGAGTCCCTGATTTCTTCTTTGAAATCAACAGCCGGACCCTGGATTACTCGCAATTTAACGCCGCCGGAGCAGCCTTACGCCCTCTCGGCCATGTTACACCGACCAGCGAAGGTGGCGCCTGGCTCGATCTGGATAACAGGCGTTGTAACATCACCCTTCACCTGGGCAGAGCTTACGATTGCAAGCGACTTTGAAGCGGTTGAATCTCCGGTTAATCGGCCCTCAAGTATTACCTCGACCGCAGCCACGCTACCGGTCACCGAACCACCCTGGGCGATTATAAGCTTTGATTCTGAAACCACCTGCCCCTCAACTGAGCCTACGATAACGATATCGCCCTTGCTCTTAATATCACCTCGAAAAGAGGCCTCAGGACCGATTATTGTCGCGCCATTTTTTGAAGCAGCTTGAGCGCTCGCGCCCAAGGTAAACTTCGTGGTGGTTGAAAGCGATTCTGCTGTGTTGCTTGAAGATGCCATACGAAACATGCCCCCTCTTCTCCTTACAAATTATCTTTTTACCCAGTATTTACGCCAAAATCTGAATTAAACGGTCAAGCTCCTCATCGGAATAAAAGTGCAGCTCTATCGCTCCACCCTTTCGATTCCTACGAATAGAGACCTTTGTTCCGAGAGCATTTCTAAGCCGCTCCTCAAGCTCAGGATACTGCGCAGCATGTGTGCCGCGCTTTCCATCGCCTGCGATACCACCCTTCTTTGGCGCCTCCAAAACAACCTCGCGCGATACGATAGCTTCAATAGCGCGCACCGAGAGGTTCTCTGAAACGATCTTGTTTGCAAGCCCGATCTGCGCCACCGGCTCCTTAACCGTCAGGATCGCCTTGGCGTGCCCAACTGACAGTCGGCCGTCCTTTACCATCTCCTGCACAACCGCCGGAAGCTTTAAAAGACGCGTTGTATTTGAAACAGTCGCCCTATCCTTTCCAACACGCTCGGCAACCTCCTGCACTGAAAGCGAGAAGTCCTCGATTAACCTCTGGTACCCTTGGGCCTCTTCGATTGGGTTTAAGCCCTGGCGCTGGACGTTCTCAACTAAGGCTATCTCAAGGGTCTCGCGCTCAGATAAATCTCTAATTAAAACAGGTACTTGTGATAGTCCTGCGCGAGTTGCGGCCCTAAACCTGCGCTCACCAGCAACGATCTGGAAGGCATCATTAAACGGCCGCACCAAGATGGGCTGCAACACACCCAGTGCGCGAATTGAATCCGACAGCTCAGTTATCTCAGCCTCTGAGAAGTGTGTGCGTGGCTGCTCTGGATTGGCCTTAATCTGGTCGATATTTAAGAAGGTCACTCCGCCGGAAGCTGCGCCTACCGAATCATGGCCGACGACCGGAGTATCGGTGTTGCTTGCTGGCTCCTTTGGCGCAACGAGCGAAACCGGTGAAATCTGAGGAGCCGCCGTTGAAACAGCCGGGCTTGAAATAAGCGCGCTGAGCCCCCTACCGAGCGCTGACCGTGCTGGCTTCTTTGCTCCACCTAGACCTGATGTCATATAACAATCCTAGTATATTCAATATATTACACATGTTCCACGTGGAACACTTGCTTCTCCCAATCCAAAATGTTCCACGTGGAACACTTCTCTAACCCCTACTCTGTTCCACGTGGAACAGCTTTAAGCGGCCTTCTCGGACCCAACCTTATTAAGCTCCAAGCGCTCAATAAGCTCACCGGCTAGAGCCAAGTAGCTCTTGGCACCGGCGCTGTTTGGATCGTAGGTGCAGATCGGCATCCCATGGCTTGGGCACTCTGAGAGCCTGATGTTTCGCGGGATCCGGGCCCTAAACATCTGCTCACCAAAGTGGGCCTCAGCCTCACGTTGCACCTGGACTGAAAGATTTGTTCGCGCATCGTACATGGTCAAGAAAACACCAAGTAGCTTGAGCGTCGGATTAAATGTCTGCTGCACAAAAGAGATCGTGTTAAGCAGACCCGAAAGCCCCTCAAGCGAGTAATACTCAGCTTGTAGCGGCACAACAACAGACTGAGCCGCACCGAGTGCGTTTAGCGACAGAAGCCCGGAGGAGGGGGGACAATCGATCATGATAACATCAAAGTCATCCTGAATATCCCTTATGGCGCTACGCAGAATCAGCTCGCGACCAGGAGTTCTACCGATCTCAAGCTCTAAGCTAACGAGATCTGGGGAGCCAGGCACAACAGACAAGTTCTTAATAGGTGAGGGGACTACTATATCTTTAAACGGCACCCGCCCAAAGAAGGCGTCGTAAAGGTCAGACCCTTCAGGGTGCTTCGCCACACCAAGACCGCTCGTAGCGCTTGATTGCGGGTCAAAATCGATAAGCAGCACCTTAAAACCGAGCAGGGCGAGCTGCGCTGAAAGGCTTACAGCGCTCGTTGTCTTACCAACACCACCTTTCTGATTAGCGATAGCGATAATTTGAGACATATACGGATCTGTTTGACGTGGAGATGATTAGGTATCATGAGTAGAGTTAAGTCTCAATCAAAAACTGGAGAGATTTGTTCCACGTGGAACATTTTTTAGGCGAGAGAGGGAGAAAAGTGTTCCACGTGGAACACTTTTGATTGTGGCGCGTCTTTATGTTCCACGTGGAACATTTCTGGTCTCCATGGATTGCAAGTGTTCCACGTGGAACGCGGCGGCGAGGCCCTGGGACGCCTGAGATAAGCCCTTATGCAAAGGATTTTGGCCCCTCGAAACTGGAGGGTTGCGCTTCCGCGCAACCGCAAGCGTCTATCTCCGGGATATTCGTGCTTGCAGCAGAAAATACCTCAAAGACGAACCCCCTGGATTACTCGCATATGATCTTAATGCCAATGCGGTCGCGCAGAAGGGCAACCTTCCAAATGTCGCGGGGCGGGCGGCGTTGGCTACAGAAAATGCCGCCTACAATCTGCCGATGATTTAACTGACGGCTTCGCCAGGCCTGACGGGCGGAGCCGCAAATTACCGCGTTCCACGTGGAACATCCCGAAAGCCGAAGGGCTTTAAGTACCCTTACAAAACGCTGTTTGCGTACGGTTTATATTGAAATAATTGATCTTTATAGAGGAGCGGACTCCAGCACACGAGTAACCAATGATTAAAAACCACTGAGATTTCGTTGCTGGAGCCGTCCCGACTAAAGAACTAAGCAGCCATGGTTTGCGACCTAGACCTGTTAGGCTTGTCCTTCCTGGTGGTTGAACCAACAGGATAAGTAATCTGCCAACAGGCCAAAATCGTTCCTGCCATCGCGACCAGAATCCAAAGAGCCCGTCTGTTGGCCTCCTCCAGAGTATATACCTGTTCGCGCACGCGCCGGACTAGCTTATCAGCTAAGTCGAGTGCTGACTTTTTGCCGCCATCATCCAAAGATCTACCATCCAGGAGCTCCGCCGAAAGAGTCTTCAACTCTCCTAGCGCCCCCAGAGCCACCAGACGCCCCTCCGAACCACCACGCGCATCTGCTCGAAGCACCTTGTAGAACGGGAAGCCATCAAGCCCTTGGAGGGTTGTTGCCACTCTCTCAACAGCCGCCGCAGATGCCGGCCCGTCAGAAACTGACGCGGTCCTCACATCGGCTTGAACGCGCTGCAGCTCCGCATCAAAGACCTCAGCATCTGTCTTTTCGCTCCCCTTTTCAGAGAAGCGAAAGCCAGTACCGCTGAACAAAAGCAAGCAGGCTAAGCTACCAACAAAAGTAGCCCGCAGTCCGAATCTCAAAAGAAACCTAAACATAAACCTATCTCCATAAAAGAGTATCGAACCTGTGAAAAGCACCATGCTTTTCATCGGTTCGATAGCTCCTTTGTGAAAAAGGAGTTGATGTTTCAGGTTAAAACCTCTTCGTGCACCAGAGTGCCGCGACGCATCTAACGTGCCAGTTTGAAAAAGCGTCGCCACACACCGGGACTTTCTGAATTAAGCCAGAAAAAGCGCATCCGGCGATGGTACGACGAAGACTTGCGCTACTCAAATATTTTTTCCGTGCGTGAGATTTCAGGGATATATGCGGCGGAGACGAGAGGGCAGGGGTCGGCGCCCGATACGGGCGCCTTCATGGTGGCGGCTATCTGCGACGACCCTTGACCCGCGAAATCGGAGGGTTGCACTCCAGCGCAACGGCGTCCGCATTACTCGGCGATGTTTGTGGTTGGGATACAATATACCTTGGTGATAAGGGCGCTGGGATTCCTTACAACATTATCGTGATTCCAGCGCGGTTGCGCGCGAGCTTAAACCCTCCAAAATCGCGGGGCGGGGGCTATGTTAGCTTGCTCGTAAATTCATTTTACGGATTTTTACTTAATTCGGCGCTCGAATATATAAAAAAAGGGGTGAAAAAGCAGCTGCTCTTTCACCCCTCCTTGAGAAGTTTTTTAGCTTAGCTAACAGCCGGTCTAGCTAGACAGAACTTCTGCGCCGCATTATCCCCGTCTTTGCTGCGGAACTGTAAATCAAGATACAGCTCAGTGTTACTCGGCCATGAGATGGCTCCGCTTGGTGCGTTGTTCAAACACGAGGTAACATCAATCGTAAATGTGTACGTGTTAGAGCTAACCGCATCAATATCGCTTTTGCCATCCTGGAGTCCGTTTGTTGAGACGGTAAGATTCGGATCGCTTGTCACTGAATAGGCAGATGCGACGCAATTACCAGGGCCATTTGATCCACCACTAGACGAACCAGAGGTGATTGGACCATTGGGAATATCGATCGTGATGAGCGACTTTCCGATATCCACAAATGCGCCTTCTCCGGCAGCTGAGACTCCTGGTCGCTGCGGTCTCCAGCCTGTAATTGTAAGAGCCACGTTACCACTCGATGGCACCTGGATGCAGTTTTGTCGGCTACCAAGACGTGGGGTAGCCGCGTAATCGATCGTTTGCTCCGCACCTCCGTTGACTATAACCGTCTTTAGAGCCGGAGTGCTGTTAAACACAAAGTTTAGAACACCTGGTATCTGGCGCTCTGTGCCATCTGCTGCAGTAATGCGCTCAATCAGCGTATCACCCGCACTGATAGCGGCGCTGGTCGCTTTTGTCTGGAGCTGAAAGTCACCTGTGCCGCCTTTGGTGATCGTTCCAAATCCATCTGAATCTGGATCGAATGAGCCACCTGCTGTTCCAGGAAAGGCCAGACTGTTGCTCAAGCCCGTTCCGCCTGAGGAGCAGTAAGAGAGGCTTCCGCAATCTAACTCAGTAGTCTCACCCGTTGAACCTGCCACCTGAATCGCCAACGTCTGCACATCCTGCAGCGCTGTGTCGATTGATGCAGTAGGAAGAGATCCCGTTGCATGCAAGTTCAGGCTCTGAGCTAGATCGAGCTTTAAGTTTGAAAAGACTCTAAATGAATCGCTAGAGGTCGAGGCAGTTGTAGTTGAGTCGTAGTTATCGATAACACCGTTGCCGTTATCATCGATATCGAGAGCATCAACCAGACCATCCTGATCTCCATCGCTTCCGGCCTCAGCTAACGCCACAACGGCTCGACTTACGCCTGCGCTGCCAGTACCGAGCCCAAGTGTTGAAAGACCAACTGGAACAAAATTGCTCGCTGTGGCCTGATCAGTCGCGACGACTGGGGAAAGCGACGCGCTGCGCAGCACATACGCCAGGCCCGACTGAGAGACCGTGCCGATCTTCCTACCGGCTTTAAAAGATGTGAACACTTTGCTTTTTGAGCAGGTCTTGCGGTTGATTGTTTTCGTTCCCTTTATGTTCTTACATCTAGAAAGAACCATCTGGCCCGAGACTTTTCCGCCATTTAGGAGATACAGTCGCGCACTCGCTGATGGTGGAACCACGCTAAATTTCTTACCAGTTATAGTTCCCGCTGCAGAACGCCCGTTGGCACTGACTGCAATCAGGCTAGTACCAGTAGCAGGCTTTTTATTAAAAGCGCCAATAATCGGCTTTTCGGCCGCCAGAGCTGTGCTGCTGACACATATAAGGGCTGCGAGTGAGTGCGTTAATTTATTCATTTAGGACCCCCTGAAGAAAAAGACGGAAGTACCAGAAGAGTACCACTTTGGATTCTTCCTCTCCGCGCACAGGTCATTTCGGAGGATTCCCTAAAAAAGTTTAGTTAACTCTACAAATGTTTAAGCGCTAATCTCAATATTTTACGATATTTTAATAATACTAAGCGGTTACCGCTCTACAGGTTTCCTGCAAGCCTCTTTCGAATCTCAAGTAACCCATCCAGCAACCGCGCAACCTCTACATCAGTGTGCCCACTTGAAAGGAGCACCCGAACCACTGCGCCGTTTTTCCTTAGACTACGCGCTGCCAGGGACTCCACGACAGAGCCGCGCTGTAGTAACGCCTCCTGCACCTCGCGCGCTTTTGAAAGGGTATCAAACCAGATACTCACAAGCGGCACATCATCCTGACCGACAACGCTCCAGCCCTGCGCACGCACGGCGCTGTGCACCATCTTTGATCGCACAAGGAGTTTATCGCGCTGCGTGATCGCTACCTCTACCAGGTCCACTGCTGTTGCCAGCGCAGCAACGAGTACATTCGCTGGTGGGGCTTCCACTCGAATATAGCGTGAGCGTTGAATAAGCAACTCCTTTAACTCTTGCGGTCCAACGATCGCTGCGATCTCAAGCCCGCACAACGCCGCGCACCCACACAGCCTAGCGAGCAGGGCAGGGGAGGCTGGAACCTGCTCAGCACTTCCTGCTCCGCGTAACCCAGAATGCGCAACAGCCGCACTCTCATCAAGCACACCCCAGGCGCCGTTTTGCTCGATAATGTTTAAGAAAAGGGGCACCTCAAGCCTTTTTCCGCTAGTTGCTGCAACCGTTTCACCGACTACGATCACTCGCTTGCTTGTCTTGTAGCGCTCAAATAACTGGCGTAGCTCATCGAGCGTCTCAAACTCAGCGTACTCAAGCTCAACTAACGCACACGCATCAGCGAGCGGCAGGGTACTCATCGCTGGGCCGATTACAACCACACCTTCTTTAGAGAGTGCAGTAATCAGCGTTAAAACTGCCTGATTCCTACTTGAAAAAAGTAGTCCAGTCTCTGCACCTAAGAATGCTGCCATGCGCGCTTCGCATGTTGAATGAATCGCCCCCATGCCGCCAACAAAGCGCCCCGAAGCTGAGCTTCCCCCTGAGTAATCTTGAAGGGCCTTCACTATACTTGAGCGCACCTCTTTATGATTAAAGAGGTCGAGCACGTTCCAACTTGCAAAACTTGTCACTACCTGTGAACGGTAGAGTGGGTGTAGGGTATCAACACCGGCACGGATGCCGATATCCACAGCAGGGGTGGGGGCCTCAGTGGCCAGTTCTTTTATCAGCGCGGCTGTTAGTTCAGTTTTCACGAGCTTCTTTCAACCCGATCTTACTCACTCTGTAGCAAACACGACTCGATGATTGCATCAAGGTCACCATCGAGCACACTGTGTACGTCAGACGTTTCATACTCGCTGCGTAGATCCTTCACCAGCTGGTAGGGCTGCATGACGTAGTTTCTAATCTGGCTGCCGAAATCGATCTTCTTTCGTTGTCCTTTGAGCTGATCCATCTTCTCTCGCTGCTCTTGCTGCTGAACCTCATAGAGCTTTGATTTAAGGATCTTCATCGCCCGGGACTTGTTTTTATGTTGAGACCTTTCGCTCTGACAGGCAACTACTATTCCGGTTGGAATATGAGTCAGGCGCACGGCTGAATCGGTTTTATTAACGTGTTGGCCACCAGCGCCCGAGGAGCGATAAGTATCGACCCGCAGGTCAGCTTCGTTCACCTCAACTTCAATCTCCTCTTCAATATCAGGGGTAACACTGACTGAGGCAAAAGATGTATGGCGACGGGCATTTGAATCAAAAGGCGAGATCCGCACCAACCGATGCACCCCCGATTCATTCCGCAGGTGGCCGTAGGCATACGGGCCCTCAACCAATACGGTGGCGTTTTTTATCCCCGCACCATCACCCGCCTGATAATCCATAATCTCTAGACGGAATCGCTTCCGCTCGCACCAGCGAAGGTACATCCTTAGCAGCATCTCGCCCCAATCCTGGGCCTCGGTGCCTCCGGAGCCAGCGTTAATCTCGATAATCGCAAACTGATTATCGAATTCACCATTCATCTTGCACTTAAATTCAAGTGCTCCAAGGGCGGCTTCATACTCCTTGATAAGCCTCTGGGCCTCAGAGATAAACTCCTCGTCGCCAGACTCTTTACCGAGCTCAAAAGCAGCCTCGGCATCAGAGTGCAGCGACTCTAATTTCTTAAAGCTCTCAAGCCGCTCAACACACTGCGCCCGCTCGCGCATCACAGCTTTGGCTTTAGCCGAATCGTTCCAGATCTCATTTGATTGAGATTGGCGCTCAAGCTCATCAACTTTGGTTGTTAAGGATGGAATGTCAAAGAAACCCCCTAAGAACTTCCACGCGCTCGCGGAGTCCTTGGAGCTTGTACTTAAACTCAGATGGTTCAAAAAGGGTGGTCATACCCACTAGTGTCACGCGGACGGGGTAGGACGTCAATCAATTTGCGAAGAACGCGGTTAGGAAAGCGACTGGCGCGCTGCCTCGAACACTTCTTGAGCTAGCTCGCCAGAGAAACCCCGGCTCACGCCGCCACACAAGGTAGAGCGTGCAGTGACCCGAAAATCCTGCTTTGTGGGCCGCGACCGGGGAGAAAGTTGGTTCGACTTGACTGAAAGCTCTATATTCTCACCAGCGAGCACCGTCTTGAACCCATTGATAGGATCAGCCTGCCAGCGTACCTGAGATGGATTCTCCGCGATACCAGCCAGCACGTTTTCGATCTTCTCAGTTAGAAAAGAGTAGTATTTCTGTTCGACTACTTTGTACGAAGCCTCAGAGACATTGGTAATTTCAACCTGACCGTTCCGCCTCGTTTCTGCGCAGCACTCAACCGTCGGCAGTTGCGGAATGACTCGATTGGCCGGTGTGAGCGTTGTACGCCGTATCTCAACGGTTCCATCATGAACTGGAACAACAAACGACTCGATATGGCCACAACAGTTTTTGGAGTTAATGTGGATCTCGCTTGCGCGCCACGTGTTTGGATCGCTCTGCAAGGCAAGCAAGCACGGGCCGCTTACCTTTGAGCGTATCTGAGACGATGAATTGAGACTTGCGGGTATGGTTGTGTGTGCGGTCGCGGTCGATAGAGACATTATGTAAGTTCTCCGTCTAGTGTTGGTACAGAACGATGAATCTGCCGCTATTGTGTACGGGGAATGTAGCTCAAAGTCTAGCCTTTGGTCTGTTAGCGTTTTGTGAGAAATAGCTATCGGGGGGTCGCCCCTGCTTGTGCCACCTGCACATAAAGGTGCCCGTTCCCCAGGAGATACTGGGGGTTGCAGATTCCAGCCCCAGGGACCTGCAGCCGGACTGCGAAACTTCGCGGTCCACTTTTGATGGGGAGCTCTGCCTATCTGGAACCTGAAACTTTCATTACCTACCGCTGCGCCTGATCGCGTAGATAATGGTCAATCAACACAAGTGCTGTCATAGCATCCACTATCGGAACCGCCCTCGGAACCACACACGGGTCATGCCTTCCTACGGCTGAGAGCTTCGTTGGCGCCCCGCCAGCTGTCACCGTATCCTGCTCCTTACCGATAGTAGCCACCGGCTTAAAGGCAACCCTAAACTCTATCGGCTCCCCAGAAGAGATCCCACCTAAAACACCACCTGCGTGATTGGTGCGAGTACGAATCCTGCCGTGCGCATCAACTTCAAACGGATCGTTGTGTTCACTACCACGGAGGCTAACTGAGGCAAATCCGCTACCGATCTCAAACCCCTTTACAGCGTTAATGCTAAGCATCGCTTTACCGAGGTCAGCGTGTAGTTTATCAAAAACGGGCTCTCCAAGCCCAACAGGCACCCCTGTGACTCGCGCCCTAATAATGCCACCTATGGAATCACCATCAGCCTGGACTTCTCGTATTAGCTGCTCCATCTTTGAAGCCGCCTCTTTATCAGGACACCGAACAATACTCGCTTCTACATCAGAGAGCTTCACTGTATGCGCAGCCACCTCAGTCCGGATCGCACCGACCTGTTCAACGTAGCTAATAATCTCTACACCGAGCTTCTCACGCAGAAACTTCTGCGCTATCGCTCCTGCTGCCACCCGCGCTAACGTCTCGCGCGCTGAAGCGCGACCACTCCCGCGCCAATCGCGTCTGCCGTATTTTTTCTGATAGGTGAAATCGGCGTGCGAAGGACGGAATAGATCCTTCATGTGGTGGTAGTCTTCGGAGCGAACATCTTTATTGTGAGCCAGAATAAGGATCGGGGTTCCTGTTGTTACCCCCTCAAAGTGTCCGCTTAAGATCTGGATAGTATCTTGCTCTTTACGTGGAGAGGCTATCTCACTCTGCCCTGGTTTTCTGCGATCGAGTTGAGCTTGGATCTCTTCTGCTGTAATCGGCACTCCAGGCGGACAGCCATCCACCACAACGCCCACTGCACCACCGTGAGATTCCCCGAAGGTGCTAATCCTAAAGATATGTCCGAAAGAGTTTCCTGGCATAAAGCAACGATAGCACAATTAAGAGCGTCTGTAACTCAGACTAACCAGACACGGATTCACCATCATCTACCACACCCCACATAACCTCACGCGGAGCCAAAGCTCCTGTGTGGATCTCAAACTGCGCCGCTCCCTGCTCAACAAACATCTCTGACCCGTACACTATCTGACATCCGGCCTGCTCCGCGTAGGACAAAAGTCTTGTCTTACGCGGAGAGTAGATAGTCTCAAACACTACCTGGTGCCTGTGCAATTGAGATGCGGTCAGGGGCGATGCTTCAATCGATTGAGACATCCCAAGCGAGGTGGTGTTTATCACTATATCAAACTGCGCCAGATCGCACGTTGCATCAAGACCGCTCCAGCTTGCACCGTATTGCGAAGCGAGTGCTTGAGCTTTTGATTCGGTTCGATTAAACACAGTCACGAGCGCACCCCGCATCCCACACGCATACAATGCTGCGGCAGCTGCACCACCAGCTCCAAGCAGCGCAACTCGTCGTCCATTCAGAGCAAGCCGCTTCTCAAGTGGTCGTTGAATTCCAAGCCAGTCAGTGTTGTACCCAGTAAGAGCACCATCGTTATTCACTACCGTGTTCACAGCACCGATAGCTTTCGCCACAGGGTCTAAGGTATCAACCAAAGAGCACAGAGCTGCTTTATGCGGCATCGTACACGCTAACCCTCTTATGTTGAGCGCACGAACTCCTGCCACAGCGCTCTCTAAAAAATCCGCAGAAACGCGTGCAGCAACCATAACACTATCTATCCCACACGCCTGATACGCGGCATTGTGCATACGTGGTGAAAGGCTATGGGCGATAGGATCTCCGATTACCATGTATACAGAGGTGGTGGCTTGGATCTTAGGAGAGGGAGACATAAGAGCTTACTCTATATTACTTTCAGGAAAGTATTGACCCTTCAATGCTTAATTACAATTTCCCCCCTAATTTGTAATTAGTAAATACAGAAGCCTGGATCGGGCCGCGACTCTCCGGGGATCTGCCTAATAATACTGGAGGGATCAGAACCCCTGTAGTACCATCCTAGCCATGAACTTATCTCCCCGCGCCGCTCACCTCAAAGCCGCCCAAAACAAGGCCGAAGCGCTCTTCCGCGAAATTGAGCAACGGGGGCTTATCCGCCCTCACATCACCGAACGCGAACTCAATACAGAGATCTATCAGCTTGCGAATGAACTCTTTGGAATCAAAAAGTACTGGCACAAGCGGATCGTGCGCGCGGGGCCAAACACTCTTTTCCCATACCGCGAGAATCCTCCCGATCTTTCAATCGGAAGTGACGACATCCTTTTTCTCGATTTCGGCCCGATCTTTTCAGACTGGGAGGCTGATTTCGGCAGAACGTACGTTCTTGGAAACGATCCCATGAAGCTAAAGCTTAAAAGCGATGTCGAAACGATTTGGGATGAAGGGAAGCGCTTATTTGACACAACGCCTGACCTCACAGCGAGTGCGCTCTTTACGTTTGTTACCGATGCTGCGCACGGTAAAGGCTACAGCTGGGGAAGCGCGCATTGTGGACACTTAATTGGAGAGTTTCCCCACGAGAATATCCCCCGCGAACAGGTTGGGGCATTTATCCAGATAGATAACCTGACCCCGTTACGCTCGTATCACTCTGACGGCGTTGAAAGGCACTGGATACTGGAGGTTCACCTAACTCTTCCAGAGCAAAAAATTGGGGCATTCTTTGAGCAATTACTCTTAACCGACTAAAGCGGCTATCTCGTTACTTACCTGCTCAACGCTTTTAGCATCAGTCTTAACAGTAATATCTGCACACGAAAGATACAGACCTTGGCGTTCGTGGTAGAGCTTCTCCGCCCTCTCTTTATCTTGTAAAAGGGGTCTCCCAGAGGCGTTTGGCAACCTACGGATAATCTCATCAAAAGAGGTCTGCAAAAATACACACACCCCTCCGTTGCTCTTAAGTAACTCAATATTCTCCGCTCGCCCAATAACCCCGCCACCTGTAGCAATCACGAGCTGCTTGGCACTAGCAACTGTGCGCACAGCGTAAGCCTCGCGTTCTCGAAACCCTTCTTCGCCTTCCGCAGCGAAGATCTCGCTAATCGAAGAAAACTTTGAGTCCTTTAGTATCACCGTATCAAGGTCAACCCACTGCATGCCTACCTGTGCTGCAAGAACAGGAGCCACCGAGGATTTTCCTGCCCCCATAAATCCTAGTAACACTACCTTTGAGTATCGCATCTCTCACTCACACTATTAGCGGCCGCCTTGATACGTTGGCTGAATCCCAAGCTGTCTAATTACCTGCCAAAAATTTGGAAAAGATTTCGCTACTACCTGCGGCTCTTCGATCACTATCCCTGAAATCAGAGCTCCAAGCATCGCAAACGACATCGCCATACGGTGGTCTTCGTACGTTGCGATCTGGGCTGCATGGGGCGTACCGCCATGCACAACAAGGTAGTCGGGGCCAACCTCAGAGCGCACTCCGACCTTTAAAAGCTCTCGGTGCATAGCTTCGATCCGATCGGTCTCTTTTACCCGCAGAGTCTTTAAGCCTCGAATGACACTTGTTCCTTTAGCACACGCAGCTACAACAGCCAGGGTCTGCGCCGTGTCAGGCATTAGCTCCATGGTAGCCTCTAAAGCTCGCAGCTCACTGGGCCCGGTAACCGTAATAGCATCGCTAGCGATATCGACGGAGCACCCCATCTGCTCAAGTAAGCGCGGAAAATACAGGTCGCCCTGAGCAGACGCAGGGTTAATATTTCCTACCGTCACACTTCTTTTAGTAAGTGCCGCGATACCCCACAGGTATGATGCGCCTGAAGCATCGCCCTCGATCTGATACCTCTGCGGAAGATAGCTCTGCCCAGCTTGTACTGTAATTCTTTTGTACCCATCGTGCTCAATCGATACGCCAAAATCCCGAATGCTTTGGAACGTCATATCAAGGTACGATCTCGACGTTACTTCACCGTCTAAATAGAGCGAGAGTCCATTTTTAAAGAGCGGTGCAATGAGCGCCAAGCTTGAGATAAACTGACTACTCGTTGAGCCATCGATTGAGAGCGCATCGCCTTTAAGCCTCTCTTGTGAGTGCACTCGCAGCGGTGGGTACCCTTCAGTACCGAGGTAGTCGATATTTGCTCCAGCCTGCCTAAGAGTCGCTACGAGGTCACGAATAGGGCGCTCGTGCATCCTAGTGCTTCCTTGCAACACCACATCAGCCCCTGGAATCGCCGCACACAGTGCAGTGAGAAACCGCATCGATGTTCCTGCTGGACCAAGATCAATAACACCACTATAAGGGCGTAACTTTTCAACTCCGCCCTGAACGCAGATCGTGTTTCCATCTCGCACCGTGATATCAACACCCAGACACCGTAGCGCGTGCATCAAGACTTCACTGTCGTTACTAAGCGACGCGCCGGCAAGCTGACTCTCACCAGAGGCTAAGCTAGCGATAATCAGTGCACGATTAGTGTAACTTTTTGAGCCAGGAATTCTTACTGTGCTGTGCTCTGGCAGAGATGGATAAAGGGTAAGAAGCTGCATAGCACTGTTACACAGGTTGTATCAGCGAGATTGCTTCCTTAACCACCTCAAGCGGCACATCTTGGTCATAGACCGAGCTGCCTATAGCTTTTAAAAGTGACCAGCGAATCTTCCCACCGACATTTTTCTTATCATGGCTCATGCGTGAAAGAATACTATCTGAGTCAACCCGCTTAGGTAGCGTCAGTGGAAGCCCCACTCGCTGTAAGCCAGCGGCGAGCGCCTCAAACTGCGAACGCTCTAAAAGCCCCACACGGTATGCGAGATACCCCTCAGCGTGCATCCCAATTGCAACTGCTTCTCCGTGAGTAAGGGGCGTGTCGGATTCTAAACTAAGCGCCTCCACTGCGTGGCCAACGGTGTGTCCAAAATTGATAGTCTTACGGATTCCCTGTTCATTCTCATCTTGTTCGACGATAGAGGCCTTTATCTCACACGACCGTGCTACAAGCTCACACAATTCCGCTGCGCTCCATGCCGAATACGGCTTACTTGTTGCTAGGGTGAAGTACTCGCTATCAGCGATTAGCCCGTGCTTTACGATTTCAGCAAAGCCTGAGCGCAGATCACGCTGTGGGAGTCCGACAAGTGCGTCGATATCGATAACTATCGAATGTGGCTGTCGGATAACCCCGATTAAATTTTTTACTCCAGCGAAGTTCACACCCGATTTACCACCGATCCCCGCATCGACCTGACCAAGCAGAGTTGTTGGAACACTAATGAACGGAATCCCGCGCATATACGTCCCAGCGGCAAAACCAACTAGGTCGCTGATAGCTCCACCACCAACAGCTACAACACATGAGCGCCTATCGAGCTTCTGGTCTGAGAAGAATCGCCATAAAGCTTCTGCGTGCTCGAGATCCTTACACCCTTCGCCACCTTGAATCATGAGCAGAGCACTCTTTGTTAATGAAAGTGCAGCGCATGCCTCGCTCCCAAACCGCTCAGCACCTGAGTCTGAAACGATAACGAGCTTTGAGAACGCGCTCGCGGTTATTAGGGTTGGTAGAGTTTTTATAAGCGCCTGACCTATCCAGATGGGGCAGGTTACTGAGGGTTGAGCTGTGGTGACGGTTGCTTTTTTGATCATAAGCGTGCGTAGTAGTATACACCTGAACGCAATCTTTGAGTCAAAAAATTCAAGGCGATCAGGGTTTGCCACTTCGAGCAAGGCGGAGCTAGAAGCTCCGCGCTCCATCCTTAACGTGCTTGCTCAAGGGATGGGTTACCGTAGTATAGTATCTTACTATGCAAAAGTTCCTCTTACTTTTCGGCCCAAACCTCAATCGAGTTGAGAAACGCAACCCCGCGCTGTACGGCACGCTTTCGCTGGCACAGATAAAGGACGCTG
>Ga0315904_10006051_pt1 | contig 16642 bp, 15 predicted proteins | sample LakEriMetagenome_6_FD_203529 | JGI IMG/M metagenome (GOLD analysis project Ga0315904, IMG submission 203529) | Freshwater fungal communities from buoy surface, Lake Erie, Ohio, United States - Buoy 12 MA120 | ecosystem: Environmental > Aquatic > Freshwater > Lake | place: USA: Lake Erie, Ohio... | reverse complement strand
TGGTCAGTAGGGACGTTAGCTACAGTTATTTGAATCGCCCTGGTCAAGCAATCTTCGGCTTTCTGCCAATCGTCCAATTGAAATGCTAATTCCGAGGCGATTTGAAGCGCCGACACTCTAAGCGGATCTGTCCGTAAGCACTCAACCTCTACCCTCCTCAAAAGAACCTCCATCGCGGAATCGGCTGCGAATAGTGCTCTCTGTTCTTGGTTCGCGAGTGCCTCTTGGACCTGCTCAATTACCCTTTTGGCAAACTCGGTCAGCGGCTCTTCCGCACGCCACTGCCGACGCGAACTACGATCATTAGACTCAGCTGAATTATCGCGAGTTGTCATTTCCGAATTCTATCACAAGCTGCCGCTCTACTTAAGCTCTACTGTAACGCACTAAATAGGACTAAATCGCTCTCAAAACCACACCGGCCGCACTAAAAGCCCCCTAACTCAAGCGCCGAATCGTCCCGCGATCAACCCCCAGCATGCTTGCAGCCTGCACCTGATTCCCCCCACAGGCATCCAGAGCCTGGCGTATCAGGGTGCGCTTGAATATCTCTACCTGCTCGTGAAAAGGCCTGCTCTCTGCTAAACCAGTGGGTGTCGAGCTAGCCTCGCTCTGCCCGATCTGAAGATCTTCAGCGTAAATACTAGGTCGACCTTTAAATTGCGCGCGATACGCAGCGCTCTCAACAACGCCCTGAAGCTCGCGAATATTCCCGGGCCATGCATACGCAGCGCAGCGCGCCAGCGCTTGCGGCTCGACTTCAAACACATTCAATCCTTCGCGTTCGCGCAGCTTGCGCAGCGAACTTTCGATCAACAGTGGAAGATCACTTAGACGCTCCCTGAGCGCAGGAAGCTTAATAATACAATGTGCTAGGCGATGATGCAGGTCGCGCCGGATTGAGCCACTTTCAAGTGCTTGCTGTATTGGTCGGTTAGTCGCTGCGATACATCGGCAATCTACTTTCTGAAACACATCAGAGCCTATCGGGCGAACACGCTGCTCTTGGACAAGATCAAGCAGCGTGACCTGCGTCTCAACGGGAACCGCGTCTAATTCATCAATAAAAAGAGTGCCGCCATCTCCCTCAAGGACAAGACCCCTACGATTCTCCACTGCCCCTGTGAATGAGCCTTTGGTGTGACCAAACAGCTCACTCTGTACAATATCCCCGCCACCAAAGTTTGGGTGGTAGTGAATAAACTTTTTGTGACGTCTCTTACTGTGCTCATGAATAAGACGCGCACAAAGGCTCTTTCCAGTGCCGGTCTCTCCGAGTAAGAGCACTGGCTGATTCGTCGTTGAAACAAACTCAATCTCCTCTCTGAGGCGCTGCACAGCTGTGCTCGTTCCGCTTAGCTCCCCCAAGCCACCGCGATTATTCTCTCTTGAAAGCTCATTGTATGCGCGTCTTAGCTCGGCCTGGGCGATCCCGTCCTTTAACAACGCCGCAAGGTGCTCAGGGTCAGCCGGCTTCTCCAAAAAACTCGCCGCACCAAGCCCCATCGCGCGGATACCATGCGCAAGCGATCCATGCCCCGTCAGCACTAAAACCCGTAACTCTGGATTGGTAGCCTTTAGCGCCCGAAGCAGTTCAAACCCGCTCTCAACCCCAATCTTTTCATCAAGACACAGGTCTATCACCGCCACAAGAGGCTGTTCCGCAACGCATAATTCAATCGCCTTCTTGGCGTTTCCGGCCGCAACTACCGAGCGCGGAGCAACAAGTCGCGAGAGCACTCGAACGAGGCTTTGCACCAACTCACTATCATCATCGACAAGAAGAATATCTGCCATACTGCCTACGCACTCGCTTTGCTGAGCACCACCGGGATATCAAACTGCAGAGTAGCAGCTCCATCGACTACGCCGATCTCTAGTACCCACCCATGCTCCCTAAAAATAATATCCGCAACACACCCCTCAACAACAGACTTCTCGCCTAATTCACTCGATGCAAACGCACTGATTGAACTGTACGATTGCTTAAGCTGGCTTACTCCTAAGCCTTCCAGAAGGACTTGGAGCTTAGTTGTGTGTTCACTGCGCATTCGCACACTTTTCCATCCACCAACAAGACTAGAGGTGAGCTTAAGCGCCTCAATCGCCAGACCTTTGTCGAGTACTACAGCTGCATGCGAAGTGTCGATTGAAAGATTAAAAAGAGTCAACACGTCGCGCAACGCTACGCTCTCTTTACCTGAGAGCTTCGATAAAGCGCTCAACGCAGAAAGAGTTGTTGCAATCTGCGCGCACCGAGCACGAGGTCGCTCGAGCTCACTGGAGTCAACAACGGCGCTGAGATACGCAAGATCGTTGGTAATCACCGAGAGATCTCCGCGGATGCGGTGCGTGAGAGCACGAAACAACCGCGCACTCAATTCCAACTCACTCTCACACACCACAACGTCCTCTCTATACTTCCGACTATAGCAAGCACTAGGCCCGCAGCTTATTGTACCCATCGAGTGCCGCCACCTTGTAGCACTCAGCCAGAGTTGGGTAGTTAAACACCGCATCACGCAAGTATCCCAACCCTCCTTTGAGCGCCATCACTGCCTGCCCGATATGCACAAGCTCCGTAGCGTACTCACCGATAATATGCACACCAAGAATCTCCTCCGTCTGACGATGAAAGAGTAGCTTGAGCATCCCTTGAAGATCTCCCAGCAGCTGCCCTCGCGCGATCTCACGATACCAAGCCACCCCTGTCTCATACGGCACGCCACGCGTCGTTAACTCGTCTTCATTCGCGCCGACAAACGAGATCTCTGGGATCGAATAGATACCATACGGGAGCGGTACCTCCATAGTTTTTTCCTCAACTCCGAACGCATGGCAGGTAGCCAAGCGACCCTGACGGGCCGACGTTGAGGCCAGGGACGGAAAACCTATAACGTCACCAGCAGCGTAAATATGCGGCACTGTTGTCTGAAAGCTCTGATTTACCGATAGCTTACCGCGCGCATCGGTGGTAATCCCAACCCTCTCGATGCCGAGATCGTTGGTGGCGCTGACCCTCCCTGCCGAATACAGCACACAATCTGATACGATCACCTTACCACTTTTTAAAACAGTGACCGCGTGCTGGTCCTCTCGCACCGAGCAGCTCTGCACCTCCTCTCCGAGCCGAAGCCGCGCCCCCTGGTTTCGCATCTGCACGTGGAAGGCCTCGATCAACTCCTCATCGACGAACCCCAAGAGACGCTTCCTCTGGTCTACGATCGTCACATTTACCCCAAGCGCTGCAAACATCGAACCGTACTCCGTGCCGATCACACCTCCTCCCACCACAACCAGTTCGCGCGGCAGCTTTTCGAGATTAAGCACATCGTCACTATCAAAGATCGACTGGCCGTTAAATTCCACCTGCGCAGGGCGATACGGGCGGGTGCCGACAGCGATCACGAATTTTTCAGCAGTTTTTCTGATCACACCCGCATGGCCCGCAATCTCTACGGTGTGCGGATCGACAAATGCAGCGTGCCCATACAAAGTGTCCACCTGATTTCGATTAAGCTGATTTTTTATAACCTCTATCTCAAGCTGCATAACCCGATTACAACGGAACGTCAGGTCGCTCATTAAAATATCGGGCTTGACCCGGTATCCCGCTCCATACACAGCCCGCTGTCGAATCCCTGAGAGGAACACAACCGCCTCCTTAAACGACTTACTCGGGATAGTGCCGGTGTTTACACAAACACCCCCCACAACCTCGCGCCGATCGACGATCGCAACCTTCTTACCGAACTTAGCAGCTTGCACCGCCGCCCGCTGCCCTGCCGGTCCACACCCAATCACGATCATGTCGTAATCAAAGCCCTCAGCCGTTTTATTAGACATAGCCCCCTCCGCTCCTCCCAGCCGACACATCCCAGCAACCGCCCCTGGGGCGGCGGACCCTCTAGAGACCCCACGCCAAACCCCATAAGGCATTGATTTACGGCCCAAATACGATTGATTCTGGGGCCCAAAGATGCTTTGATCCCAGGGGTGCCGAGTTATACCCCAAAGATTTGTAACGCCCTGAGGATATTACGCTATTTATGATTTCCGAAGATGATGTAGAGAAGCTTGCCACACTTGCTCGCCTTGAGCTCGACCCGACCCTAAAACCGGTTATTACCAACCAGGTGAACTCCATTCTTGAGTACGTGCAACAACTTGAGAAGGTCAACACAGCCGAGGTAGCAGCGATGAGCCACACGCATGAGGCCACCAACGTGCTACGCGATGACGAAGTGCGTCCAAACGGCTCGCAACCCGCAGCCACTCCGCTTGGTAACACCGAGATCCCCAGACAGGAGATGCTCTCCGCCGAGGATCTTCTTAAGAACACACCAGATCATTCAGGCCGATTCATTCGCGTGCCGCTAATCGTAGAGTAACACCATGACAGATATTGCTTCACTCTCCGCCTCAGCTATCCGAGAAGGACTGCAATCAAAACAGTTCTCATGCGTTGAAGTAACAAAGGCATCTCTGACAAAAGCCGAGAAGCTAGCCGCGCTCAACTGCTTTATCGAACTGACACCAAAAGAGGCTCTCGCTCAAGCTGAGAAAATCGACTCGCTGATCAAATCAGGGAAACAAGCCCCCCTACTTGGAGTACCAGTGGGAATAAAAGACGTGATCTGCACCAAAGGAGTTAGGACGACTGCCGGCAGCAAGATCTTACACAATTTTATCCCGCCGTATGACGCCACCGTTGTGCGGAAGCTAATCACCGCCGGCGCCGTATCGATCGGCAAACTGAACATGGACGAATTCGCCATGGGTTCCTCAAATGAGAACTCCGCGTACGGCCCGGTAAAGAACCCATGGGATACAGCCTGCGTGCCAGGTGGCTCAAGCGGCGGATCGGCCGCAGCGGTCGCAGCCGGAATCTGCCCCATCACACTCGGCACCGACACAGGTGGCTCAATCAGACAACCCGCTGCTTTTTGCGGAATTACGGGCCTAAAACCAACCTATGGACGCGTGAGTCGGTACGGAGTTATCGCCTATGCATCATCGCTTGATCAGGTCGGCGGATTCGGACGTACAGTGCGTGACTGCGCGCTCGTCACGGAGGCCATCTGCGGCGTAGATCCCAATGATGCCACATCCGTCAACCAACCAGTGCCAAACTTTGAGAGCTCTCTTGGCAAATCAATCAAAGGGCTGCGAGTAGGACTTCCCAAAGAGTACTTTATTCCTGGCCTCGCAGCTGAGGTAAAAGACTCCCTTTCCCAAGCTGTGAAAGTTCTTGAGGGGCTCGGAGCAATACCGGTTGAAATCTCATTGCCGCACACCGCACTTGCTGTTTCTGTGTACTACATACTCGCTCCGGCTGAGGCCTCCTCGAATCTCGCTCGCTACGACGGCATTAGATACGGTCACCGCGCACAGGGAGACCTTGACCTAAAAACACTCTACTCGCGATCGCGCCGAGAAGGCTTTGGACGAGAGGTGCAGCGTCGCATTTTGATCGGCACGTACGTGCTCTCATCAGGATACTACGATGCCTACTACATAAAGGCACAAAAAGTTCGCTCGCTACTCGTTCAGGACTTTCAATCAGCATTTAGCAAGCACTGCGATGTGATTGCAGCCCCCACCACCCCCACTCCCCCATTTGCGCTCGGAGAAAAAGTGAGTGACCCGCTGACGATGTACCTTAACGACATCTTCACCATCCCCGTTAATCTTGCCGGTCTGCCTGGGATGAGTATCCCGTGCGGATTTTCGAGTAAGGGGCTGCCGATCGGACTACAGCTCATCGGCAAACCCTGGGATGAAGCTACTCTTTTCCAAGTTGCCTCCGCCTACGAAGGTGAAACAACCTGGCACACACAGTCGCCCGTACTAAGTCACTAGGAGAGATACCTCATGGATTACGAAACCGTCATTGGGCTTGAAGTTCACGTTCAACTAGCAACCAACTCTAAGATGTTCTGTAACGCCTCAGCCGCCTACGGCGGAGAGCCAAACGAGTTCATCGATCCCGTCACGCTGGGGCTCCCTGGCGCGCTCCCCGTCACAAACAAACGCGCCGTAGAGTTCGCAATCATGCTTGGGTTGGCTACCAACTGCGAGATCCGACGTTTTAATCGCTTTGCACGTAAGCACTATTTCTATCCCGACCTTCCAAAAGGTTATCAAATCTCCCAATTTGATGAGCCGATCTGCGAGCGTGGGCACGTTGACTTCTACATGGGCGATACAAAACGCACCATCGGCCTAAAGCGTATCCATATGGAGGAGGATGCAGGTAAGAACATCCACGACTCCCGCACAAATGCGTCTCTGGTCGATCTCAATCGCGCCGGTGTGCCGCTGCTCGAAATCGTCTCCGAACCAGAGATCCGCTCGCCAGCAGAAGCCGCGGCGTATCTTCGCTCCATCAGGCAGCTTGTTCGATATCTTGGAATCAGCGACGGCAACATGGAGGAAGGTAGCCTACGTTGTGATGCCAACATCTCGCTACGCCCTGTGGGGGAGCTTAAGTTCGGAACAAGAACCGAGATCAAAAACTTAAATTCGTTTAAGTTTGTCGAGCGCGCATTAGAGTACGAGATCGCCCGCCAAACATCGATTCTTAAAGCTGGGCAGGAAGTCATTCAACAAACCCTTCTTTTTGACAGCGGCGCCGGCACAACTCGCCCAATGCGTTCAAAAGAAGAGAGCGCCGATTATCGCTACTTCCCCGACCCAGACCTTCCGCCCGTTGTCGTGGAAGAAAGCTGGATCCGCGAAGTGCAGCGCTCACTACCGAAGCTCCCAGCTGAATGGGCGAACGAACTTGTGTCTGAGTTTGGACTTTCGCTATACGACGCTACCGTGCTCACCACAGAGCGCGCCTCTGTAGAGTTCTACCACCAGGTGGTTGCAGCATGTGGCAACGCCAAGGCCGCGTGCAACTGGGTCACTTCGGAGCTGTTTGGAATGCTTAACAAGGCTAGCCTAGTCATCGAGGAAACCCCCGTTTCGGCGAAAGATCTAGGCGAGCTGATTAAGCTTATCGATACCGATGTAATCTCGGGCAAGATTGCTAAGTCAGTCTTCGAAGAGATGTTTAGCACCTCTAAGGATCCCAACACTATTATTAACGAAAAGGGTCTTAAACAGCTCAGCAACGATGAGGATATCATCAAGATTGTACGAGCTGAGTTCGATAGCAACCCCGAACAGCTCACCGGATACCTAGGCGGTAACGAGAGGTTACACGGCTTCTTTGTCGGTCAAGTTATGAAGGCAACTGGCGGACAGGCCAACCCCAAAAAGGTAAACGAGCTAATCCGCGCCGAAGCAGCTAATCGCAAGAAGTAGCCCGAATGAGTAACAGCGAGCTTCAGAATGCAGCTACCCGACTAGACCCAATCGCGGTAGCTTTTTACTTGCGTGTGCCACGCAGCCATGTGGTGCTTCTCCAAACATACTTTGAGCTGTATGATGGAGTGGCAACGGTACGCACGCTGCAAGGCTCTGATCAGATCGTCTGTGTTTTGACGACGACCACCCAGGCACAAGATTGCATCGATGTTTTAGGGGCAATTCGCGCGGATGTTAATTGGGAAATCGCCAAAGACGTCCCGCACGATGAATTAACTAACAAAACAGATACGCCATGATTAAACTAATCCACAAATACAATAAGGTCGTCACATACGTTTTTCTCTTCGTAGCTATCTGCTTTATGTTTAGCGGCCTGGGGCTTGATATCCTTCAAGGCGGCGCCGATGGCAACCAATACGCCATCAAAGTAAACGATAAACGTGTTTCCCCTCAGGAGTTTGCCCGCACCCGCGAAAACCTCACCGACCGGTATCGCAGCATGTTCGGCGACAACTTTGAAGCCATGGCGAAGTCTTTCAATCTTAACATCACCCAACAGGCCGTCGATTCAACGATTGATTCCACGTTGCTGGAACAGGAGGCTGCTCGCTGGAAATTCGCCGGAAGCGAAGAGGCGGTAAATGAGTTTATTCTAACTAAGGTATTTGCTGGCCGCGAAGTCTCTCAAGAGTCCATCCGAGCCATGCTGCAAAACGCTGGGATGAATTACAAACAATTCAGCGCCGAGATTAAGCGCGAAGCCAGTAGAGAGGCCTTCACAAATATCCTACGCGATGTTTCTTTCGTCGGAGATCGCGAGGTTGAGGCTCAATTTGTAAATCAAGAGACCGTATTCTCGGTTTTAGTTGCCAACGTTCGACCTGAAGACTTTATCTCTCAAGTTCCCAACCCCAGCGAAGAAGAGCTTAAAAAATTGTACAACACGACCGCAACAACGTACGAAGTGCCTGCACGCGTATCGTACGAGTACGTTACGTTTGACCCGAAAGATTTTGAGAAGGATGTTCCCGTACGCCCACAGGATCTGGAGTTTTACTACACAGAGAACCCGGCACAGTTTAAGACTCCCGAACAGGCTCGCATTCGCTCAATCACTCTTCTGTATCCGAAAGAGAGCGACCCAAGCGCGATGGCAGCTGTCAAGACTAAGGCCAAAGATGTACATGCCGAAGCGATCTCTGGAAAGCCATTCGTAGAGCTCGTGCAGAAATATTCTGACGACCTTCCAACGAAGATGGCCGGAGGAGATAAGGGTTGGGTACAGAAAGGCTCCCGCGAAAAGAACTTCGATAAAGCCGTCTTCAACACCACAGCAGGAAACGTTGCCGACATAATTGAAACCGACTACGGCTTTGAGATCGTAAAGGTAGAAGAACGAAAAGAGGCTGGCCAGAAGCAGTTCTCTGAGGTCAAGGCCAGCATCGAGGCCCAGATTAGAACCCGTGAAGCTCCATCGTATGCCGCTGCTAAGGCGCAAGAGCTCATTAGTGCTGCTAAAAAGGGCCCGATTCCGCTCTCAGAAGCTGCGGCTAATTTGAAGCTCCCGGCCCCCAAGTCAGCTACTCTAAGCCAGCAGGGACAAGACCCCGATCCGCTGCTAAAAGGACTCACCCAGAAGGCCCTCCAGATACCATCATCAGATAGGCTCATCGCTACCACTGTTGATATGGGCGACACCACCATAGCGCTTCAGATAAAAGAGTTTAAAGAGCCAACAGTACAGCCTTTTGAAGCCGTAAAAGAGCAGGTGCTCCAGCAATACCAACGGAGCGAAGCAAATAAGCTAGCCGAGAAAGCTGCTCAAGAGCTCCTTGATGCCGCCAACAAAGATCCAAAGTCTCTCTCATCTGCAGCCGCTGCTAAGAATTACAAAGTAGTTGGTCCATTCGATATTTCTAGGGCAAAACCCTCCTCTGAGGCCTTACCCGGATTACCTCAAGATCTAGGCGCTGATGCGATGTCGATAGCATTTACTCCGCGCGCACTCAGCAAAGTCTACCGCGGCGCAGATGGATATCTGGTTGCAGTAGCAGCAAATGTCGTGCGCCCCGATCTCAAATCCGCATCTGCTGCCCAAAACATAAAGAACTACCGACAGCAGGCAGCTCAATCGAGTAATCAACGCATGCTGCGCTCTGTCCTTGCTCTATTAAAGTCTAAATCAGAGATCGATGTGGATCGGAGCTTGGTCGGAGCTGATTCGTAGCCGTATCGGGATCGCTAGCGTTTAGCCCGCCTGTTTCACGGAACCGCGTCTCGAGAGCGTTGATAATGCCGATTTTTCAGGCCAGAATGGCGAATTTAAAATTTGATTTTTTGGGCCGACTCGTATCGAGATACCTTCGGTTCTAACAGTTGGTAAACCCTGCGCGAGTGATTTTTGAAAAAAATGAATGAGGCTGGGTTTATTTAATGGGTAATTTTTGAACTGAAAAAGTGCTGTTATCGACGCTCACAGTAGCGGGCTTCGCGAAACATTCGGGTTGTTAGGGCAGAGACTCGCGGAGCTCTTCAAAGATGGCAATAAAGCGCTCAACTGAGCGCGGAACGTTTTTACCAAAGCGCTTCAAGATTAGCTCATAGAACTCCTCAGGGCTCGTGGCAACTACCAGCTCCATCCGTCGGTACATCGGATGCTGATCAAGGATGGCGCGCCTCTTCGCGTAATAGTTCTTCGTCAAGCGGGATTTCATAGTTGCCTGAAAGAACTCCCTTTGCCCACTATCAAGCGAGTGACAGATATCGGCGTACGCCCGATACTCATGCTTACTGTTAAAGTCGCCACAGCGCCTACGACTCTTAAACAGCCTGACAGGATGGTACTCAAACAAAACTCCATCGACGAGAAAATCAACCGCCAACGTATTACCCTGAGGGTCAGTCCCGATCGCCACCTGAAAAGTGACCCCCTCGCGCAGATCAAAATGCGGTACATAGCGCTGCAGCAACTCAGCACAGATCGCCTCAGAGCGAGAGCAGAATTTAATCTGACTATTTGGCAAACGATAGCTGCCATCAGCAGGCGCCGGGTCATCGAAAAACTCAAGCCCCAACTTACCGTCACCCTTATGTGAACGAGCCTGCTCGCCACGCTTTTTCTTGGCTGACTTTGAATCTCGATGATAATGACGGGAGGAATCGTGGGGCGAACTGTCTGACCACTCAGCTGCGCTATCGGGGAGGTTTGCGGCGGAATGTATTTTCAAAGGCAACCTTAAAAATGACTAGGCAAGACGCGTTTCCGCGTACGTCTTTTGTACCTAACACTTAAGATGTTCGAACGATTAAAAGGATTCAAAATCGCCCTATTTGGCGGCTATTTACGCTAAATCAGTAACAACTAAGCAACGACTCATAGTTTTTACCATCTGCGCCGGGCACTCCTCGACCGATGACGTCCCAGCGCTAAACCGCTGCCACGCCTCCCTCTTTCCCTCACCTAAGACAAGCAGCACGCTCATAGTGGAATCGGTCACTAGCTTTCTAGAAGCCGTCATCCGCACTGCCGGCGGCTTTGGGGAATCAAAAAACGGGATAAAAGCTACCTCTGTTTCAGCAAGCGCTGGATGTCTAGGAAAGAGCCCAGCAACGTGCCCATCCTCACCAACACCAAGCACAACCACGCTGAAACGACCTCCGAAGCGTTGCAGCTCTTGCAGGTAGCTCTCGCAAGCAGATTGTGCGTCCTCTTTTGAGGCAACAAATGGATGCAGCTGTGATTCAGTGATAAAACCCTCCTGAAGTAACCGTGTAAAAAGCTGCTGCTGCAAACCTCCAAAGTTACTATCCGGATCAGTTAGCGGCACTATGCGCTCATCGACCATAAAAAAATGTATCCGGCTTAAAAGCTCGCGAGGCTGAGTTTTTGAGGCTTGCTCAAGTGCTTTTAGTAAACCAACCACGCTCCTTCCACCGCATAATCCGATCGTGAGCGGTTCGTTACTAGGGCGCGTGGATAATACCTCAAATATAGAAGCTGCTGCCACTAGACACTTCTCTTCCAGTGAGCCTGTGCCGCCGATAATCTCTAGAGCCATATATGTACTTCTCCGCGGGGGGGGTCGTAGCTGACCAACAAGCAACTGCCGCTACTTAAAAGAATACCCCCTTCATCGGATGACGTCTATCGGGGTTAGAAATCAAAGAATTACCCGCGAGGGTACCGCTAGACCTGGTCCATAACCCTATCTCGCACCCACTGACTAACCTGCTGCGCCACATATTCCTCGTATCCTGAATACGCATGATCTCTCGCGCCCCGAACGATCTCAACATCCACCGACGGCGCCTTGCACGCAGCTGCCTGAATACCATGGGTGACAATCTGAAACCAACTCCACTCGCGCTCCGCAGCTAAACTAAGCACAGGCACGGTTATCTTTGCACTTGCATCAAGGGTCGTCCCCCGATATGCGGTATCAAAACTTTTAATAACGCTCGCTACCTCATGCAGTGAAACCGTCTTCCCCTCAACGCAAGGTATAATTTGATGCTCGTGCCCCTGTGCCACAAGCTGGCGGGCCTGAGCGATCAGCGCCTCTTTTTCTTTTCCTTCAAAATTGTAGCTAGACGGGATCGCTGAAAGTAGGACCACTCCCTTTAGGAGCGCATGCCCAACCTCACCAGCGTAATAGGCGCATTTAGCACCACCTAAGCTGTGCCCTGCGAGAACGATCTCGCTACACCCCTGCGCCAGAAGAAAGTCTATATTAGTCTGAAAATCGATCGCGCAATCGTTAAAAAATTCAGGCGCATGAAACCCGCGATTCATCGTTAGGATAGTCGGAACCCCAATCCGTGCCAGCGCCTCACCAACTGCGGCCATCTGTTTGCCACAGAACCCACGGGTGCGCACCCGTGGGTCATGCCAGTAGGTCCATCCGTGCACTAAAACTACTCCGAGGCGCTTTTTTGCTGGCGCAGTAGGAGTCCAAAATAAACCCTCTGATGCGTAACCATCAGGGGTGGTCAGGTATACAAGTTCCATCACGGGAGACTATCGCATGTTTAGAGACGATACGTCTAATACATAGCGAATCGTTGGGCTCTTAAACGCTGCTGCAAACTGATATCGAGTTATCGAGACACGAAAACGCAGCTCATAGCGTTGTGCCCATAAGCCACAGCGCTATGTTACCCTTTAGCCGGAACTTGAACCCAATACTTACAGAGCTGTTCCTGCTAAAAATCAGAATAAGCCACCTGCTCAAGTGTACCACCTGCAGCCTCGATAGTCGCCCGAGATGCGGCGTTATCCTCTCCCGTATACAACAACACGCGTTGCAGCCCGATCTTCTGCGCCTCGTGTAGGGCAACAGCCAGGGCTAGGTGGCCGTATCCTCGCCTTCGCTTTGAGGGAGCAACATCGTAGCCGATATGCCCACCGTATTGTGCAAGGAAGGGAGTTCCAATGTTGTGGCGAAGACGAGTGACCCCAACAACTTCCCCGCTAGCTTCCAAGAGCCAGCGATGAGTGCATGGGACGTATCCGTTCTTCAGATTAAGACCAATCTCTTCGTCGAATAAGCAAGACCCGCTCGTGCTCATCAGTCACGAAGACATCGCAGCCGCAGAATGGTGTGATCGGCTTTGGCACCTGCTTATCCTATCCAAGATTAAATACAGAAATCAAAGCCACTCGCTCTCACTTTCCTAAGACCATATCATCCCAGTATACAGCAAGATGCACACCCCCAGGCAGAATACAGCATAGTGCGTCAGCTTCCTGAAGAAGAGCTAGACTCGTGAAGTATGGAGAGCTGCGCAGACTCGCTTTGACCTCTTCTGCAAGATCGGGCCAGCCGTGCACATCTCCGTGATGGCGCACGATAAACTCAAGTCGATTAGCCTCCTCGGTCGTCATTCTAAGTCGTTTTGCAATCGCTGGCACTTCGTCAGCAGCTAAAGCTTCATGCCCAGGGAAGCTTACACTACCATCTCCATTATCCACTCGCGTTGCCGGCTTTCGGCAGTCATGCAGAACCGCCGATAACTTCTCTATGAAATCAGCCCCACGCCCCAATCTTCTAACAGCCACCTCACCTATGGCATCAAATACAGCTCCTGTGTGAACTGCCACGTCGCCCTCTAGATGAACAACGCTACCCTGTCCACAGCCCAGCATCTTGGCTGCGTTAGGAACGAGTCTATTAAACCAAGGCTCTTCAAAAACATTTTGAAGCTGCCTTCCATCAATCCGATTAAACAATGATGACAGGCTGTCACGATGCAAAGAGAAGTCCTGTGATGATAAATTCATAGCAAAAAGCCTTTAAAGTTACATAATCGATACATTCAGGGCCTGTCTTAAGCTACGTTGCTCCGCGACCGGGTCCACTTCACATAGACACGCCATGTTTTATCTCGCATCGCGAACTCTTCGGTAGCAAGAGTTAAACACCCCTCGTCAACCGAACAATACCGAACATGAGTTTTCCCCACCCAATTTGGTATACGCCCAGCCTGAATAAAATGCTCGATGCGCCCCGCTTCTTCGTCGAGATCCCAGCGCCCGGAGTAAGAATCAAAACTACCAAACGCCGCAGCTATTTCATCAGCGCTTGCCTTTGAAATATCATCCGAAACGAATATAGCTCTCTCAGAGTTCATAAGAATCACCGAAAGATGCCCATCATCTGTATAGATAAGCTTCCCAACAGGCTTCTGCCCGTAGGGTAGAAAAGATTCTCCATCTGCACTCTGCGCCTCACAGCTAACTAGCTCCCAGACCCCTGTAAGCATCTTACGCTTCATTAATTACTAGCCACACAAAAAGCAAAAGCCACTTTAGGGCACCAAACAGTCACGCGGGATGCAGCGCTAAGCCCTAAAACAGATGCCTAGTCGTGATGAAAATTCTTATTTACTATCTGCCACCGATCCTCAAACTTTACCATATTCAAGTAATCAGTAAATCTCAAACCCATATAGAGATTTGTCGAGCCACTCGTCTATCGACAGTATGGTGAACACCCCATCTCGGTACCCGAAAAGCATCGCCTGTGGGTGGAATACACCCCGGAGCTGCGCTATAGTAATGTGCAAAAATCCGTGCCAGTAAAACTGGCAAGGCTTTTGCCTTACATCACTATAGGTTGTTGTTTTGATTCGCCTCCGCGAATCGATAGCTTTCTCCAAAAGCCGGGGTTTCGCCGCGGACTTTTGGAGAACGCCATAGATCGCCGCGATACATCTCCTGGAAATAACCCTCGACTGTCGACCTGACAAGCGGCAGCTAAGGATTGCTCGGAATTTGATTTACTCTCCTATCTGTTTCCATGTAGTTGTGTGGCCCACATATAATCTACACCGCATTTTAAGGCCGTGGCACATACGCTAGAGCGGTTTGCAGTGTCATACCCGAATTTAAAAAACGTCTCACATAAATAAAGTACCAACAGACTGTCCCAACTCGCACCCTACGACTGAGTCTTTAGCTCTCGGAGATGAGCGATACCGAATGCCGAGTAGATACCTTGCGACAGCTGCTCAAGCTGCTCGTTGTATGTTTGTATAGCGCCACCCATACCCATCTTATCGACAACCGTACGGAACTGCCTCTGCCCGGCCGGAGTTTCAATCACTTTCACAATAGCGTCAGCGACATCCTGCGGGTTCTGAGCAGGATTTGCTGAAAGCGCCTGTTCAAAGCCATGCAAGAACTCTTGCGCCACTTGCGGCATGTCCCCAAGCGAAGCATTGCGGCTTGTATCACTCGGCCGCATAAGTGCTTCGATGAATGTCGTAGGATAGCCTCCCGGTTCGATGATGGCGACATCCACTCCGAAGCCAGAAAGCTCAACGCGGTAGTTTTCAGACATAGCCTCGAGAGCCCATTTAGAAGCGTTGTAAGGACCATAAAAGGGCACAGCTATACGGCCAAGCAAACTAGATATCTGTACAAGCAACCCCGCACCCTGCTCGCGCATGTGCGGCAGGGCTGCACGATTGACCCGCTGCACACCGAATACATTGACATTAAAGAGCCTCTGCCAGTCGTCAGGAGTAAACGTCTCCTGGACACCGAGCACGCCAACCCCGGCGTTGTTGACTACTACGTCCAGACCACGCAGATCGTTAAGCACTTGGGCCACTCCTGTCGTTACACTGCTGTCCTGAGTCACGTCCATCTCCACAACCACGGCCCCAAGATCCGCAAACTCAGTCGCTAGTTTCTGATTCTTTCCCCGAACATCGCGCAGGGACGCAGCGACCGCGTGACCGCGCTTCAGAAGCGCTAAAACAGTCAATTTTCCAAATCCACCACTTGAACCCGTAACAAGAACTTTGGCTTTCATTAAATTCTCCCTTTACATGAATATGTAGCTTATCGTCTCCACTTTGAGTTACGCCACATATTTTACAACTTCTTACACAGTAGCTCCAATTTACTTCCGTCTAGATCGATAAAACTCGACAGCAATCCATACTCGGTGACTCGCATCTGCTCCAGCATTTGCACACCGTTATTTTTTAAGTACGTCGTCATCTCATCCAGGTCGGATTTCGAGCCAACCAGAAATTGAAGCAGATACGGATTAGCATCGAGCTCCTTTTTGCTATTGCGCCTATTTCCGCCTGGCTCGATCGCGAACTTCACCGACCCAGTCGAGTATTGAACAAACCCGTCATCCTCATACTCGATTCATAGGCGGAGCACCTGTTCGTAAAAGTGACGAGAGGACGTCATATCAGATACGTAGAGACATATGTATCCAAGTCTACTAAAATCCATCTTCCTTCGTTGAGACAATGGTCTTTGACTCTCGCGCTCTTTACATTCGCAGCCTAGCGCTTGCGCTCCATACATGCCAGAGATTCACGGGCAAAATCCGAGAGAATCGCGTCAACCCCTAGCGCCTCAAGGCGCTCCCACTTCTCAACCTGCGAAGCAGCAGTCCAACTCAAAAACTCCGGCTCACCTCTCGCTGGAGATACGGGATATGCGTGTATTTGCAGGGAGCGCTCGTGAGACTGTTTAATCCACGCAGGCTCTTCAAAAATTATAATATCCGACAGGCTAATCGTGCTTGCCCCACAGCAACGAGTCCCATCGCGAGCCAATTAACCAGCGCAAGAGCCAAACCCCACCAAAAACCAGTGAAGCAGCCAATTATGCCCATGGCGACTCCAGCAAACTGAATCGTCGCAGCACTAGCACTGTAATCCTTTGACGCAAATGGCATCAAAAAGTAATGTCCATACCTCTCAAGCAGCACGTTTGCGTCCCCTGAGAGCTGTGATATCGGTTTGAGCTTGCAACGCGATCTAACCGTAAAAAATATTGAACTAATTATTACGC
>Ga0315904_10006050_pt1 | contig 16642 bp, 12 predicted proteins | sample LakEriMetagenome_6_FD_203529 | JGI IMG/M metagenome (GOLD analysis project Ga0315904, IMG submission 203529) | Freshwater fungal communities from buoy surface, Lake Erie, Ohio, United States - Buoy 12 MA120 | ecosystem: Environmental > Aquatic > Freshwater > Lake | place: USA: Lake Erie, Ohio... | reverse complement strand
CCGGGGGCGGGGGGGCGATGGCCTCGGCGGGCGCATCGGCCGGCGCGGCGACGGCGGATGCCGGCTCGGGCTGTGCCGGTTCGGGTTGAACGGCCGTGCTGCCCTGGCCTGTCGGGTCGGAAGTGTCGGACATCAAGGGCACACCAAGGTGGCCCGATGCGGGCCGAAGCGAAAAAGGATCGCACCGATCGGTGCGCCGCTCAAGTCGCGCGGGCCTGCGTGGCGCCCGGCGGGCTCGCGGAGCGCGCTGTCGGCGCGCTGGCGCAACGCAGCGCGGGTCAGGGCCGCACCATCATTGCGTGCACGCGCTGCTGAGCCGGCCTCGCCAGGCAACGCTCGACCCACGCGGCGAGCCGAGGGTGGGCCGCGAGCAGCTCGGGCGCGGGCCTGGTCCAGGCGAGCACCGACGCGACGTTGACGTCGGCCACCGTGAAGCGTTCGCCGGCAATCCATGGCTGTCCGCCGAGGTGCGCGTCGAGCACGCCGAACGGTCGCGCAAGCGCCTTCTCGGCCTGCGCCGCGCGCGCCGGATCGCGGCGCTCGGCGGGCATCGCCACGCGGTGCATCAGGATGGCCAGCGCGTGCGCCTCGCACTCGGTCATCACCCAGAAGCTCCAGCGCAGCAGTTCGGCTTCCTCGGCCAGCGTGGCTGCCGCCAGGGGGCCGCCGCAGCGGCGGGCCAGGTAAAGGTTGATCGCCATCGACTCCCACACCACGATCTCGCCGTCCTCGAGGGCCGGAATGTGCCCGTTCGGGTTGATGCGCAGGAACTCGGCGGTACGGGTGGCGCTGTCGCGATAGCCCTGGGGCACATGCTCGTAGGCCACGCCGAGCTCCTCGAGCATCCAGAGGCAGCGGGCGGCGCGCGAGGTGGCCACCCCGTGGATCCTGAGAGTCATGGTCGCGCGCTCCGGGCGGCTTGGTGGAGGCCGGATTGTGCCCCCCGGGAGCGCATCCGCGCCCGTCCGGTCCCGGCCCAGCGAAACGGCTCCACGCCCGAGCCCGGCGGGTGGAGCGCCAGCTGCGACGAAAACACAAAGCTGAAAGAACAACCCCCGGCTTTCGTCGGGGCGCGGCAGGCTCTATGCTGCGCGCGCCGCAGTAGCCTGCGCGCTCCGCGGATCGGCCGGTCGCGCGCGCCGCCCGGCAACCCCGAACAGCAACCCGCAGCCAGGAACAGCACCGATGACTTCCCGGATCGACAGGCACGGCCTGCAGGTCGCCTCGAGCCTCGTGGCGATGATCGAAAACGAAGCCCTGCCGGGCACCGGCGTGTCCGCCGAGCAGTTCTGGCGTGGCCTGTCCGAGGTGGTTCACTCCCTCGGGCCGAAGAACCGCGCGCTGCTTGCCCGGCGCGATGAGCTGCAGGTGGCCATCGACGCCTGGCACCGCGAGCGCCGTGGCCAGCCCCATGACCACGCGGCCTATCGAGCCTTCCTCGAGCAGATCGGCTACCTCGAGCCCGAGGGCCCCGACTTCCAGGCCGAGACGGCGAACGTCGATCCCGAGATCGCCACCATTCCCGGGCCGCAGCTCGTCGTTCCGGTGATGAACGCGCGCTACGCGCTGAACGCCGCCAACGCGCGCTGGGGCAGCCTCTACGACGCCCTCTACGGCACCGACGCGATGGGCGATGTTCCCGGCCCCGGCGGCTACGATCCGGTGCGGGGCGCCCGCGTGATCGCCTGGGCGAAGGGTTTCCTCGACAGCGCGGTGCCGCTGGCCGGCGGCCGGCACGCCGACGTGACCGCCTATCGCATCGTCGGTGGCGCCCTGCAGGCGCAGACGCCGGCGGGCGTGCTGGCGCTGGCCGATGCCGGGTGCCTCGCCGGCTGGCGCGGCGATGCGGCAGCCCCGTCCGCGGTGCTGCTGCGCCACAACGGCCTGCACATCGAGATCTCGATCGACCGCGGCCACGCGATCGGCGCCACCGACGTGGCCGGCGTGGCCGACGTGCTGCTCGAGGCGGCCGTCACCACGATCATGGATTGCGAGGACTCGGTCGCCGCGGTCGATGCCGAGGACAAGGCGCTGGCCTACCGGAACTGGCTGGGCCTCATGAAGGGCGACCTGGTCGAGTCGGTTGCCAAGGGTGGCAGCCGCTTCGACCGCAAGCTGGCCCCCGATCGCGAGTACGTCGGCGTCGACGGCCGCCCGCTCGTGGTCAAGGGCCGCTCGCTGATGCTGGTGCGCAACGTCGGCCACCTGATGACCAACCCGGCCGTGCTCGATCGCGATGGTCGCGAGGTGCACGAGGGCCTGCTCGATGCGATGTGCACCGTGATGATCGCGATGCACGACCTGCGCAAGAGTTCGGGGCTGCGCAACTCCACCCAGGGCTCGGTCTACGTCGTCAAGCCCAAGATGCACGGCCCGCAGGAGGTCGCGTTCGCCGACGAGATCTTCACGATGGTCGAGCGCGCGCTCGGCCTGCCGGCCGACACGGTCAAGATCGGCATCATGGACGAGGAGCGGCGCACCACGCTCAACCTCAAGGCGTGCATCCGCGCGGCCAAGCGTCGGGTGGCCTTCATCAACACCGGCTTCCTCGACCGGACCGGCGACGAGATCCACACGTCGATGCAGGCCGGCCCGATGGTGCGCAAGGCCGACATGAAGGCGCAGGCCTGGATCGGCGCCTACGAGCTCTGGAACGTCGATGTCGGCCTGGCCTGCGGGCTGGCCGGACGCGCCCAGATCGGCAAGGGCATGTGGGCGATGCCCGACCTGATGGCCGCGATGCTCGAGCAGAAGATCGGTCATCCGCGCGCCGGCGCCAACTGCGCCTGGGTGCCCAGCCCCACGGCGGCCACGCTGCATGCCACGCACTACCATCAGGTCGACGTGCTCGCCCGCCAGGCCGAGATCGCGCGCGGCGGCCCGCGGGCCAGCCGCGACGACATCCTGCGCATTCCGCTGGCGGCCACGCCATCGTGGAATTCCCAGGACCTGACGGCCGAGCTCGAAAACAACGCGCAGGGCATCCTCGGCTACGTGGTGCGCTGGGTCGACCAGGGCGTGGGCTGCTCGAAGGTGCCCGACATCAACAACGTCGGCCTGATGGAAGATCGCGCCACCTGCCGCATCTCGTCGCAGCACATGGCCAACTGGCTGCTGCACGGCGTGGTGTCGCGCGAGCAGGTGATGGACGTGATGAAGCGGATGGCGGCGGTGGTCGATCGGCAGAACGCCGGCGATCCCGCCTACCGGCCGATGGCGCCGACCTTCGACGGCGAGGCCTTCAGGGCCGCCTGCGATCTGGTCTTCGCCGGCGTCGAGCAGCCTTCCGGCTACACCGAGCCGGTGCTGCACGGTCGTCGCCTCGAACTGAAGGCGCGGCTGGCCGCCTGAGCGCGCCAGCGCCTGCGGAGACGAGTTGCCCACCCCGGCCTGGATCCAGTACCTGCTGCCCAAGCAGGCGCTCACCGTGGCGGCCGGGGCGCTGGCGCGTCGTGAGGCGGGCCGGGCGACCACCTGGGCGATCCGTCGCTTCATTGCCCGCTACCAGGTCGACATGACCGAGGCGGCCCAGCCCGACCCGGCCGCCTACCCGAGCTTCAATGCCTTCTTCACGCGGGCGCTGCGCGATGGCGTCCGGCCGCTGGCCGCGGAGGGCTGGATCTGCCCGGTCGATGGCGCGATCAGCCGCTTCGGGCCGATCGGTGGCGATCGCATCGTGCAGGCCAAGGGCCACGACTACAGCGCCACCGCGCTGCTCGGCGGCGACCCGACGCTGGCCGCGGGTTTCCAGGGCGGTCATTACGCAACGATCTACCTGAGCCCGCGCGACTACCACCGCATCCACATGCCGGCGGCCGGCCGCCTGCTGCGGATGATCCACGTGCCGGGGGCGCTCTTCTCGGTCAACCCCACCACGGTGGCCGCGGTACCGGGCCTGTTCGCGCGCAACGAGCGGGTGGTCTGCCTGTTCGAGGGCGACGACGGCCAGCCCTTCGCGCTGGTGCTCGTGGGCGCCACCATCGTCGGCAGCATGGCCACGGTCTGGCACGGCGTGGTCTCGCCGCCGAGGCCGGGCCGGGTGCGCGAGTGGCGCTACGACGCGAACGGGCAGGCGGTGCGGCTTGCGCGTGGCGCCGAGATGGGGCGCTTCATGCTGGGCTCGACCGTGGTGCTGCTGTGGCCCCCGGGGCCGCTGCGCTTTGCCGGCCGCTGGGCGCCGGGTGCCGCGGTTCGTCTGGGTGAGCCGATGGCCGATGACGGGGCGCCGCACCACGTGCGCCCCCCGCCGCAAGCCTGAGGCTCGCGCGCACCGGGTCCGTGCCCGGCGGGCGAGACGGGCTGGAGCCGGCTTATTCGGCTTTCCAGTTGGGCTTGCGCTTCTCCGAGAAGGCCTTGGGCCCCTCGATGAAGTCCTGGCTGTTGCGCATGCGGATCACGGCGTCGTAGTCGACCTTGTAGGCGGTGGCGACGTCGGCGATGGTCAGACCCTGCATCGCCGACTGCTTGGTCGCGCGGATCGACATCGGCGAGCACTCGAGGATCTGCGCGGCCCACTTGCGGGCCTCGGCGAGCGCGCCGCCCTCGGGGGCCAGCGCCGTCACGAAGCCGAGCTCATAGCCCTCGCGTGCCGGCACGTGGCGGCCGGTGAGCATCATGCCCATCGCCCGCTTCAGGCCGATCGTGCGTGGCAGGCGATGCACGCCGCCGGCGAGCGCCGCAAGGCCCACGCGCGGCTCGGGCAGCGCGAACTTCGCGTTTTCGGCGGCGATGATGATGTCGCAGGCCAGCGCGATCTCGAAGCCGCCGCCCATGGCCACGCCATTGACCGCCGCGATCACCGGCTTGTAGAGGTCGAAGCGCGAGGTCAGGCCGGCAAAGCCGCTCTTCACGAAACCGCGCTTGCCGCCGGAGGCCTGGAACTTGAGGTCGTTGCCGGCGCTGAAGGCGCGATCACCCGCGCCGGTGACGATCGCCACCCACTGGTCGGGGTCGGCGTCGAACTCGTTCCAGACCTGTTCGAGCTCGAGGTGCGCCGGATAGTGCAGCGCATTCATGACCTCGGGCCGGTTGAGGGTGACGATGGTCAGGTGACCTTCGCGTTCGACTTTGCAGAATTCGGGCATGGCGATCCTCCGGAAACGGGTGGGGCGGCAGACGGACGAGGCGGCAGTGTAGAGCGCGCCCCGCGCCCGCTCAGCCCGGCAGCGCGAAGAATCGGCACAACGAGACGCGTCGCTCGATTTCGGCGCGCATGCGCGCCAAGGCCTCGTTGTCGCGCGCCTGGAAGCGGCGCATGAATTCGGGCTCCTGCAGAGCCTCGGGCAGGGCGTCGATCCGCGGCATCAGGTCGGTCTCGCGGGCGGTGGTCGCGATGCGCGCCTGCCAGCGTCGGGGGTCGGCGCGGGCGGCCTCGCCGAAGCGCACGCCCGCGCGATCGGCTGCGAGGTCGGCGAAGGAGAATCCCGAGCCGCCACGCGAGTCGAGCACCTCCTTGAAGACGCCGATCGCATCGGCGGTGCGCGCGTCGGCCTCCAGCGTCAGCGCTGCCGACACCAGCCAGTGCTGGGCGAGGTCCTGACGCTCGAGCAGCGTGAGCGGCACGATGGGGCGCGCGGGTACGGCCACGCCCAGCACCCGCGCAGCGAGTTCGCCGCGGCCGACGGCGTAGATGGCCAGACCCAGCACCGCGGCCCGGCTTTCGGCCAGCGGATCGCCGCCCTGGCGCGTGCGGTTCTCGGCTTCGGCGACCACGTCGCGCAGCATCGCCACCATCGGTTGGGTCGGACGGCCACTCGCCGCGGCGAGCCAGCCTGCGTGATCGAGATAGTGGGCGATCCGGGCGCGGTCGGCGGCCGGCAGGACGAGGTCGCGGCCGCTGTCGGCCAGCCGGCGGGCCAGATCGCGCTGCGGCGCGTAGGCAAACTCCAGCCGCTGCCTGCCGATCGCCCAGCCGCTCGTGCCCAGCCAGGCCTCGCGCAGGCCCTGCGCCATCGAGCGCGCTGCCGAGGGCGGCAGCAGCCAGGGCGCAGCGCGCAGGACGCCTTCGGCCAGCCAGCCGGGCACCGGAATGCTGCCGACGCGGGCCTCGTCGATCGCGAGAGCGCCGTGGGACGCACGTACCCGCACCATGATCGGGATGGTGTCGCCGAGTGGGCCGACAGGGGGGATCGCAAGGGTCAGGCGCAGCAACCCCCAGCCGTCATCGAGGGTGGCCTGCGCTTGCGCATGGCGCAGCGCGGGCAGCCGCAGCAGCGCCTGCTGCATCAGCAGGTCGATATCGCGCGCTCCGAGGCGGATCGGAACCGGCCCGCCCTCGAGCAGCCGACGCGGATCGCCGCCGGGCAGCAGCCCGCGCAGCCGATCGAGATCGGTGGCCGTGAGCGCTGGCGGCGGCGGGGCCGCGGGGTTGGCCGGCTTGACGATGAGCGCGGCCATGATGACCACGGCCAGAACCAGCTGGAAGCCCAGCACGACGAAGACGAGCAGCAGGGTGCGCATGGTGGTCGGCTCGGTCGCGCGGCTCGCCCCGGGGGTTTCAGGTCGGTGCGCGCCGCGGCGGCAGGCGCAGCAGTCGCGCGGTGTCGGCGGCGTCGGCCACCGGCCGGCCGACGGCCGCGCACAGCGCCACCGCCTCGCGCACCAGATCGAGGTTGCTGCGCTCGCGGTCGGGATTGGGCTCTAGCCCGACTTGCAGGTGACCGCCGAGTTCGAGCGCGGTACGCGCCAGCCCGCAGGCGATCACGTCGCCCCCCTGGGCCGACACCAGCCAGGGCAGCCCGGTGCCCTCGAGCATGTCGAGGTAGGCGAGCAGCGCCGCGCGGGTGGGCGGCAGGCCGAACAGCGTGCTGCCTGCCCCGAAGTAGAACTTGACGAAGGAGCCGACCGGCAGCTTGCCCGCCCGGTGCCAGGCGAGGATGAAGCGCAGGAAGCCGGGCTCGAAGATCGAGATCGACAGCCCGATGCCGAGCGCGCCGCAGGTCTCGACCATGTAGGCGCCGTCGCGGTTGGTGTTCAGGTACACCACCTCGTCGGGCCGTGGCAGGCCGTCGGGGCCCAGGCGGCCGATGTTGGTGCTGCCGGTGTCGACCACGCCTTGTGCGAGCACCCCGGCGCGCGCGAGCGTGACGATGTGCGCGTAGCGGTCCTCGATGCGCACGCCCGGCGCGCCGCCGCCGAGCGTGGGGTATAGCAGCGCGGTGGGGCGCTGCGCGAGGATGGCTCGCCAGGTGTCGAGGTAGGGTTGCGGATCGTGGATGCGGCTGCCGGCGAGCACCGCGTCGTCGTGGTGGTTGTGGATGATGGTTGCGCCCGCATCGATGCAGGCGATCGCGTCGGCGACGATCTCGGCGGGCTCGCGTGGCACGCGCGGCGCGAGCCGCTTCGGCGTGCCGCCGTTGAGCGCCACCTCGATGATCACCGGGGCGGCGGCGCCCGGCGCGTGATCGTGGCTTGCGGCGCTCATCGTGGCGGCTCGTCGACCGCGAATCGCCAGGCGTCGCCCTCGGCCACCACCCAGCCGCCGGTGGGCGTGGCGAAGTGCGTACCCAGCACCAGCACCGGCTGGCCGGCGTGGCGGGCGAGGAAGTCGCGGCGCGTGCGGCGCGCGGCGTCACGGTCGACGTCGAAATGGCTGCCCATGTCGGGCGCGCCGCACTGGATCGGGTGGTGCATCAGGTCGCCGGTGATGACGGCGCGCGCGCCCTCGGACTCGATGCGCACGCTGACATGGCCGGGCGTGTGGCCGGGCGTGGGCTCGAGCCAGACCTCGTCGGTGATCCGGTGGTCGGATTCGACGAGGTCGGCAAGGCCGGCGTCGACGATCGGGCGTACCGAGTCGCCGACGATGTCGTCGTCATCGGGGCCGACCGGCTCGGCCGACCAGTGCGCCCACTCCACGCGACCGAACAGGTAGCGGGCCTGCGGGAAGGTGGGCACCCAGCGGCCATCGACCAGCCTGGTGTTCCAGCCCACATGGTCGACGTGCAGATGCGTGCACAGCACGGTGTCGATCGACTCGGCCGGCAGCCCGGCGTCGGCCATGCGCTCGAGAAAGGGCGTCTGCAGCCGGTCCCAGCCCTTGACGCGGCGCGGCTTGTCGTTGCCGATGCAGGTATCGACGATGATGCGCCGCCCGCCCGACTCGATCACGAAGGCGTGCACCGACGCGTAGAGCTTGCCCTCGTCGGTGGCGAAGTGCGGGCGCAGCCAGGCGTAGCGGCGCACGAACTCGGGATCGGCCTCGGGAAACAGGAACAGCCCCGAGGTGGGCCTGCCGTCGGCCTCGACGATCTTGGTGATGCGCACCTTGCCGATCTGCCAGCGCTTCATGAGCCGCTCCTCGCGGGCGCGACGCCGCCCTGGCGCGACAGCGACGAGAACGGCACGCCCTTGTCGACCCGCACGTCGCCGGGCAGGCCCAGCACCCGTTCGGCGATGATGTTGCGCAGGATCTCGTCGGTGCCGCCGGCGATGCGCGAGCCCGGCGAGTAGAGCACGGCCTCCTGGAACCAGGCCTGCATCGGCGCGAGTTCCGGGTCCATCACGGCGCCGGCCATGCCGATCAGGTCGGTGCCGTAGGTGGCGATCTCCTGCAGCTTGCCGGCGCTGACCACCTTCGCGATCGAGGCCTCCGGCCCCGGGGTCTGGCCGCGCGAGAGCGCGGTGATGCTGCGAAATCGGGTGTACTTCAGGCCCTGGGTGCGCACGTACCAGTCGGCCAGCCGCTCGCGCACCGCTGCGCTCTCGAGGGCCGGCTCGCCGTCGACCTCGAGCGTGCGCGCGAGCGCGAGCAGGTCGGCGGCGTCGGGGCCGGGCGCCTCGCCCACCGCGAGGCGCTCGTTCATCAGCGTGGTGATCGAGACCTTCCAGCCGGCGCCGACCGCGCCCAGGCGCTGCGCGTCGGGGATGCGCACGTCGGTGAAGAAGACCTCGTTGAAGTTGGAGGTACCCGAGATCTGCTTGATGCGCCGCACCTCGACACCGGGCGACTTCATGTCGAGAAAGAACATGGTCAGGCCGTCGTGCTTGGCCGCGCCGGGATCGGTGCGCACCAGCAGGATGCCGTAATCGCAGTAGTGCGCGCCGGAGGTCCAGATCTTCTGGCCATTGATGATCCAGTCGTCGCCATCGCGCTCGGCGCGGGTGCGCAGACCCGCCACGTCGGAGCCGGCGGCGGGCTCGGAGAAGAGCTGACACCAGATCTCCTCGCCGCGCAGCGCCGGGCGCACGTGGCGCTCGAGCTGCGCCGGGGCGGCGTAGGCGATCATGGTCGGGATGCACATGCCCAGCCCGATCTCGAAGTAGCCGCGCGGCACCGCATAGCGCGATTCCTCCTGGCTGTAGATGACCTGCTGGATCGGGCTGCCGCCGCGGCCGCCCCAGCGCGGCTCCCAGGTGATGCCGGCGAAGCCGGCGTCGTACTTGCGCGCCTGCCAGGCCTTGCCGCGCGCGAGCGCCTCGGGCCCCTCGGCGTAGCGCGCCCGGTGGGCTGGCTCATCAGGGCGCCGCAGGGTGGCGTTGGCCTCGAGGAAGGTGCGCACCTCGGCGCGGAAGGCGGCCTCGTCGGGGGTGTCGTTGAAGTCCATGGCGATGCTCCGTGAGCGGGTGCGTCAGGCGGCCGCCTGGCCGCTCCACAGCGTGACCAGGCGATTCTTCCAGTAGGGGCTGCTGCCGAGTTGCACCGCGAGCAGGCGCGCGCGGCGGTAGTAGAGGTGGCAGTCCATCTCCCAGGTGAAGCCCATGCCGCCGTGGGTCTGGATGTTCTCCTTGGCCGCGACGTGGAAGGCCTCGGTGGCCGCTACCCGCGCGGTGGCCGCCGCCAGGGCGAGCTCGGGTGCGTCGTGGGCCAGCGCCCAGGCGCCGTAGTAGGCGTTGGAGCGCGCGAGTTCGGCCGCGATGTAGACATCGGCGAGCTTGTGCTTGATCGCCTGGAAGGAGCCGATCGGCCGGCCGAAGGCGTGCCGTTCCTTCGCGTAGGTGGTGGCCATCGCGAGGCAGGCACCGGCGCCGCCCACCTGCTCGAAGGCCAGCAGCGCGGCCGCGCGGTCGAGCAGCGCCTCGACGGCCGCCCAGCCGGTCACGCCCGCGCCCAGTGTCTCGGCGGGCGCGCCGTCGAAGCGCACGCGGGCCTGATCGCGCGAAGGGTCGATGCCGCGCAGCGGCGCGCGCTCGACGCCCTCGCCGGTGAGCGAGACGCGGTACAGGCCCGGCTGATCGTCGGCGCCCAGCGCGACCACGACCGCGAAGTCGGCCACGTTGCCGTCGATCACCGGCCACTTCTCGCCGTGCAGGCGGCCTGCCCGAACCTGCGCGCGCACCGCGGCCCGCCGCGGGTTGCCCGCGCCCTCGGCCAGCGCGAAGCAGCCGATGCTTGCGCCGGCAACCATCGGCGGCAGCCACTGCTGGCGCTGCGCTTCGCTGCCGTGGCGCAGCAGCGCCTCGGTGGCCAGACACACCGAAGAGGCGAAGGGCACCGGCGCGATCGCGCGGCCGAGCTCTTCAGCGAGCACGCACAGCCCCTCGGCGCCCAGGCCCGCGCCGCCATAGGCCTCGGGCACCGCGGCGCCGAGCCAGCCCATCTCGGCCATGCCCTGCCAGAGCGCGCGATCGTGGGTTTCGTCGCCCTCGAGGATGCGGCGCACGGCGCTCGTGGGGCAGCGGTCGGAGAGGAAGCGCCGCGCCTGCTCGCGCAGCAGCTTGTTGTCATCGGAAAAATCGAAATTCATCGCAAACCTCCGCTCAGGGCAGCTGGTTGGACAGCACCAGCGTGGCGGCGGCGGTGAACATGCCGCCCACGCCCTGCACGACGCTGGTCTTCACGCCGTCCACCTGGCGGAAGGCCTCGCCGCGCAGCTGGCGCACCGATTCCTGGATGGCGAACATGCCGTACATGCCGGTGTGCGTGTAGAGGATGCCGCCGCCGTTGGTGTTCAGCGGCAGCTTGCCGCCCGGCCGGGTATGCCCGGCCTCGATGAACGCGCCGGCTTCGCCGCGGCCGACGAATCCCATGTCCTCCAGGCCATACAGCGGCAGGTGGGCGAAGGCGTCGTAGACCATGAGGTGATCGACATCGGCGTGCGTGATGCCGGCCTGCGCGAAGGCTTCGCGGCTGGACAGCCGGAAGCCCTTCGAGGACGTGGGATCGTCCATCATCGACACCAGCGGACTGTCGCAGGCCTCGCCCGAGCCCAGCAGGTAGACCGGCGAGCTGGCCCGGCGCAGGTCGCGGGCGCGCTCGGCGGTGGTGACGACCAGCGCGCCGCCGCCGTCGGTGACCACGCAGCATTCGAGCTTGTGGAAGGGGTAGGCGATGAGCGGCGAGGCCATCACCTCGTGCACCGTCAGGCGCTTGTTGCGGCTGGCGCGCGGGTTGCCCTCGGCCCAGTGGCTCTGCGCGACCACCACCTCGGCGAGCTGTTCGTGGGTGGTGCCGGTCTCGTGCAGGTAGCGCATGACCGGCAGCGTGAACATGTTGGGCGGCGCGAACGCGCCGTAGGGCAGCTCGAACTGCCCGAGCATGCCGTAGGGCGGCCGAGCGCGCGGGATGGACCCCACCCGCGAACGGCCCGATTCGCCGTGCAGCACCAGCACCGTGGTGCACAGGCCGGCGCGGATCGCCGCGGCCGCGTGGCGCACGTGCACGAGGAACGAGCAGCCGCCCACCGAGGTGCCGTCGTACCAGCGCGGCGTGACGCCCAGGTAGTGGGCGACGTCGATGGGCGATTCGACCGCGCTGGTGATGCCGTCGACATCGGCCAGCGTCAGGCCGGCGTCGGCCAGCGCCCGGTGGGCCGCGTCGGCGCGCAGGTCGAGTTCGGACAGATGGGGCAGGGCGCCGAGCTCGGTTTCGGCGGCCCCCGCGATCGCGATCACGGCGGGCTTCATGCGGCGCTCCCGGCCGGCGCGAACACCGGCAGCATCATGTTGCCGCGGGCCTCGAAGCGCACCTGCAGCGGCATGTCGAGCACGAGGCGCGCGGGGTCGGCCGGCACGCCCACCAGACTGGACATCATGCGCGGGCCTTCCTCGAGCTGCACCAGCGCGATCACGTAAGGTCCGTCGGCCTCCCAGCCGGGTGCCGGCATGTGGTTGATCACGTACGAGTAGAGCTTCGCGCGGCCGCTGGCGCGCACCCAGGTGGTGCTGGCCGAGCCGCACTTCGGGCAGCGCACCCGCGGGTAGAGGAAGTGGTGGCCGCAGCCGGTGCAGCGCTGCAGCCGCAGCTCGCCCGCCTGGGTGCCCTCCCAGTAGGGCCGGGTGGTGGGCGTGGCCACCGGCACCGCCTTGGGTGCCGAGGCAGTCTTGACGGTCATGCGGGTCTCCTGGCGTGGGCTGCGCGGCGGGCCCTGCCCGTCGCGGGCGCGCGGCGGCCGGTTACCCCGGAGAGCCGCCGATCGATGGTAGCCCAATCGCCGTGTGCCGCCGCCGTGCGCGGGCCGCACGGTGGTCCGATTCGACCGCATGCGCCGGCCCGCGTTGGCCGACCGCGGCATGCCCTGGGATGGCCCCTGCTAAACTGCCTCGCCGTCAGGCATGCGAGCGCGACGGGCCACGTCCGCATGCTGCCCGCCACCCCCGATGGAGGCCTTCCGATGGCCGCTTGGCTCGACGATCTGCGCGGGCTCGCCCGGCGTTTGACCGAGCGTTTGCACGATGCCCTGCATCCAGCCTCGGCGCGGGCCAGGCGCCGTCTCGAGCTCGCTCTCGAGGTCGGCAGGGTCGGTGTCTGGGAGTACGACCCCGCCTGCCGTCTTGTCGTCGGCGACGACCGGTGCGCCGAGTTGCTCGGTCTGCCCGAGGGCACCCGGCAGTACCGGCTGCGCGACTGGCTCGATCGTATCCTGCCCGAGGACCGCCCCGAGGTTGCCGCGCGTGGCAGGCAGTGGTTGCGCGCCGCCGATGTGCGCGGGCTGCGTTTCAGGGCCACCGATCGGGCCGGCCGCACGCGCTGGCTCAGCTGCGAGTTCAGCGCCGCGCGCAGCTCCGGCGATGGTCTGATCGGCGTCCTGGTCGACGTCAGCGACGACATGACCCTGATCGCGCAGCGCGAGAGCGCATCGCGCCGCGCCGAACTGGCGCTGTCGGTGGCCGGAGGCTTCTTCTTCGACCTCGACCTGATCACCGGACGGCTGTCGCGCGATGCGCGGGCCCGTGATCTGCTCGAGCTGCCGTCCGAGGAAACAGCCGGCGGCCTCGAGTCATTGTTCGGCGCGGTTCCCGAGTTCGCGCGCGCCGGTGCGCTCGAGCGGGCGGCGCAGGCGATCGACGCCGGTGCCGGCAGCTTCGATCTCGAGGTGCCGGTGGCCGGTGAGGACGAGGCGCTGCGCTACTTCCGCATGCTTGCCCACATCGAGCGCGATCCCAGGGGGCGGGCCGTGCGCATCGACGGCATGGCGATGGAGGTGACCGAGGCGCGGCGCGTGCTGCGCGCGCTCGAGAGGGTGTCGACGCGTTTCGAGCTCGCCGCCGACGCCGGCCGGCTCGGGCTCTACGAGCTCGACCTGCGCGACGACACCGTGGTGCAGACGCCGATCGGAGCCCGGCTGTTCGGCCTGCCCTCGGGAGCCCCGATCCCGGTGGCCTCCTACCTCGGCCAGATCCATCCGGAAGACCGCGCCCATGTCGAGCAGGCCTTCCTTCGCGCGATCGCCGACGGCAGCGGGGTCGAGCTCGTGTTTCGCGTCGACTTCGGACACGACGTGCGCTGGGTGCGCAGCGCCGGGCGCATCGAGCGCAACGACCGCGGCCGTACCGTGCGGGTGGCCGGCGTGAACTGGGACATCACCGCCGACATCGAGGCTCGCGACCGGATCGCCCGGGCCAACGACCGGCTCGGGCTGGCGCTGGCCGCCGCCAACGCGTCGGTCTGGGAGTACGCCGCCGACACCGACCGGATCACCTGGGACGAACGTGGGGCCGACCTCTACGGCGTCGATCCCAACGCCGCCGGCGACCGCCTGGCGCTGATCGCCGACGCGGATCGCGCCGAGATCGCCGCGCGGATGCAGGCGTTGCGCGCGGACAGCGCCGGTGGCGATACCGGCTTCGTCCTCGAGTACCGGATCGACCACCCGCGCTCGGGCCGGCGTTGGGTGCGCTGCATCGGCAGGCGGGAATCCGCCGGTCGCGGCCTCGCCGTGCTGGCGGTGGGCATCGACATCGACGTGACCGCCGAGCGTGCCGCGGCCGAAGCGATGGAGCAGGCCCGCCTCGCCGCCGAGGCTGCCAGCCGGGCCAAGAGCGCCTTCCTCGCCAACATGAGCCACGAGATCCGCACGCCGATGAACGCCATCATCGGCATGACCGGACTGGCCCACCGCGCGACCTCGCTGGCCCAGTCGAGCTCTTATGCCGCCCAGGCCCACGCCGCGGCCCGCAGCCTGCTCACGGTCCTCAACGACGTTCTCGACTTCTCCAAGATCGAAGCCGGCCGGCTCGACGTCGAAAGCATCGCCTTCCCGATCGAGACCATGCTCTCGCCGGTGCTCGACGTCGCCGGCTTTGCCGCCGGCGAAAAGCACCTTTCGGTGCTGCTCGACGTCGGCCCCGACGTGCCCGCCCGCTGCGTCGGCGACCCTGCCCGCATCTCGCAGATCCTGCTCAATCTCGTCGGCAATGCCGTGAAGTTCACCGAGGCCGGCTACGTGCGCCTCAACGTGCGCCGACCGGCGCCCGGCCGGCTGCGCTTCGAGGTGGTCGACTCGGGCGTGGGGCTCACCGCCGCGCAGCAGAGCGAAATCTTCGAGCCTTTCACGCAGGGCGACCCCAGCACCAGCAGGCGCTTCGGCGGCACGGGTCTGGGCCTGACCATCTGCCGCCGGCTTGCCGATCTGATGCACGGCTCGCTGGGGGTCACGTCGGCGCCAGGCCGGGGCGCCGCCTTCTGGCTCGAACTGCCGCTGGCGGAGGTACGCGGCGAGGCTCCGCTGTGGCTGCCGCTGCTGCGCGCGCCGCGCGTTGCGCTGGCCCACGCCGATGCGCAGGTGCGCGAATGCCTGGCGCGGCAGGCGGCCACGCTGGGAGCCGACGTGCGCGAGTTCGCCGATGAGCCTGCGCTGCTCGCGTGGCTGGCGATGCAGCCGCAGGGTCAGGCCGTCGTGGCGTGCGTCGATCCGCGCCTGCTGCCGCCCGACCACGGCCCCTGGCTGAGGACGGTCTCAGAGTTGTCGTGCCAGCCGCGCGTCGTGCTGCTTGCACGTCGGCTGTCGACCCTGGCGCCTGGCGAGGCGGCGCTGCTCGAGCCGGTGCTGCCGTCGGCGCTGCGCCGTGCGCTCGACCCGCAGGTGGCGCCGCCCGGTGGCGAGCCCATCGGCCCGGTGCTTGCGCCGGTCGGCGGGGACGACGCCGCAACCCACCGCGGCAGCCTGAGCGGCACCGACGTCCTGCTCGTCGAAGACAACGACCTCAACCGCGCCCTCGTGATGGCCATCCTGGCCGAGACGGGTGCGACCGTGCGCGAGGCGCATGACGGGACGCAGGCGGTTGCGGCGGTGCGCCAGCGCGTGCCCGACGTGGTGCTCATGGACATACACATGCCGCTGATGGATGGCTTTCAGGCGACCGCCGCGATCCGCGCGCTCGGACCGGCCGGTCGTGATCTGCCGATCATCGCGACCACCGCCGACGCCCTCGAGGGCGATCGCGATCGTGCGCTGCGGGCCGGCATGAACGATCACCTGGTCAAGCCGCTCGAGCCGAGCCGGCTCATTGCGGCCTTGCGTCGCTGGGGCCAGCGCGGCCCCCGCCCGGCGCCCCGGGAGCTGGCTCCCGCGCCGGCCGGAGCACCGTCGACCGGCGGCAGCGCGGCCGCCGCAACCCCCGCGCCGTCAGCGCCGGTCAAGCCGGTGCTCGATCGTGTCGAGGGTCTGCGCGGCTGCCTCGGGCGCCCTGTGCTGTTCGCCCGGACCCTGCGAATCTTTGGCGACCTCTATGCGCCCGTCGTCGGCCAGCTCGCCGACGACGGCTCGGCCGAGCCCGATCTGGCCCGCCTGGTGCACACCCTGAAGGGCAGCGTGCGCTCGCTCGGCATGATCCGGCTGGCCGATCTTGCGCTGGCCATCGACCGCGAGCGGCGCGCCGGGCTCGTGTCCGCGGCGCGGCGGGCCGAACTGCGCGAGGTGCTCGAACTGACGCTCGAGCAGGCCCGCGCGGCGCTCGCCGAACTCGAGGAGGCGTCGCCCAGCGGCAACGCCGGCTGACGGCCCGCCAGCCGCCAGCCGCCGGCGGGGCTCAGTCGGCGAACCGGATCACCACGCGGCCCACGACCTGCCGATCCGCGAGCAGACGGAACCCCTCGAGCGCCCGCTCGAAGTCGATCTCGTGGCCGATGTGCGGCACCAGCACGCCCTCGGCCGCGAGTCGGTCGACTGCGGCGACGTTCTCGGCGCCCAGCGCCGGAAAGCGCCGGCCGTACTCGCCGGCCCGCACGCCGAGCACCGAGATGCCGCGGATCAGGATCTGATTGGCGGCGATGGTCGGAATCCGGCCGTCGGCGAAGCCGACGATCAGCAGCCGTCCGCCCCAGGCGAGGCAGCGCACCGAGGCGTCGAAGATGTCGCCGCCGACCGGGTCGTAAACCACATCCACGCCGCGGTCGCCGGTGAGCGCGCGCACCCGGTCGCGCAGACCGGCCACGCCGGTCTGCCGCAGATCGATCACCTCGTGCGCGCCGTTGGCCCGGGCG
>Ga0315904_10006049_pt1 | contig 16644 bp, 20 predicted proteins | sample LakEriMetagenome_6_FD_203529 | JGI IMG/M metagenome (GOLD analysis project Ga0315904, IMG submission 203529) | Freshwater fungal communities from buoy surface, Lake Erie, Ohio, United States - Buoy 12 MA120 | ecosystem: Environmental > Aquatic > Freshwater > Lake | place: USA: Lake Erie, Ohio... | reverse complement strand
GCCATTGAGCAGGACGCCGACCTCGTGATGCTGCTGTGGCGACCTAACGGTCAGGAGCACGGCGCAGCCGAGGAGCAGGTCAAACTCTCGCTGGCGAAGCACCGCAATGGCCCGACGGGAGAACTGGACTTGAAGTTCATCAAGGCGACCACCTCGTTCAGGGACGCGATCCCTAACTAGATACGGCGGGTTTCCTCCCCCGCCCCAAGTAAAAGACCCTGCTGGATTCCTCCCCAGCAGGGTCTTTTATTGTCCTGAACAGACAGGACAGGTGTCGCTGTATTGACCGCTATGGTCGTGCACGGACGAGAGAGGGATGACGGACGGCATGTCGCGCCCGATGAGGGTCTCGTAGACGACGCCGTTGTCCTTGCACCACTGGCGCAGGGACTTACCTTCCTTGGCTGCCGCCTCCTTGAATAGATCCCTGATCTCTGCGTCGCTCACGGACAATCTCCAATGCTAAATAGACGCCTAGGGCAGCGTTTAGGCGCTGTTCTGGCGTGAGGAGGGGTAAGATACCACCCCATGTAGAAACGACGCTCTCCGTGGCTCCTAGAGCCTTCTGGAGGGCTTCCAGTTCGGCTTCTAGGGAGCCTAGATCACCGCTCTTCATTGAGGTCTACCTGCAAGGTAGACCACTTGTTGTCAATCAGGCTGAGGAGAATCAGCGCGTAGTTGGCTGAGTCAATGAGGGCATCCCGTACCGATGGGTGCTGGAGTTCGGCAAGGGACGCATCGGAGAGGACGACGCGCCCCTTGACCACTTCGCCGTTGAGTGCCTTCTTGACCCGACTCATCTTGTCGTCGCTCATGCGGGAGAACACGCCAGGTACGCCGAGCGACTCAATGTTCGCTGGACCATACTGGCGCTGACGCTGGACGAGGATCTCCTTCGCCTCGTCGTACAGCGTGGTGAAGTACTCTTCAAAGTCCTGAATCTTCTGTGTGTTCTTCATAGATCCTCTCCATCCATCTTGCCTTTGATTCTGTCAGTATGAAGGATGCCACGGCGATGCGGCGTCGGCAATTCAGGCACTGGTAGAGCCTGATGCTGTACTCCCTCAACCGTCGCGGCTGCTTCCGCTGGGGCTTGAGGTCGCCACGACACTGGTGGCACTCAAGCCCGATGTTCACTTCTTGCGCTCGGCTGCCAGCACTGCGACGCACAGGGCGCCCACAGGACCGAAGGGGAGCGGCGCCAGCGAGGCGAACGCGGCAGCAACGCCGTACAGGACGACGGTGCGTGCGTTCTGGCTGTTCACTGGTGCGGTCACGAACTCGCGGATCTTCACTACTGGCTCGTACTCTACCTTTTCCATAGGTTCAGTCGCCAAGGGAAACCTCCTTCAGGATTGCATTTGCCGCAGAGGCGGCGATTGTGTGCGCTGCCTTGGGATCGGTCACCGTTGAGGAGATCGCGTCCAAGACAAGCGAATAGATCTGGAGCCACGTCTGTGCCCCTTGCAGAGGAGACGGCTTTCGCTTCGCCCCTGGGACGCTCATTCGATCTCCGCAAGGATCTCGTCGCCAGCACGCTTCCAGTTTGCAATGGTCTCGGTTCCGCCGACGATGTCAAGGGACTTCTGATCCTTCTCGCTGATGACGAGGTTCAGTCGGCTCTTCTCGATGACGTCCTTGATGTCAGTGATGCCGAGGTACGAGACTGCGATCTCGTGCTCTGGTCGGTAGATGTCGGTCGTCGCGTAGACGACGGTGCAGTCGGTCTCAGCGAGGAAGCCTCGCCCCCACCACCACGGCGCGTAGAAGACCTTGCCGTCGCCAGCCTTCATCTTTTCCTTGATGACCTGCCCGTACAACGCCGAGTTCGGGTCAAGGTTGACCGCGAAGATCGTCGCCTCGCCAGCGGCAATCCACATGGCCTTGTCCATGCCGCGCTGGGCGTGGATGCCACGGAAGGTGCCGCCAATGGACCAACTCATGTTGATCTGCTGGGTATTGAACTCCTTCAGCACCTCGCTGAAGAAGCCACGGTTGTCGGTGAACACCGAACTCTTAAGGATTCTCGGTTCAAGCATTGTTCTCTTCCTTTCCAAACCACTGTACGAAGTCTTCAAAATCAATGATCGCCAAAGCCCTGCGTCGCTTCCCAGCGCCAGGACTATCACCGACGACCAGAACGCCAAGTTGATCTGCCTTGGGATTCAGTTCCCGCAGCCACTTGTCGAGGCGCTCGGGATACGAAAGCCCGACCTTGCACTGGATCACAAATGCGCCAGCCTGCACGTCGTCCTTGCCGCCGTACATGCCCGTGCGCTTGCCGTTGAGACGTGAGGCAACCTCGCGTTCGAACGCGTTGCCACGCTGACGGGCACGCTTGCCACGGCTCGCCCGTGCGGCGTTCGCCTCGTCGATTGCAATGTCCTTAAACTTTCCCACTGACCAACCTCGCTGTCTGTGCCTTGCGACCGTCCCCGATGTTGACCTTCTCGCCCAACTCGATGGCACCAGCCTCAAGCAACTCTTTGTTCAGAACTCGGTTCTCGATGGTCTCGCGAAGGAAGAACCAGCCTTCTGGCGCCCTGATTCCCTCGTCGAGGTAGCGTCGCGAAAGGAACGCCCAAACTCGACCCAACTTGACGTCGACTGCCCAGCAGATATCCGCCCTCTGGACAATCTCGAGATTGTCGTCGAGGAAACGACCGTCGATCCTTACTTCTGGTTCAAGTTCAGACAATTGCGGTGCTTCCATGTCCATCGAATCCTCCGTGACTCAAGGTCGATAACGCGCACGTGGTACGCGTCCGACAACTTTAGGATTGTTTGGTTGCATGAATCGCAGGGCACTGGTAAAAAGACTGGTTCCATCCGCTTACCACTGCCCTTCGTCTTCACTCCTGCCATTATCGCCACATATCCGTCATGATCGAGTTAGAGGTGCGGTTCTCGAAGAGTCGGATGGCAGCCGAGTTCGAAGGGGAAGCAACAAACTCAGCCACCATCCGACAGAGGTCCCTCGGACTCGTCGGGCAGAACGCGCACCCTTCGTCATGCCCAGCCGAGGTCTTGAATGTCGAGATGCGTGCGAGGGCGCAGGTAGCGGCTGCCACTGCGTCCTCGGGTACCTTAATCACCGAGCGGCGTCCAGATCAACGGACTTGCGTCGCGGACCGTGACGTCCTCGTAGTTCTTGCCTTCGTACTCGCGTACGTTGCGGCGCTCGCCAGTGATGTGCAGGTTCGGGCGCTTCTCTGCCGAGTTCTTCGCCCGAGCCTCGACCACCTTGTAATAAATCTTGTACAGGTGCTCCTGAGCCTTCTTGTCGAAGACCGTGAGCGTAACGTACACGTACTTGTTCTCTGGAGCGTCGCCCTTCTGGTCCTTCGGAAGCGCACGCCAGTTGGCGTACTCCTCCGTCGAGCGCGAAGCGTAGAACTCGATGGCAGTCGTTCCGCTCTGGAACGTCTTCTCCTTCGGCTCCTTCTTGTCTGAAAGCCAGACGTCGTATGCTACCTGTGGACCGCGTACATTCTCAGCCATTAGAAGTCAAACTCCCCTAGGTCGGTATTCTTCTTAGCGGGAGCGGGAGCGACCTTCTCCTGATCCCCGAAGATCTTAGCACCTGCGGCAGCGACCTTGTCGGTTGCCGTGTCGCTCTCTGGATCATCGCCCGTTGGGACGAGGAAGCCCGTGAGCAGCGCGTACTTGAGAGCGCCAGTCGCCGCCTTGTAGGCAGCCTTGTCGCCCGAGTCGGCGCCCGTGCCGATGGACTGGAACGAGATGGTCTCGCCCGTCTCGCCGTCGGTCAGTGTCCATGTGAAGCGCAGCGTGAGCAGCGCCTGCTTGCCGCTTGGGGTCAAGCCTTCCGACACGACGTCGATTTGGGTTGGCGTCATCGAGACGCTGAGAGCAGCCAACTGCTCTCGCACCTTGTCGGCAACAACCGATGCCTGAACGAACTTGTATCCCTGCGCTGAGTTCGTTCCCGTCTTGGGAACATAGCCCACCGCTTCCATGACCTTGGCGATCTTGGCAGCAAGTTTGACTGGGTGCGTCATCCTCTACACTCCTTTAACCACTGGCAGCCCTTGCAGGGCCACTGCGCCTTCATATCTCCCCCACGGGAGGGCAAGCGAGGCGGCTTACGCTCACCAAAGTAATTCAGAGCCTTGAGTACGCGTACCGCTCGGTCACGCCAACCCCGCTCCAAAAGGTATTCTACCATCTGGAAGTTATCTGCGCAAACGTAGACCACACGAGCCTCGTGGGGGTCACCCGTCTGCGTCTCCAGGATGTGCGCATAGATCGACGCCTGGATGGCGTGCTCTGGCTTGACCGTCTTGAGGTACTGCATGCCACGGCTGTTGATCGACTTGTACTCCCAGACTTCCTTGATGCCGTCCTTGCGCTCGACCACGGCGTCCGCGTTGCCTGAGAAGTTGTACTCCTCCCAGATCAGCGGCACCTCTTCGGTGAACGAAACGAGGTCGCCAGCCAACTCGGCTTCACGACCAGCACGGTTGAGTACCTCGGCAACAACGTGCCCGCGCTCGAAGACGCGGTACAGGCTGTCTGGGAATGGGTTGCTCGGCTCTACGCCCTCGGCGCTGTACCACTGCTGTCGGATACACGCACCAAGCAGGGAGCCACGCCACCGACGTGCCGCAGGGCGCCCGACGGCAGCCTTGCGCATGAGGTGGGCGTCGAGGACCTTGCTGACGCTCATGACCACAACTTCTTCTGGTACATCTCTGTGCGGGTTGGAAGCACGCCGTTGTACTCGCGGAGGCACTTCTCGACCTTCCACAGGTTCTCTGGGTTGTGCGTCGTCTTAAACTCGCTATCACGAATCTCGAGGTGGAACTTCACCTTGCTGTTGTCCATGTGGTAATCTCGTCGGTCGCCGTCGCCCGTGCCGTACTCGACCGCTGCGTTCAGCGCCTGGCCAATCCTGGCTGCAAGATCGTACACCGTGACGTTCTCGGAGCAAACGTTCAGGATGCCGTGAGCCGATGGGTTGAGGGCAGCCAGCGCGATGGCGAGACCAGCGTCCTCGACGTGGAGGATTGGTCGTCGCGCATCCGACTTCGGCTTGATGACGCCCATCTGGATCGCCTCCCAGGCGAAGGCATTGACCACGAGGTCGCGTCGCATGTTTGGACCCTCGCCCCACAGCGTGCCGAGGCGCAGGGACACCCACGGGTGATTCTCCTGCTTCAGCAGCCACGAGTCGGTCTGGTACTTCGTGCGAGCGTACGCGGTCAGCGGATTGACTGCGGAGTCCTCGGTCGACGGCTTGTCCTGACCAGCGCCGTACACCGATGCTGACGAGATGTAGATGAACTTGCCCATTGGGTTCTCGTGCCAGAATCGCTTCGCCTGGAGCGTCGGCTGCTCGTAGTTCGACCACTCGGTATCGAAGGCGTCGAGTTCCCCGAGGTGATCGTTGCTGACCGCAGCCAGCCAGATGATGACGTCGTAGGACCCGAGCGGGTCCATGTCAAAGAGTCGTGAGTTCAGCCCGTTGCGCTCGCTGTGCGGGATATGATCGGCCTTCAGACCGAGGATGCTGTCGACGTACCAATCTTCGTCGATGCCGTGGACGGTAACGCCCGCCCGCTTGAGATGCTTGACTGCCGCAGGACCAACGTACCCACGGTGCCCGACCACTAGTACCTTCATCGCTCGATCCTTTCTTCCGCTTTCGTGCCACGGAAATATTCGTCCATCGCCTCGGTCCAATGTCGGAACCGTGGCAGTCTCGTGTTCTTCAACGCGCCGTACATCGGACGCGTCTTGTCCCATCGCATGGACCCTGTAATCTTACCATTGTTACGGTTTAATTTCCTAGCGTGACGTGCGATCTCCACCCACGTCGCGGTGCCCTCGTTCACGGCGTGGTACACGCCAGCGGTCGCCTCGTCCAGTGCCAGGTCCACCAGGACCTTGGCAACGTCTGGGAGGTAGGACACCCTGAAGAACTGGTCTGTCGGCAGGTCGATCTCGCCGTACTTCCGAGACACGAAGTCCACGAAGTGCGGCTTCATCGGCGACGGGTAAACCCCGAACGGGCTGCTGATGCGGACCACCGCGCCGCCCTGCATGAGGACGACCCGCTCGCCCTCGAGTTTGGTCTGACCGTAGATGCTCAGCGCACCACGGCTTTCGGCATCTTCGTCCAGCGTCCGAGCATCTTCGTTGAGATCGAAGACGTAGTCGGTGCTGATGTAGATCTGCTTGACCTCTCCGCCGATAATCTTCGGCAGGTCGACGTTCGCGAGCCACGCCGCATGCGGATCTTTCTCGCAAAGGGCAATGTCTCGGAGCGCCGCGCAGTTGATGATCTTGGTTACTCGATGCTTTTGAATCTGCTCGACGATATTCTCCGTGGTATAAGAAAACACGCCCGAATCCCACATGGGACTCGAGCGTGTATAGACGACGTGCGGGATTTCCCGCGCCTTGAGTTCTTCGATAACGTGCTGGGCAACCTGCCCTGTTCCAACGACCCCGATCATTCGACCCCCTCTTGTGTGGTGTTTAGATCATTTTACCACACTCTTGGGGGAATAGCGAATACCGCGCCATGCCAGTTCGGAGCCAGTCCACGAAGCGAAGTCTGGCTGCCACTGCCCTGGGCCATCGCCCCACAGTTCGATTACCGCGAAGCCAGCCGTCCATCGGCTGACCTGATGCTGGGCAAGGTAGCCCAACTCGGTGCGGCGGCACATCATCCCCGTGGAGATGGCAGCCGTGCGTTTTTCCTCAATTCCAGCAAAGCCGCCGATTGTTCGGAAAGCCACTCCTTGTGAATGATCGTGTCCTCCGACGACGCTGACTCCAGCCGCGTCGACAATGGGTAGGATGCTCGCGCCACCGCCAGTACTGCGAGAATACGTACCGTGTGTCGCAATAAGGTCTGGAGCGATCTGGTAATACGAGCGGAAATGTTCTGGTCCTGCATACGCTAGTCCTTCTGAGAGGCATGGGGTGATGTTAAGAGCGTCCAGTCTGAGCAGGTTTGCCAGCGACAGGATCTCGCGTCCCTCGGAGTCGGTCATGCCAACCAACTCTGGAGCACGCTTTGCCAACCACTTGGAGAGCCGCGCCTCGTGGTTTCCGTACAGGAAGAAGATCTGCGCTTCAGGTCCAGCGGACGCTCGGATCTCTGCGAGTCGTCGGTGGGCGTGAGCCAACTCTTGCTGCACGGGCATTCCGAGGCGCGGGTCCTTGTCGTATGCCGAGACGGCAGTCAGGTCAAGGATGTCGCCCGACAGCACGATGCGGTCAGGGCGCTCCGACGCTAGGAACGTGAGGAAGGAGGCGTACACCTCTGGGTCCTCAAACGGGAACTGGAAGTCACCCGCTACGACGACGAGTTCATTCGTCGATTCCGTGCGGTCTCCAATCCTCTGGACATAGTCCATTTGCACTACATCCACTGGCTTGATATAATTGGCTTCCGCTGGGGGGGTAGGGGGGGAAAACTTCTTAACCTGACCCCCACTGAATAACCCGTCCCCCTCTGGGGAGGGGGTGTGGGGGAGGGGATTTGAAAGCAAGAACTTCTGGTACCGCTTCTGAGCCTGATCTTTCGTCAGACCCAGTTTTCGGCCAATCGCGGAAAATGAGAACCCCTCAGAACGCAGGGCGTGAATGTCCTGTTCTAGACCCATCTTCATCTCCTAAAAGCCTGCTGCCAGACTCACAATCAGGGTGGCGATGATGCCCACTGCGGACACCAAAATACCCACTTTCCATTGTACACCTAACTCACGATCTTTGCCAGCGGCGCGGATTGCGGAGGCCTTGGCTTGGTCAACTTCTACGGCACGGAGTCTGCGCTCGATGTGGTCAAGCCTGTTTGAGATTTCCTCCCGTAGGCCGTCGACGGCTGCGAGAAGCGTGTTAAATTGCGAGTTCGTCACATCGTCACTCCTAACCAGTTGGCTGCGTCGCAAAAGCGGCAGCGAATGCAGACCCTTGAATCAGATCGAGTTCGACCCTTTCGTGACCCGCCGTCTCGCCAAACCAGCGGATGCCAGCGATGACGAACGGCTCGTCGATGTTTACCAAGCCCCGCTTAATCGACACTCGGATCGAGTCCCCGACATCCCAGCCGTTCCACAAGTCAACGCCGTCGACGACGACAGCAAGACCGACCTGCTTAGAGTTGGCTGGCTTGTACGAGTTCAGCAATCGATTGGCTTGGTTTTGAGCAGCAGCGGCGTTGATAAACCCTCCCTGGGCGGCAACCAACGGGAGCCGACCGTACAGAGCAAGGCTGGCAGAGTCGGACGCAGTCGCGCCGATGATCTGGGCACCGCTTGCACCCTGGGCCGTAGACCCGCTCAGGTAACGGTCGGTCGGGATAATCGTAATGTCATTGCGAACCCTGGCAAATCCAGGAGTAAACGAGAATGCTCGTACGTTCTCTGGGTATCGCAGGGCGAACGCAGTGCTTGCCGCACTGGACACCGACATGTTCAACTTAAAGTTCCCAGTGTAGGTACCGCCGTTCGTCGGTTTGTCTATACCGAAGATGACCTTGTCGCCGTTGGTTTTGGCGCCCATCTCCATGTCTGCCACGTCGCCAATGTACGTCACGACTGGCTGGCCAGCACTATATGTGGTATGGGTCGTCTGCGTTGAGCCACTAATATTGAGCGTCGCGTACCGTACGCGAGACCCGCTGAACTCAGTCTTGGCGTTCGTAAAGATGCGCGATGCAATAACTGAGATATTCTCAGTTCCTTGACCAAGCGTAACTTCTGGGATTTGTTTACCAGCGAGAGTTGCGTACCAGGTTGGAAGACCCTGGGCAACACCAGTTGCTCCAGAGTCTGTTCTGTGAATAGCACCATAGATTTGGAACGCGTACGTCAAGCCCTTACGAAGCGACCATCCAGTCAGCGTGCCAGTAGTATATTTGCTTGCCGATGGGCCAGTTACAGAAACAGCATCTGGCATTGCGGTCTCAATCGAAGCAGTGTTGGCATTTAATGCAATGAGTGCTGCCTTGAGTTCCTGCTTCGCCTCGTATGGGAATAATTCAACTACTCGGTTTGTAACTTTAAATTTTGTTGAAGAGGTATTACCATCTGCTGGTGTACTAAATTCTGCTACTTTCCCATATTCACCAATTGGTGAGTTGCCAGAATCCGATTGACCTGGAGGGGAGGCATTGATGCGGAATCTCCACTGCGGAGTATCGAGAAACAACGTTGTTGGAGTGGTGATCCATTCTGCGCTGTAAGTAATTTTAAAATATGGCGTGATGACGCTTGCAGTTTTTGCATCAGCAACGATGGTTTTAGTAGTTTGAGCGAATGCCTCAACTGATGCTGATGTAACATTCATCACAGTCGTCCCAGTGTAATCGTAATACGCATTACCGCTTGTGTCGTACGTTGCGCCGTTAATGTTGTCCTTGGCGATGCTGCCGTCAGTCTGATTGAATACCGTTGGGATGGACATCGTGGAGATGTTTGGGTTCAGCGGCGTTGACGAAGAGAAGGTGATGTTGTTGAGCGGCGTGAAGATCTGGTTCATGACGGCCATGTAGTCCAGACCCGTAAACGTCGTCTCGTATTCGGTGACATTGTAGTCGTCTAGAATGCCAGCAGCAACAAACTCCCATCGGTTGCGGTCAAGCGACCAACGGGAGATTTCGTAGTGCGTGTCGAGTGGCGTAAACTTGCCGATTTGTGGGTGATCGTTGGTAAGCGTCCAGTACGCCGAGCCAACGTCGTTCGCGTTCTCCTGAACGCCGATGCTAGACGCGTCGAAGACAACCGCTTTCTGATCTCCACGCCAACCAGTGTTGGTATCCAGTTGCCATAGCGTAATGCGGAACTTCTTCTGATCGCTCAAAGCCAAGCCTCCTGATATGCGAACGAGACAGTCGTTGAGGTAAGCGCGGAGACGGTCACGGTATTAGCACCCTCCACGAGGTAGGGCAGAATCGTTGTTGCGCCGAGGACAAGGTCCATGCGCAGCGTTGTGCCGACCAGCACCGTCCGCTCCTTGCCGTCGATTGTTACAGTTGTGTTCGCTGGGATTACGACGGCAGTCGTCCACAGGCTCGTCGAAATCGTCGCCGTCTGTTGGCTGCCATGCGTGCTGGCAATTGTTACAATCGGATACGCGTAGTAGTTACCGTCGTTCGTCACAACCGTGGCGGTCGACGTCGATGCGGAAACGTTTAGCGCCGCAGAGCGTGTTGCCTGCGACAATTTGCGCGGGTCCTTGGACAATAGAGTGACCGAGGCGCGGGTCGAGACGCCTCGGTCACTTGTTTGTAGGGTTACAATATCGCCATTAAGGGTGTACGCAGGGATTGCCGTTGGTCGCACCTTCATCAGTAGGTTGAGCAGGCCAGTCGTGTTGTTCGACGTCGTAATCGCCGTCGGTTGCACGAAGCGCAATTCTCGGAATCCGTCGTCCGTCGATGCAAACGATGGATACGGCTGCATAGCGCCGTTAAGTGCGTTCAGTTTGTCGTAGAAATCGGCAAGCGACGATCCGTATACCTGAACAATCAACTGGGCCTGTCGTGGCCCGAGAAGGGCAATGTCGGCCTCTGCCCCGTCTCGCTGCGCCTGGCTCTCAGTGAACCCGCTGATTCCTGCGTTTGCGTACGAAACGCTTTCTGTTACATAGCCAGAGAATGGCGTACCAACAGTCGGGGCAGCCGTAATACTGTTCAGATTGATGAAAGAACTGGTGGCAGTACCAGTCGCGATCTTGATCTCTTTGCTGAAATCCATGATCAGCCCAACTTTCGGAAGCGGCGGATTCGTGCCTTCTCCTGGCGCCAACGCTGCTGTGCGCTCATAGCCAAGTTGTTCATGCCCAGTGCGGTGACGTCAGAGTTACCCGATCCCACCTGCCACTGCTGGAATTGTGCGCGGTCGAACGTTAGCATCGAGAGGGCCTCCGCCTCGACAAACACCTTGACGGCGTTCTGGGCGGTGACATCGAGATTCGTTGCCGATGAGGTCTGAGCCGTGTTGATCTGAGTCCATGGTCCGTATCCGACGATCTTGAGCGTGCCCTGGTCAGTCGGCAGCGCGTAGCGGGTAGGCATATAGAGGATGCCACCGTGGATCTCCCACCCTGAGTCTGGGCCGTCGCCAGCGGTCGGGAGCACCGTCTCGCGGTACTTGCCGTTGCCGTCATAGACGTCGACTCGGATCGGCCAGTCAACCGTAGTGAGGGCAACCGTGAACGCCGAGCCAGTGACTGGCTGCGTGAAGGCAACCGAGTCTACGGTCTCAAACGGATACACGCCACCGATAGCGTCGATGCCGCGATTGATTAGTTCGCCGATCTGCGCATCCGACCACGTGGTCCCGTTAGGGTCACGCAGGGACAGTCGCAGCGAAGTGAGAAGGCTTGCGAACGTGGTGCTCATGCGATCTTGGCTCCTTTGCCTCTATTTTCGGCTGCCCATTTGAAGGCGTCAGCCCATTCCTTTGCTCGATCCTTGTAGTTGTACTCCTTGAGTACTCGCTCCTTAGCGGCCCCAGCCAACTGCTCTCGCAGGTCTTTGCTGCGGACCAACTTCTTCATTGCCTCGTACCACTCGCCGCGCCCGCGTGCGAGCAGCCCGTCGACTCCATCTCGAACCACCGCGTAGGGACCATCCCCACGTGATCGCTCACCGATGAATGCCGCCCCAGTCATGGCGTATTCCAGCCAGTGGAGTTCGGACTTCGCCTGGTCAAAGTCGTCGCCCATCAGCGGCGCAATGCCGATGTCTGGGTGCGAGTTCGCCAAGGCCTTGCAGAATTCCGCAATTCCTTCGATGTACGGAACGGTCTCATCGAAGAGCGGGTTAACGAGGTGTTCGGTTCCAGGATTGACGCCGATGAAGACGCGGGTCATCTCCCTGTGGAGATCGGTCACAGCCTTGCCAGCGTATCCGCCGACGATCTTTTGACGCGGTCCCTCTGGGAACCCAGCGTAGTCACGGATACGTGCCGTGCTGCCGTAGTAGACCATGCGCGGCTTGTCGCCCTCTGGTCGTGGCTCCGTTGCCTTGTAGAGTTCTGGATCAACAGCGTTGCGGATCACGCGGACATTGTCGTTGAATCGTCCGTACCGCCTAGCGATAACGTCTGTCGACGTGGTGACGAGGTCGGCACGCTTGGCCATCTCCTCGATCATTGTGAGTTCTGCGTCGACGTCCTTCTTGTAGCCGTTCCACGGCTTGATGTTGAAGTGGTCGTCGTCGGTCTCGTAGACAATCGCCTTGCCGTGGTTTGCGAATCGGAACGCTGGCCACAGGAGGCGGGTGATGAGGTCTCGTTCTTTCCATCCATGCTCGTGGGCTATGGCATCTGGATACGAGAATGTAACAAACGGGCACTCTTCCGTCTTACAGGAAAGTGTTGTGTTGTAGTATCGGCGGAATACGACGACGTCCGCCCAATCGACGTCCTTAGAGTCGAAGTCAATGAGGCCTTTGTTAAACGCCTCTGGCATGAGCATCTTCTCGCCGCCAGGCTTGACGCTGAAGTCGACCCGATTTAGGCCTTTGTACTCAACGCCATGCTTCTTGAGTTCTTCCGTAAATTGATGGCCTCGGAAGTAGGCACAAGGGCCGTCCTCGACGTGACCCCAAACTAAGACTTTCAGCATATCGACCCCAGCGAGCATAGAGGCCCGCAAACTCTTGGGGGGTATGTAGGTACCACCCTGACCCTTTTCGAGGCTCCTGGTGGCTCCTAGGTGCCTCTACGTTGATTCTAGCGGGGCTTCCCCCGCCCAGTCAATTGACCAGGCGGGGGTATCGGCGCCCCAACCGATTAGGCCGCGATTGTGGCCTGGGTCTTCACGACGCGGTAGCGCGGACCTGCCTCATCGAGGAGGAGCGAGCCGAAGCGCATCTTGTAACCGACCAACGCCTTCTGTGCGAGTGGGTCGGTGTGATCGCCACCAGGCGCAACGAAGTACGACTGGAGGGTCTGGCTGTCGCCGATGGCGTACGAGTCAGGACCAAGGAACAGGGCTGCGTAAACGTTACCAGCCGAAGCACCAGCGGTCGCGTAGACCTTGGCGTCCGAGGAAACGATGAAGCGCACGCCAGCGAACGAACCGATCTCTCCCGTGAGGAGTTCGCGGTTGTCCACATACTTGCGGGCCTCGATCCAGCCGTTCACGGCGGTGTCCGAAATCAAGTCGAACTCCTGTGAAGGATGGATGATTGCGCGGTAGAAGCCGTCGGCGAAGGCAGGAACGTTGGCGCCCTTGAGGCGAGCAACGGTCTGCTTGACGAAGGCACCGTTCAGGATACCAGCAGCAGCGACGGCGCTGTTAGCGGCGTTCTGCGTGAGGGTACCAGAAGCGGTTGCACCCCAGACCGCAGCGGTTGCTGCGTTCGTGTGGATGTTGTCGCGCACGATGTTGTCCATCGAGCGGACGGCCTGATACGCCACGCGCTCGGCAGCAATGCTGACGAGGTCATGTGGTGAATCAATGTTCGCGAGGTCCGAGATCGCGACCGTAGCGCCGTACTGCGTTGCAGTAAAGAACTCGGACGAAATCGTCAGGGCCTGATCCACAGGCGCAGCACCCTCGGTGAGCGGCGTGGTGTTGACCGCGAGGTCAGCGTAGCGAGCGTAGCGAAGGGTGTTCGTGCCCTTGATGAAGCGAGCAGGGACATAAAGCCCTGGCATCGCGTGAACAGCACGTGCGCGCAGTTCCTCTTCCGCCCGTGCAGAAACAAGTTCCTGTACGAGGTCAGCGAAACCTGACGTGCTGGTAAGTGTGGTAGCCATTATGCTACTCCTTTATTACTCAGCGAATGGATTCCCCAATGCCGCGAGTTTCTCTTTGATACTCTTGGAATCGGGCTTGACGGTTGGCGCAGCGGTTGCCCGACGCGCATTATTTGGATCCACGGGCGCTGGTTCCGACTCTACAATCGCAGAGGCAGCAGCGGCGTCGCGGATGAACTTCTCTAGCGCAGCAACGCGGGAGACCTCATCCAATCCACTGGTGTCCTTTACGAATTGAGACGCGAGTGGGAACTCACGTGCCAAACGCTCCTCGCGTGCCGCAGCCTCGGCAGCAGCAGCCTTCGACTCGAGTTCACGAATACGCGCCTGCGCCTTCTCGAACTCAGTCATCTGGGACTGCTCCTGCTCTGCCTTCCAGCGAGCGAGTTCCTCTGCCTTGGACTTGATTTCATCAAGTTCCTTCTTGGCAGCGGTGAGTGCCTGATCCTTACCTGCTAGGCGCTTCTTCCAAGTGGTGACGTCACCCTCGTTCTCAGTGGTCACGGGGGCTTCGACAACCTCCGCAGGCGACTGGACTTCGGTGCTGTTCACGACTTCTTCAGCCACAGCATTTCTCCTTTTCTACAACCCACCCCAGCACAGTGCCAGGGACTTTATTTACGGATTAAAGAACCTGTTGACATCAACCTGGATGTCGCTTAGGTCTTCCTCTATTGCGTTGCCTAGAGCGCCAACGCCACCGAGGAGTGCAGCACCCTGACCGAGCACGGTGCCGCGCATGATGGTCTCGCCAACAAGTGGCGGAACTTTGGAAAGTTGCTCAAACGAGAGCGGCTGGTTGCGCTGCGCTGGCTCGAGGACGCCCTTGCGTAGCCAGTACGGAGCGGCGAAGCCCAGGTTCGTGGGCGTCGCAGGAACCATGATGTTCAAAGCATACCACAGAGGTCGTGCCTCTGCTACCGACGTCATGAATCCACGGTCTGTGTTGGCATCAACGATGAGTGCCTCTTGCAGGCGCATGGCATTGATGTACCCAAATCCAGGTCGGACGTGTCCAGCGATCTTCGGCGCAAACATCATCTTGAGCATCCACGGAATCGCCTTCTGCGTCATGTACGAGTACGGGTAGATTCCAAGGAACGGATGGTTGATCGAACGCTCGAACCATGAGCGGTAGGAACTGAAGAACTGATACTTGTTGGCACGTCGCGTGCCACGGATCATGGCGTCAGTGAAGACACCGTGGGCAGCGGCTGCGATCTCTCGAGCCTTCGACTCAGGGATGCCAGACTCAGCAATCGCCCTGCCCCATAGACCGATGGTCGGGCCAGCATCGCGTCGGAGTACCGCAGCGAATGCCTCTGGGCTAGACTGGATCATGCCGTCCTCAAGGATGCGAGCCATGACGGTTCGACCGTCGGTGAGGCCAGCCTCAGCGAACTGCTCGAATGTCTCTGGCATTGCCTTCTTAAGGAGGTCGTACATCTCGTTCACGGCCCACTCGGATGCCATGATGTCGCGGATCATCAACTTGTACTCTTCTGGGTTATTGATCGCCCAGACGCCGTCCTTGATCGCGCCCTTTGCCTTGAGCACTCGAGACACGGCATTGTTGAATGCTGGCTTCTCGCGTACTGCGGAGATCGCAGCGACTGCGGCCTTCTCCTGGTCATAGAATACGGACTCGGCGATCTCGTTCGTTACTGATCGGCTGTCCTCGGTCATTCGGCGCACCAACTTCGATGGCTTGTCGCCAAGGAATTCATCGACCTGATCAGCCTTAATCCTGTCGATCAGGCCCATCATCTTGGTCTCGATTGGCTCAAGGATCTGGCGGAAGAACGGGTTACCCTTACCGAAGCGGAAGAGCGGGAACGCACGGTCGGTGACCGCGCCCATAACGGGCTTCCACGCCTTGGCCCGACCGCTGAAGCCAGGAAGCAGGCCGACGACGCTTACGTCGCCAGCAGCAGCAGTGAAGAGGTCAGTGAGCGGATCATTGTTCTCGATGTACTTGAAGTACTCGGCGTCACCGAGCACCTCTCGGAAAATCGTCTGTACCTGGTCGCGCTCGAACCACAGGCCGCGCATCGTGGTCTCCTTGCGTGCGGCAAGGTTGCCGACGCGGGCCAAGATGATCTCAGCCTCTCGTGCGGTGATCATGGTCTTCTTGGTAATGTCGGTGACGAATCGCTCGACGTAGTTCGTCCTGACCACGTCAGGTCCGTACTCGCGAGTCATGTTGTCCCTGAACTTGTCGAGGAATCCGCGACGCTTATTGACACCAGCGGTTACCTCATCCAACTTGTTGATTGCCGTCGTGTCAAGCAGGTCAACGAATGGCTGGGCTGAGGTCGCAATGCGAGTTCCGCCGAACCCATCGGACACACGAGTGGTGCGCTCGATGATGCCGCCCTTGGGGGCAACGCCGTATCGGTAGCCTCCGAGGGCAATGTCAGCCTGTCGGGCCTTGAACCCGTCTGGCAAGAGCCGAGCCTCGGTCTCCGTGAGTTCTCGTACGGTGATCTCTGGGTGGTTTCGTACCCAGTCAACGATGTCGGCAGCAGAGCCGCCCTTGTTCCACCAGACCGCAGCAACGTCATCGTACTTTTCGACGAGTTCGTCAGCGATTGGTCGGAGCGCAGATTCCAACTGATCAGCACCCATGCGAGGCTTGCTCAGTTTCTCAATCTCGGCAGGGCTGATGTCCAGTGCGGATCGAGTGATCTTTGCGTTCTCCCGCTCTGCCGCGAGTCGGCCAAGCGGCGTGTCTAGGAAGTACTTGCCGTAGTCGTTGATCCTGAAGACCGACTGCTGCTGCGCTCGAGTGCCAGCCTCAATTGCCTCCTGGACGCTGTCGTACTTGATCGAGACGTCGATGTAGTACGTGTCGACCTTGGCGTCATCATAAAGCCCGATGTAGTGATTGTCGAGTGAT
>Ga0315904_10006048_pt1 | contig 16645 bp, 16 predicted proteins | sample LakEriMetagenome_6_FD_203529 | JGI IMG/M metagenome (GOLD analysis project Ga0315904, IMG submission 203529) | Freshwater fungal communities from buoy surface, Lake Erie, Ohio, United States - Buoy 12 MA120 | ecosystem: Environmental > Aquatic > Freshwater > Lake | place: USA: Lake Erie, Ohio... | reverse complement strand
CTTTATATTTTGCTTTATCACCACGATATCCATGGCAAAACCCTAAAATCCATTTTGCGGATACACCCAAAGATTGCTGAAGATCATAAATTTTATTTCCAGTAAATTTATGGCTTCTGATTAATGCAATTTCCAAAAGATGACAAGATGGATTATATTGGTCTGCTAATTTATAGCATCCATCCTCAAATACAAGCTTAAAATCGTCGCTAAAATCAATAAACAAACGATTAGCTAAATCTACTAGGCTTCGTAGCATTCGTGCCCCAAAAACGAAAATCAGAAGTGTTTGCAAATACCTGTCAAAACATCACAGTATATTTTTGTACGCTTGTCAAGAGGCAAACGACTAGGCAACTCCAAAGTAATATTGGGAATTTTTCTTTTTTCAAAGAAAAATTCCATCGATTTATGATGCTTAGGTTTATTAACATTTGGATTGCTGACTATGCCGTTTTTTACTGGGTCTCCATGGATTGACCCATCTTCGATTGGCTCCAGATGTTTCTTCAATATAGAAACAGTCTTTTTCAACAAACCATCTGAAAATCCTTTGCTCGGATACAAATAAAATCCATCAACCGATTCATCTTCATGTAATGAAAGTAAAGCATTTGGGGAGAATTTCAAAATCATTTTTTTAGTTTTAGCAACAATTTTACGATCATTCGAGTCCCATTGCCTGTTCAAATCTTTATTAGCAGAATCTCTCCGAATGTGTCGCTCAATACCATGTGGGTTCAAAACTGGTATAGATAATAAATTTATATTTTTATAATTGTTTTTATCAAGCAAAAATTTGAGTATACCGTGTGGCCCTCCCGGCTCATCTCCATGTAAACCTGAAAGTATTGCAAGTTTAGGGAAAGAATCTCCCGCTTCATGGGTACATCTGAAAATATCATTATTTTTTGAGTCTTTGCAAAAAACTTTAAACTCACAGTTATTATCTACACAAGCTTTTTCAAACCCAAGCTTCAAGAGTTTGTATTTGTTTTTTTCTGAAAAGAATTCTAATAGGTTCATAAATTATTTATAAGTCAGTTGTAGAAATAATGATGAAACCAATTACAAAAGTAATCACAATAATCTCTTTGGAAATATTTTGACCAAGAATTATGCATATCAGGAAAATTTTCTTTCATATATGCAATAAATTCTTTTTTATTCCTATGTCTGTACTCGAATGACTGCGCTTCATTTAAACTTTCAAGAAAAGAACTAGGCATTTTTGTGAAATGCACAGAAAACCACGAATCGTTGATAATCACAAAACTCTTCCAAATCAAATAATCTGCTTCGTCAACTGTTTCCGCTATATTGTATGATTCAGCATTTTTTATATTATTTTTTAAATCATAAATCGTATCAAAAAACTTTTCCCAATCTACCTCATGATTTCTAGATGATATATCATTATTACTACTTCCGGGCTTCATTTCTACATTAGTAAATTTAAAATTATAAGTGCTCAAACTATTTCGTACATTTTCCATACTAAAGAATATAAAGTTTATAGAACTTACTTTTTTTTCGGTTTTTTGATAAGCAATAAAACCTTTTCCATGGGGAACCGGGAAATCATGGAAGCCTTTTGCTTTAGAAAGAAAATTTTGGAATGCCAACATTAAAATAAATTCCCTTGAGTCAATTGACTCTCAATCAATACTGTTGCTTCCCATTTACCAGTTTCATAGTTATAAGTAATTGGATATTCAAAATCAAACTCTTCCATATTATCAAAAGCATTACCAAGATTTTTGGTAAAATCTATTGTTTTAAAAATTATTAAATCATTTATATGAGGATATCTTTTTTTAAAACCCTCATATGTATTCAATTTATTTGAGTCAATAATTGTCATGAATCTATATTGCCTCTAGGACGATATCCTAAAAATTCACCTAGTCTCGAAGAGTAAATTTGTTGCTGAGCAACTAAGTTGAATATTTTTTGGGAATTGTTGTTTTCAAGTTCAACCATTTTTTCAAGAGTGTTTTCAGTCCAAGTTTGCATGTTCTGATGTTGTTCACTATTATTATCAAATGTTTTTGTGAGGTAATTCATCACAAGCTTCATAGCCTCTGCATGATCTTGAGCATAGGCACGGGTTCTGTAAAAAATAAATATACAAAACATAAGATTAAAGCACAACAACACAGTTAAAACAATAAAAAAAATAAGATTAATATTTTCCATAATCTATTTTATGTTGCACGGAATATTAATCAAGTAGCTGGTGCTGATGTGATATTCAATATTCCATTTTGTTTCCAACCAACAGAGTTAAACAACTCAATTCTATCATCTATGAAGACATTAGGTAAATTTGTTGTTCTGTTTGCTAAACAAGTAGCAGTTTGAATATTCACAAGCAAGCTAAATTCAACCGAATTAGCAACATATGAAGGGCAGAATATATTTTGTGGCATCCAAACTTGTACATTTGTATTAAGAGCAGCATCTGTGCCAAGATATCTCTTAATAAGTATATTCAATGTCCATATAAACTCTTGATTAAAGTTATCTAAATCATTATTACAATTTATATTAACTATTATTGTCCATTTTTCTGTTGTGCTGCCATCTGCGTTTCTTCCTTGAAGGTGCGTAGTATGAATGAAATTACCTGATGCTTGATCGTAATAACATGTCAAATTAGGATTGAACGCAATATTGCTGCGTTGACAAAAACTCGTCAATGCAGAACTTGTATTGAGGTTTGTTTGCAAAGTGAACTTCAAAGGCAAGTTCTTGCAGCCACATTGAGCAATAGATGATGTAGTACTGAGTGGGTTCAATGCCTGACCGCTGGTGGGAGTGAAGTATGGAACAAAATAGAATATATCACCTATAAATGTACTCGATTGTTCTTGCTCTCCCAAATATGCTGGCAAATAGGCAGAACCAGATATAAGCATCCCACCAGAACCTGTATAGTATGTTGTTTTTGCTACATCGACTGTTGTAACAGTAGCAACACCACTAACAATTGGGCCTCCAAGTATGTTATATAAAGTATATGGAGCATATGGGCTTGCAGATAATAGAGAATATGTACCTATATCAATATCGCCAACGCTTCCTGTATAAGATGTTATATCTGTGCTGTAAGATAAAAGATATGTTATTGAAGACAAGCCGATTGTTGAGCCTCCAGTAAAATAGCCTTTACTGACTCCTTGTGATATACCACATGGAGCTATAGTCGCTCTCTGTAAGGCAGAAGGACCACTAATATTAATAACCTCAGTACCGTAATTTAATTTTTCAGTTGATGCAATAAAACCACTTGCACCTTGGCCTGCTGTCATATAGCCAACAAAGAAATTACCATGACAAGAAGCTGAAAAAGCCCTTGGTATTTTCAAATCTGCTGATGTAACACCACCAACAGTTTCTACACTATATGTAATTTTATCTGTTGTAACATATACTGAAAACAACCCTGTATATCCTGCCGAAAAATATCCTCTCGCATCGTTGCCGTCTAGACTGCATATGCCATAACGAGCAGGGCTAGACAAATTAGCGCCAGCAAGAGATGCTATCCCATCTGTTGTGTAATTTATTCTTTCAAAAGATGAGAATATTGTTGATCCAGCGATGTCCAAACCGCCAGCTATATACCCAAAAGAACTTCCTTGAGATACTGCTCCCGGTCCAAATCTACTTGTCAACATATTACTAGAATTTGCAGAAAAAGTTCCAGTTGAATATAGTATTTTGTCTGCTCTGTTTGATGATATTGATACACCACCAATACCACCTAACATATATCCTTTAGTTTGGTTGCCCGTGCAGCCTACACCACCATATCTAGCTTGTGACAAAGAATTAGATGTATATGCGTCCATCACATTTGTTGCGTATATTATTTTATAAATACTGGATACTTGTGTTGTGTTATAGTTTGATCCAGTCGATCCCCCTGCAAAGTAACCTGCCGTTGCACCACTACCCGGATTTATTTTCGGATAATGCAAATAATCTCCATATATGCTGCCAAGATAATTTGCAGAACCGAAAACGATCAAGGAGCCGGAACCTACATATTCAGAATTTTCAAGTATAGCAGTACCAACTAAAGATATATTTTCAACTATGTCATACGCAAGGCAGTAGTCGGCACATTCACTATCAAAACAAAACGGAGTCTCTTCCAACTGAGGACAAGATTCATTTAAAATTCCTTGCTCTATCAAATACTGTTCATCATTTTTATAGACTGGTTTTGTGAACTTTTGGAACTTCTTAATTGGCCAATTCCAGTTTTGTTTTTTCAATTGTTCGCAAGCCTCACGGGGACTTCTCGCAATCAAGGTTACAATAGACCTTTTCCTACATTCGGGAGATTCTTCATTGAATGGACCATTACAGTTAGTTAAGTCTAAGCACTCTCCTTCGATTCTATAACCATAATAAATTTCTTGTGCAATACTGTAAAATATAGGCAGGGAAACATTTATAACTGCTAATACTTTATAAGTTATCGGCAAAGAAAGTGTAAAGCTATAATTATTATAAGTGCCACCTAAAGTCACTCCACCTGAAGATGTATATGCATATGAATTACATGAAAAAGTTGCAGAGCCATATATTATTATTGTTCCCTGTGTGTCTATATTTGTATTAATTATGAATTGAGCATTTCCAGAAATTAATATGTTGCCTTGTGATAAGTATATTGGTTGCGGAACTGTGATCTGAGAAACCGCAGCCAAAGCATATCTTGCTTGAGACAAAACAACAGGCGATAAAGATGAAATTACATCTGTGGAAAATATAATTTTATCAATTACATCCGAAATAGTAGAAGAACTCCTTCCTCCACCTATAAAACCTTTTGCGTTAGAGTATCCACCTTTGGTTAAATTAACCCCAGCCAACGCATATCTTCCAGAACTAAGCACATTTGTCAGAGCAGATGTTGTGTCAACAGCAAAAGCTATGGTATCAACGGAATCATAATTTTCTCCAATCCCACCTAAAAAGTAACCCTTATCGAATCTGTTTCCTATACCAGTTAAATATCTCTTGCCATCTGTCAAGCTTGCTGATTCAGTATTTCTACTTATTTCAGTAGTATAGTAGAATATTTCTGTCAACCTTGTGCCGAAGCCTGCTTCAATGCTGCCTCCACCAACATATCCCTTGTAACTATTTCCATCTATCGTACCCATGGCATTTCTTGCTGTCTCCAAGTTCGCACTTGTCAACGCAAGTTTTGTTTCTGTGGCAAACAATACTTTGATAGTATTTTCTGTTTCACTACCTGTGAAACCGCCAACGAAGTAACCTTTAGATATACCTTGTGATATTCCACCTAGTGTGTCAGTAACAGTATCTAAATCCAAACTTGTCACTAAATCAACTACATCTGTAGAATATGTGAGCCTTTCTGTAGAAAGAATGTAAGCACCAGTATTGCCACCAGAAAAGTAACCAACCGTTATGTTTTCTGATAAACCCGCTTGTTTTTCTCTGGCAACATTAAATGCTGCTGTCGTACTTACCAAAGCCTCAGTCGTATAATCTATTTTATCAAAAGTTGACACTACGGTTCCGGCGACCGAACTTCCTCCAGCAAAGTACCCATAATCTCCATCTCCAATTAGAGGTGGAAAATCAAATTCAACAAAAACCCTGCTCACAGCTGAGAGGCCTGCCCTTGGCTGATCAAGAGCTTGATCTGATAGTAGCGATAAGGCATTAGTAGCAAAATCAAGTCTATATGTAGTGTCAACTATCGTGTTTTCTTGATTTCCTCCTGAAAAATAACCTCTACTGTAATAATCCGATGCGCCAGCAGAACTTGATACTCTTTGCTGTAAATTTACAGTAGTCAAAAGACTTGTTACTTGTGTATTATAATTTACCTCATAAATCCTATTAGACAAAATTGCAGCGCCTGTGTCTCCACCAGCAAGATATCCTTTATTGTTGTTTCCATCTATGCTTATCATAGCGGATGTGGCAATTTCAATCTTTGCCGTGGTAACAGCATTTAGCGTATCGTTCGAGTAATTCAAAAACTCTGCTGTTTGCAGCATGGTCCCGCTACTGTAACCACCTATAAAATATCCGTCCAACCAAGCGTGAGATACTGATCCCATGTATCTTTTTTGTTCGGATAATACAGGAGATGTAAGAGAATTAGTTGTGTCAATTGAATAGTCTATCTTATCAAAAGTATCTACCTGAGCAGAGGAATAGCCTCCAGCGTAATAGCCGTATGCGCTGTTGCCATGCAAAGATGCCATTCCCGATCTTATAGTAGATAAATCTGCTGTAGTGACAGCAGCAATAGTATCATCTGCATATGCGATGCGATCTGTTGTATTTACAGATGCTCCTGTGTAGCCTCCTGAAATATATCCTTTAGAATAGGAGTTTGTAGTGCCCGCTGAGTAAACCCTTGCCTGCGACAGGGTGGCCACAACAGCCGACATAGTTTCTGTGTAGTAGAGCATCCTGTCTACTTTGTTACTAGCTGATGTCTGTATTCCACCTGCGAAATAAGCAGAAGCTCCAAATGTGTTTATAGGACTAGGAACTGGGCTAGGTTCAGGTGCTGGCGCTGGGCTCGGAGATGGTGATGGGCTCGGAGACGGTGATGGGCTCGGAGATGGTGATGGGCTCGGAGATGGTGATGGGCTCGGAGATGGCGATGGGCTCGGAGACGGTGTTGGGCTCGGAGACGGTGTAGGTGTGGGTGTCGGTGTCGGGACGGGCACAGGAGTCGGAGGAGTACCATATAAAGCTAAAAATCCGTTCTGAAAAGTACTAATTTCAGTCCATTGAGTAGTAATGTCTGCAACAGTATTGACAGGGGAAGTATATTGTAACTGATTGTCTGTTCCCAAAGCACCGTAATATCCACTTCCCCAAACCCAAAGAGAGCCATCAGACTTTATAGCGCAAGCATTTGAAGAATTGACTCCATATTTTACTTGCACCCATGTATTACCTCCGATGTATGTTTGAACTGGCGATGATTTACTTGAAGTAGTACCATCACCCAAAACACCGCTTGCCCCAGCCCCCCAACAAAATAATTGTCCATTATTTCTAATAGCTGCCGTATTTGAAAAACCACAAGACACATAGACCCATTGCTCACCTGCGACCAACAAGTCTGGAATAATTCTGTCTGCTGTGTCGTTTAATCCAAGCTGACCTTGGTCATTTCTTCCCCAAACATATAATTCATTCGAAGGATAAGCAATCGCAGCAGCATGATAGTAGCCACACGAAACTTGGCTCCATTGTGAATTTGTTGCTTCTTGCACAGGAGAACTCTGACTTACTCCATGACCACTAGGCAGAAGGATACCATTGCCTAATTGCCCCCAGTAATTATCTCCCCAGAGCCAAAGACTTTTGTCACTAGCTTTTATTGCAGCTGTAAAATTTGCTCCAGCTGAAACAAATTTCCAATCATATGAAGTATCTAAAAGACTCGGACTTAATACATTTGTTGTATATCCATTTCCACATTGTCCGAAATAATTGTAGCCCCATGTCCACAAAGACTGATCGTTCCCTATTCCAGTAGTATGAAATCCACCACAAGATATCATACTCCAATTAGAAGCGCCAGTAGTTACATTGACAGGACTATTAACAAAAGGACCGAAATTACCACCTAACTGACGAGAACCATTTGCTCCCCACATCCACAACTTATCGTAGGAATCTATTGCTCCAGCATGTAAGTTGCCAGAAGATATACCTTTCCATGATGATCCCGCTGCTATATTTTGAACAGGGGAACTTCTACTAACTATTGTTCCATCACCTAAAGTTCCATTTTGATTGTAACCAGAACCCCAAATATTACTTCCTTCTGTCGGGGTCGGAGTAGGAGTCGGAGATGGAGAAGGTGTTGGCAAGGGCAAAATGCCCAAGCCTGCTGAACCATAGGCATTTCCAGAAACTTTAAACCATTGATTGCCACCAGCAATAGTCTCGACAGGAGAGTCATAAGAAACATTATTATTTGTTCCAAGCTGCCCAAAATTATTTTGACCCCAATTCCAGAGACTATTATCAGTCTTCAAGGCTCCAGTCCAATTGCTGCCAGCATCAACAGCAGTCCAGTTATATCCTCCCGCTTGGGTCTGTACCGGAGAACTAAAAGCTAATGTAGAGCCAGTATAATTAACCCCACACGCTCCATAAATGTTACTTCCCCAACACCATAGTTGTCCTGTTCGGGTAATTGCAGCTAAGTGTGCATCTCCAGCAGCAATAGTACTCCAAGGCCCAGTCAAAATAGCCACATTTATTGGTGAACTTTTACTAACAACAGAATCATCTCCAAGTTGACCTATGTAGTTGTATCCCCAAGTGTAAAGAGTGCCGTCTGTCTTAAGAGCAGCACTAAACCTATCTCCAGCTGCAACATATTGCCAATCTGTATCTATGCCAATTTGAACAGGGCTGCTTCTATTCGTGGTTGTCGAATCACCAAGGGCTCCAAATTCATTGATTCCCCATGCCCATAATTTACCAAAGACATCAACAGCCAAAGTGTGATTTTTGCCAACTGAAACATCAGCAATATCAACTTTTGTTGAAGAAAGTAAATTTACTGGATTTGTATTATTTCTACCGCATTCACCAAATGTATTGTTACCAGCCATGTAAAGAATGGCTGTGTTTGAAATAGCAGCAAAATTCGTATCCCCAGCTGATATTTTATTGAATTTCAAGCCACCAAGCTGAATTGGAATAGAAGAGTTTGTAGGACCAAGTGCGCTATAACCATAAACTGGATATCCCCACCCATACAGGTATCTGTTGGAATCAAGAGCAATTTTGTATGAGTTTCCTACATCTACATCAACCCAATCTTGTATGAGTCCTCCAACCTGTACTGGTGAGCTTCTTGCAATTACGCCCGAAGCTGCGCTAGTATTATCTCCAAGCTCTCCATTTAAATTTGTTCCCCAAGTATAAATCTGATATGTTGGTGTTGGTTCTGGTGGTGCGGGAGTTGATTCTGGCTCAGGGGCTGGTGTTGGTGTTGGTACTGGAACAGGTGCGGGCACAGGTGAGGGAGATGGACTAGGTGATGGAGAAGGGCATGTGTAAATTGTTCCAATTACACCAACTCCAATTCGATATCCCGGTGGCACCTCTCGCAACATACTGCTGTATGTTACCCGTAATTTTCGTGTTTCCTCATTGAAAAAAATCGGAGGGTCACCAAATTTCTCACGATTGCGTCTTAATGTTTCTCCCCTTTCAGGTTCAGGCACTCTTTGACATAAAAGTTGCCCTAAAAGCCAACCTTCGCAAACCTTGGTTCCTTCTTCTGTCCATATTGGATACCCACCTGACTGAGTTGGCTCCAACCTACTTACTCTCAATAAGGAAGTAGTTCCCCCTCGACACGATGGATAAGGCTCTAATCCCTCAAGATTGCATTCTCTTGGACCAATCTCGTATAACTGAATACATCCACAACAATTATTGTCAAAAGTTATGTCAAAACCTACACTCGTTGCATCATCACCTAATGGAAATATTTCCCATAGTTCACGGGTACCGCTGGGCACAATGTTAAGACTGGAACACGCCGGTTCATTAATAAGAGTTTCTGGATTAGGGCTATAATTTGGATTCAGTTGTGCCCGAAAAGTACGGACTTCATTAAAGAATTCTCCAAAATAAAAACCATTGCAAGCCATTTTTTCTCCAATAAACCTCTTATACTATTAACTTTTCATAAATCAAAAACTCACATAATTTTTGAAATTATTTCCCAATCCAATTTTTTACCAACGCCAAATCCTAGTTATTAGGAGGTGCAAACTGAATCTCTCCCAATCCAGCTGTAAAACTATAACCAGCAGAAACATTTGTCCAAATTCCACCTGTAGCTAATGTTTGTACTGGAGAAAATTGAATACCATAAGTGTTATTACCGATTTGTCCACTACTTCCTAGCCCCCATGTCCATAAAAGGCCATCATCTGTAATACCTGCTGCATGATTACTACCCGCTGCAACCTTAGTAAAAAAACCACCAACTATATTTTGTACTGGAGAGCTTCTTGGTAATAAATCTGGGGAAGCAAGCTGTCCGAAGGTATTATTTCCAAAAGCCCATATTTTGCCATCATAATCAACGACTTGTGTGTGTGAATTTCTTGTGTCTACATAAACCCAAGATTGAGTTGCCATGACTGTTTGAACAGGGCTGCTTCTATTAACAGTATCATTTGTGCCTAGCTGTCCATATGAATTATTTCCCCATACCCATAGCTCTGCTCCTGTTGAACTATTATTTTTCAAGGCAGCAACAACGAACTTTCCGCATGCAACTTGATGCCAGTCAGTATCAGCACCAACTTGAATAGGAGATTTTTCGTATTTTTGAGTTAATAAAGGCAACGCAAAATAACCATCATTATTATTTCCAAGCTGGCCGTATGAGTTATTTCCCCACACCCAAAGCGTCCCGTCCGTTTTTATGGCAGCAGTATTTAAATATCCACACGAAACACTAGACCAAGTTGTATCCGAACCAACCTGCGTAGGACTACTCCTCGTATCCGTATCATTCTGTCCTAAAATACCAGCTATATTATAACCCCAAGTAAAAAGTGTATTGTCGCTCTTTATTGCAGCTGTATGAAATGTTCCACAAGATATTTCAGACCAATTATTTGCAGTTCCTATTAAAACAGGAGATGTACGAGTAATATTTGTACCATCTCCAAGCTGTCCGTTGTCATTCATCCCCCACATCCACAAATAGCCATCTGTGGTAATTGCCCCAAAATGATTTCCACCAGCAGAAATTTTAGAATAGTAAAAATTACTATCGATAGTTTGTACGGGGTAACCATATGATGGTGGAAATCCATATGGAAAATTAAAATTACCAAGTTGCCCATAACTGTTATCACCCCACAACCAGAGATTCTTAAATACTGCTGGAATAGGTGGCGGTATCGGGACTAAAGGAGTCGGTGTCGGAACAGGAACCGGGGCAGGTGTGGGCGTAGGCGTTGGTGTCGGCGTTGGTGTCGGCCCCGGAGGAGTCGGAGTCGGTACAGGCACAATAGGTGCTCCGGGGCTAAAAGGAGCAATTGGAGAAACGGATGGAGTCTGTGCAATTATCGTATCATCAGGTATGCGAACGCCACCATCCTTTTTTTCGAAAAGGATGTCAGGTGTTTGAATTCCATAATGATTTATAATATCATCTTGAACTTTTCGTTTTGATGGCATGCCCTCTCTCGTACTTTCATTATTGACCTAGTTTATATAGGCAAAAACCACGACTAAATATCATAATTTTTCCAACATAGTCTTAATCAGAGGATGCCTTACAATTGCATTGTCACTAAACCTAATAACAGCTATTCCCGGAGTTCCCTCCAGTCGTTTTACGATATCCATCAAGGCAACAGGGCCTCTTAGGTCCGATTGAGCGGGGTCACCATTGATAATCAGCTTAGCATTACTTCCAATTCTGGTTAAAAACAGTTTTAATCCCATGTAAGTAGCATTTTGGGCTTCGTCAAAAAGGCAAATAGCGTCTTTATGCGTCCTACCTCTTTGATATGCGATAGGTGAAACCTCAATACTGTGGTTGATAATGTCTCTTTGCAAGCCAGCTTTGCCAACCAAATCATCGAGAGAATCATACATCGGCATCAAATATGGCGCTACTTTTTCAGAAAATGATCCCGGCAAATATCCAAGACTTTCTTGACTTTCAATAATTGGCCTTGTCAAAGTAATTTTTTTCTTACTTTTAGTCAAAATTGCTTGGCAAGCGTAGGCTGTACTCAAAAAAGTTTTACCAGAACCAGCTGCACCGAGGCAAAAGATAATGTCATTTTCTTCGAATGTTTTCCATGCATTTTTTTGCTCAGAATTCAAAAATTCTATATGGAATGTGCCTGATTTTTTTTCTCTGGTTTCTGTAATTCTTGGTTGGCTTTTTGGTTGTCTGACAGTTTTTTTCTTGCTCAATTTATCCCCCGTTGATAGGTTTATAATCTATCTATAATGCTCTTGCATGAACTTGCTGATAAACCTTTGGAAGTAATTTATAAGCTTTTTCCGTAAGCTCCTCATAATCATTTACATCGACTCCAAAAATGCTGTAATGATGAGCTACATTATTTTGCATAACTTGTGGCCTTAAACCGCTCAATTGGGCCTTGATAGTCATAATAAACGAATGGCCTATCAAAGGTAAATTATTTGGCCATGGAGCTATTTTGTTGTAACCATCTCTTGACAAAAGCATGCACCATTCCTGAATGAAATCAACTTTTTGATTTCCCATCTGGTACGATCCCATCTGCAATCCTACCATGCCAGATTGATTTGCTTCCGCAACATTTACAAACACATCAATCCAAGATGGATTCAGAATTACTACATCTGAATGCATGAATATTAAATACTTTGATCGAGGGTCTGAAGCTTGTACCCCCAGATTGGCTGCTTCGGACCAATAAAGATTCTTGGGATTTCTAACAACCTTTACTTGTTCTTGTATTTCATCAAGAAATAATTGAGTTTCTGGACCAGAAGCGTTATCAACTACAATTACTTCATAAGAATTATTCCTTGAATTTACAGCTATCGACTGCAAGCATAAGTTCAAGTAAGACGGTCTGTCTTTGTGGATTATGATGATGCTTACTGCTTCACCAACACAATCATCAAGATTAAAAACGAGATCAGGTTTATTACCTTCTAATGGATTGTGAACATGTGGTGTTTTCATGCGTCTTCAACCTCTAGTTCGTGAGGATGTCTCTCACAAGCAAAACTTAGTTCTCCTTCTGGAGTTGTAATTTTTTCAACCCAAGAAGCTTTTTCCTTAGACATAAAACTCTCTACGACATCCTTTGATTTAGATGCCTTGTCCACTCTGACAAATAAATTACGGCCATCAATTTCCTGTGCGACAGTTAAACAAATAAATACTTTCATAAAGCTCCTGTTGAACCAAAACCACCTAAATTTCTTTTTGTGACACTCAAAATATTGACAACAGACCAATCAACTTCGTTGTTTTTTTCGAGTAAAAACTGAGCTATTCTCTCTTTTGGCTGTATTGTTATTTCGTTCGATGAAATATTCATCAAAATCACCTTAATTTCATCTCTGTAATCTGAATCAATTATTCCGGGAGCATTTGGGATAATCAGTCCTTTTTTACCCATAGAACTTCTGATGCAAATCTTCCCGTGATACCCATGTGGAATTTCAACCTTGATTCCAGTACCTACCAGCATAGGAATAAAAGATTTCAGAACTAAAGGTTCTGTTATTGATGCCCTCAAATCGTACCCAGCTGCCCCATCAGTTTGTCTCTGAGGAAAATAGTCACAATTATCAACAACAATGTTGACAACAACTTTTTTTTCTTTCTTCTGTTTCAGCTTCTCAAGAATTCGCTTGATCATCTTGTTTCTCCGAAAGAACGCCTTGTTCCATCTGCTCTTGTAATTCTAAGATATCCTGTTTTGCAATGACAGGGGTAGGATCAGTTTTATTTTCTTTGAGTAGAAACTCCTTGTTTTTTCTCTCGCTATTGATTTTGATACAATCATTCAAAATGCTTTCAAAACGAGAAAAAAAATTCTTCAGGGCTGAATGAGGATATTTTTTAGCTCTTTGCAACATCATATTTTTGATTGTTACATCTTCAATTTTTGCTTCAATATAATTGATTATTTGACTCAAATAAATTGGTGTCAAATCCGTTGTCTCTCTAAGCCTTTTTTCTCTGTCAGACAGTCTATTTTTGACTGAATCAGAGTTTGATATCTTGAAATTCGTATTTTCTGCCGTCATAGTCTTCCTTCATTTTATCGAACTGTTGTTGTATATCTTGTGTCTCCGCATATTCAACTGGGCCGACAACTTGAATTGGTGCGTAGATATCCTTGTTTATTTGTTCCAATACTTGTTTTTTTTCATCATCAGTCATTTCTGAAGCAGTTATTATGTCATTTGATTCTTGATCATAAAAACATATTATCTTTTTTCCATCTATATCAACAAGAAAAGACAATAAACTTTTTACTGTTATCATATAAATAAGATAGTAATGAGATTTTCAGGGTTCAAAAAATTCATCGAATCTATCGGTGGAGGCAGTTTTCTTCCAACGACTTGGACTGGCACAGAAGCCGATCCAAGTTCTTCCCTTGCTGGGCATCCTACATTTCTACCGGGGACAGATGTTGCAATCAGTTATTCTCCCATGGAAATTCCCAACACTCAAGTAGACGGCGTAGTCAAACATTTCAGCTACCGCACTAATCCAATTACTATTGAATTGGAAAACGGAACTAAACTAGCGATGGATGTAAAACAATATAATAATATTGTAGGGGATTTGCCAATTGTTCCAAAGCTTACATCACTTGTAATTCATTTTCAAAGAAGACCAGATGACAACAAGTCTGAAGTATCACAGATTGTCAAATGTATAGCTAAGTTTATTGGACCAGAGTACCTTAAAGCAAGTTACGGAATTAAGAATAAAAATCAGATGCCATGAGCAACTAAGAATTTTCTCACTTCATCTGGATTACTAAATCCTTGTGGCATGTCTACTATGACATTCGCAATAATGTCGCCTCGTTTGAGGTTGTTTCTGATGTCATACATGCCTTTATTCTTCACTCGTAGTTTAGTCAAACATTCTGTTTTAGCAGGCATTTCAATTTCAACGACATCATTTTCTGCTGTTGGTATTTCTATCTTTCCACCAAATAACATGGTACTAAATTTGGCCCTTACATTACAAAGAAGATTTAATCCATCAATTTTAAAAGTTTCGTCAGGTTCGAAAACACATTGCACATAAAGATTGCCAATTCTACCGTTATTTCCTATATTTCCTTGCCCATTTAGGCACAGAGTCATATTATTCTGTATTCCTTTAGGAACCATAAAACCAATTGTTTGTTCGTCCGAATTGGTTTTTTTGGAACCAAAACATTTTTCACATTTATTTAAAGCAATCTTCCCGTGACCCAAGCACCGACCACAAAGGGTTTGAAACTGGAAGATAGAGTTCAAAGCATTAACGACATGTCCTGAGCCATGACAAGCATCACAAGGCCTAAAGGATGTTGCTCCGAACCCCCTGCAAGTACCGCATGGTAATTTCTTGCTAATGCGTAAACTTTTTTCACCGCCATGGATACTGTCTTGTATTGTTATCTTGTAAATAATTTTTATATCTAAATTTTCTTGATCAAATATATCAAAAACTAAATTGTTATTTCCACCTTGTAAACTGAAATCGTATTGTTGTCTTTTTTCTTTGTTTTTCAAAGTATCATAAGCATTTTGTATTTCAACAAACTTAGAATGCACTTCAGTATTACCCGGATTTCTATCAGGGTGATACTGAAGTGCTTTTTTGCGATAAGCTTTTTCTATTTCATCTTGAGAAGCAGCATGGCTAACTTCCAAGATTTCATAAAAGTTCACGATTAGACTAAAACACCTTTAATGCAATGTGGCTCCATCAAAACACGATCTCTCTCTGAATCATCAAAATTTGGCACAGGCACACCACTACCAGAAAGAATAACACGATCACCAATCTTGAATCCCCAGTTTTCTGGATTCAAGTTTGGCCCCAAATCCTTTACAAACGCTTGGTATTCATTTGTAGGCTTGTTGTTGTTCAAATGCAGCTTGGTGTTCATAATCTCTTGTGCTGTAAGCAGTTCAAGAAGTACTTGAGAGCCAACAGGCTTGCAGCCCTTAACTTCCTTAACTTCGAAATTAGCACAAGCCTTAGTCTCACAATTTTTCTTACACGCCATTCTAAACTCCTAATTTGTTGAATCTGTTGTAGTAACTACGGAAATTGTGTTCGTAGTTGCCAAACTATAATTATTATAGTTACCAAAGTGCGGTAGTGAATCGCTGAAAGGCAAAGGAACATAATTTGAAACAAAATCCTCTTGGAAACTAACTGTATTCCAAGTAGTATTGTTATATGTTGTCGGACACAAAGTTGTATCTGTTTTAACCTTATCATCATTAATGATCAAGCTTGCTGTAAAAGGTTTCTTTTTTTGATTTATGAATTCTGCTATTGCTTGTTCTGCAATTATTTCTGATAAATCATGGTAAGAATTTACAGCCTTCTTATAAACAGAAACTAAAAGCTCTTTTAAGTCTGCAAGATTAAATTCAACCTTATCCATTTTTATTCCTCGATGATGTAGCTGATGAAATACGATCTGGTGTCTATTTCACCAATTAAAATGGTAAACTCCGCATTTTTCCATGTAAGTTCGGCATAATGGTCGAATATCGGTCCTTGCCAGTCTTTCCCATGTGGAAATGCTTCACATAAGCGTATGAATTTATAAGCATCCGTACCAGATAATGATTCCATATATGTGATAGGTTTAACATTTATTGCATCACAATGAACATAATCAGAAAGACATCTTAAAAGTTTCGATATTGTTACCCTTTGAAAACCATGTCTTTTTAAAGAAATTGATTCTTCTATGCTTTTTATTGTTGAACAAATTTCTTTAGAAATATTTGTACATCCCATTTTATACATGACATCTTTTTTATTTTGCAAATCATTTTTCAAATTATCAATCAAATTTGAGTT
>Ga0315904_10006045_pt1 | contig 16650 bp, 16 predicted proteins | sample LakEriMetagenome_6_FD_203529 | JGI IMG/M metagenome (GOLD analysis project Ga0315904, IMG submission 203529) | Freshwater fungal communities from buoy surface, Lake Erie, Ohio, United States - Buoy 12 MA120 | ecosystem: Environmental > Aquatic > Freshwater > Lake | place: USA: Lake Erie, Ohio... | reverse complement strand
AACCGACGACTGATTCGTGATTTTGAGGTTCTTCCAGAACATTCGGTGGCAATGATTCAAGTCGCAATGATCAAGCTTATGCTGCGCAGAATCGCATGCTGAGATATTTTTCAGACAGGCTCTGAGATGACCGAGAAACCAACCGGGAACCTGAAAGTCTCATTCCACCCGACCGACGAGTGTTCTCCACCGCGGCCCACGATCACGCACCGGAAGTAAGCCCGGCGCGGACTTTGGCGAATCCCGGCTTGATGGTGTCGAAGATGATCCTGAGCCGTTTGTCGAATGGAGTGAAGGCGCTCTTCATCGCGTTCAGTGAGAGTTTTTCAAGTTCCGCCAGGCTGAGGTCGAACAACTCCGTGGCCAGCGTGGTCTCTTTGGTCATCGTCGTGTCGCTCATCAGGCGGTCGTCGGTATTCAGGCAAACCCTGAACCCGCGGCGGAAGAACAGGCCGAAGGGGTGATCCTCAAGCGACGGGCAGGCACCGGTGTGGAGATTGCTAAGCAGGCACATCTCCAGCGGGATGCGGCGATCCAGCACATACTGAGCGAGCCGGCCGAGGTGCATCGAGCCGTCCGGAAACACCTCGATGTCGTCCCGCAACCGCGTGGCATGGCCGAGCCGGTGGGCGCCGCAATATTGCAGCGCCTGCCAGATCGACTCCGGGCCATAGGCCTCGCCGGCATGGATGGTGATGTAGAAGTTCGCCCGTTCGATCGCCTGGAACGCATCGACATGTTTCTTCGGCGGAAAACCATCCTCGCCGCCCGCCAGGTCGAAGCCCACCACCCCGGCGTCGCGACAGCGGATCGCGAGTTCGGCCGCCTCGTCGGAATTCCTCATGTGGCGCATCGCGCAGATGATCAGGCCCCACTGCACGCCGTATTGTTTCTCCCCGCGTTTCAAACCCCGGATCACCGCGTGGACCACTTCGTCCTGGGTGAGCCCCCGTTCGGTGTGATAAACCGGAGCGAAACGGACTTCGGCGTAAACCACTCCGTCCTCGAACATGTCCTCGATGAACTCGAAGGCCACGCGTTCGAGCGATTCGGCCGTCTGCATCACCGCGATGGTGTGCTGAAAGCCTTCGAGATACTCGGGCAGATTGCCCTTTTGCGCTCCGCGGTGAAACCACGCCGCCAACTCCGCCGGATCGGTGGTCGGCAGACCGTCGTAGCCGAGTTCAGCCGCCAGTTCGATGACCGTGGACGGCCGCAATCCGCCGTCGAGGTGTTCATGGAGCAGCACTTTAGGCAGGGCGCGGATATCGATCGCCGCCGTCAGCTTGGTGCCGCGCAGTGGAATCGCAGGATGAACCGGAACAGGCATGGGACGCTTCACTCACCGAGAAAGACAAACTCCTCCGCCACACGGTTCAACGACCGGCGGGCGGATGGAAGGGATTCCGCGAGCGTGCCGAAAACCCGTCGACCGGTATCCGTGGACGCGAGCCGACACTCGGCGGCGCTCCGATAGGCGTGGCTGGCGAAGGTTTCATAAAACCCGAGATCCGGTGCCTCACCCCGCTCGCTCCGGCGGTTCAGAAACTGCGGATACAAGCCGGTGAGCACCAGAAACTGATCGCCCGCCGCCACTTGCAGGTGAAATCGCATCCGCCCCTTCGAACGCGAAATGAACGACAGGAACTGCGCCGCATGCGTGAAGCCACGCGTCACATCCTCCAACGGATCGCCGCCGGTGAGCGCCACCCGTCGCGCCAAGACCCCGGCCACGTAGTCGGCCAGCGCCACATCGGACAAATCCGCATCCAAAAACGAGTGCCTCACCAGCACGTAAAAATAAAACCTCGGCGATACCGCCAAGGCCGATGGCGAACCGATCAAACAGCGGAACACCTCCTTCAAATCGAGAATTTCACGCCGTCCGTCCGGATCGCCCCACAGCTTGGTCAGGTGCCGGCGACTGCTCTCGTCGGACAAGGCAGCCGCCACGAAATCAAAGTCCGCCCGGGAAAAGCGGTTCTTCGTCAGCGGCATCCAGTGCTCCAGCATTCAGGCAGTGCTCCTAGCAAAAGTTGACCCGAAATGGCCAGAAAATTGTTAAGAAATCTGAAATACTTGTCCGAAAATGCCCGAAAACTCGGCGATTTCTCCTGGTTTTTCGCCGGTTTCCCCGCCGCCAATTTGGCCTTGCATCCTCATTTCGAGGCGCTTACGTAGGTCCGTCCTCGGCGGCAGCCGCCGAGGGAATCAACCAACTGACAAACACGATGAACCTGACCCGGAAAACCAAATCCGTGGCCCTGGCAATCGCCGGCGTCATCCTGCTCCCGAGTTGCTCGACCATCGGGAACGCGACATCCAAGAAATCGGCCGATCCCCAATATGCGGTCAAATCCACCGAGCACGGCAAGGCCTCCTGGTATTCGATCGCCACCAACCGCGGCACCAAAACCGCGAGTGGCCAGCGACTTTGCAACCACGGAGCCACCGCCGCCCACAAAACCCTTCCCATGGGCACCAAGGTCCGCGTGACCAACCAAGCCAACGGCAAGTCCGAGGTGGTGACCATCAACGACCGCGGCCCCTACATCCGCGGACGCATCATCGACGTGACCATCGGGACCGCCGAACGCCTCGGCTTCCGCAGCCGTGGCATCGCTCCCGTCAAGGTCGAGGTCCTCGACCATTCGAAGAACGACTGAAGCCCGTCCGTCCCCTTCCCCACCCGCCTCCGGCCAGCCCGGCAGGCGGGTTTTTCTATCGGCGCAGGTAGGAGATTCCGGCGGACAGCCATGCGGTCCAGTCACTGATGGATCGTTCCGGCTTCCTATCCGCACACCATCCGATCGCCATCGCCGAGGATCGCCGACGAGGAACAAACCACCTTCAAACACGAAAACCTCGGCGGCGCGATTCAGGTCATGGCACCAACCTTGCACCATGCGATTTGCGCAAGCGCGAATCCGGCACTCGGGACCAGGCTCCGCCGAAAAACCCGAAGACTGGCTTCGCGACCAGCGCCTTCTCCGGCATCCAAGCTGTGATTCCGTTGCCCGAAACCGACAGTGGAATTCCCATTTTCGGCACTTTGCGAGCCGGGCGGCGATGGACGAATCCAAGCGGACAGACTGCGGGAGCTTGAAAATCAATCCTTGCTAAGATTCAGGGCATCCCCCAGTTTTTCCGTGAGCGATGCTTGGGCACGTCCATTCCCATTCGGCTACGGATCCGTCCCAGAGGACGAGAGTAAGCCGTGCCCGCTCACTGCCTTCGGCGCGGCCGTTCCGGGTGGCCGTTTTTTTCACATCGCTCCATTATCTGGCAGTCGTCGCGACGCTATCGGCGCTGGGCATGGTGCTCACGCATCCGAGCCAGTTGGCGTCCGGCTTTTTTGTCGGCGGGCTGGTGGCGAGCGCGATCACCTGGCTGGTGGCGTTTTTCAAGCGGCGCTCGACAAGCTGCCCGCTGTGCCGGGGCACGCCGCTGTTGAATACCGGCGCGCACACCCACGCGCGGGCGTGGCGGTTCTTTCCGCTCAATCACGGGACGACGGCCGTCGTTTCCATCATGTGCTGCCAGCGCTTCCGCTGCATGTATTGTGGGTCGGACTATGACCTGCTCAAGCCTTCGTCCCGCTTGCACGGGCACGAGGAAGCGGATGACCAGGCGGACTACGAAGGACGGTTCTGAGCGTGGCGCAGGGCCATGGGCCAGGCTACTTCGGGGACCAGGGTCTTCCAGGATTCGTCTCCGGCAAGGATCAGACGGCAGACATCTCGGCCGGTGTAGGCGAGGCCGCCCTCGTCGCCGACATCAATGCCGAGGATGCGGCCATTGCCGACGAAGTGCTGGTAGAGATGCACGCAGTTCTCGGGGGCCTTGAAGGTGGCGGCGGTGACCAACTCGCCGGTGCGCCGGTTTTTCCACGGGAACACGTGCAGGGTGACGCCTTCCTTGAACAGGCGGCCGAACGACTCTAACAGTCCGCCGGCGAGATTGCCGGACCACTTGGCCTTGAACAACTCGTTGAGCAGGCCGATGGAAAGGATGATGCCCACCGGCTTGTTGGTGCAGCGGTTGAGGAAAGCGGCGATGCGATGAAACTCGGCGCAGCGGGAAACCAGCACCGTCTTGCCAAGTGACTGAAGCGCGTCCGAGCGGTCGATGAAATCGACGGGATCGATGCCCGGGCCGCGCAGCAGGTTATGCATCGAGATTTCGCAGAGTTCGACGGCCTTTCCGGTGTCTTCGGGAGCCAGCAGGCTGGAAAAACCCTCGCGGGCGTCCTCCAGCATGGAGAGGTGGAGGTTCAGGACCGGATCGAAGCTGCCGCGCAGCAACAGCACCGGCTTCTTGTAAAGCGCCTCGGCCGGCTGGACCACTTCGCCGCTGGGCAGGAACATGGTCGCGTCCGTGAGACCGCTTTCGACAAGCTGGAGCGCGCAGAGGCGGTTGTCGAAGAAACCGTAGCCGTGGCCGGTGAACTTGAGCAGGTCCACCTCGGCCCGGCCGGGAGCGAGGTTGTCGAGCAGCGACTCGACGAAGCGCTTGAGATGCGCGCGGTGGCGGAACGCGGAATGGATCAGGTTCACGCCGATGACGCCGAGGGCCTCCATCTGGTCGATGGTCCGCTGGTCCAACAGGCGCACGTGGAGGACGATGTCCGAGGGCGGATCGCCGGGTTTCATCTGATAGCGCACGCCGAGCCAGCCATGGCACTCGCCGCTGTCGTTGTAGCCGCGGGCGCGCACGGTGTTGCAGAACGAGAAGAAGGTGGTGTCCGCGCCGCGTTTCGGCCCGAGACGCTCTAACAGGATGGAGTATTCGTGATCGAGCATCGCGCCGAGCCGCGTGGCGGAGACATAGCGTTCGGCGCGGCCGTAGATGGCATCGCTCATCGTCATGTCATAGGCGGAGATGGTCTTCGCGACGAGTCCGGCGGTGCCGGAGGCGCGGAAGAACCAGTTGGCGGTTTCCTGCCCCGCCCCGATCTCGGCGAAGGTGCCGTAAACCTGCGGATCGAGGTTGAGTTCGAGGACCTTGTCGTAAGTCGTGGCGTTCACTGGGAGTCTTCGGTTTCGAGAACCCATCCGTCGCCCAGCACGCGGTCGATCAGCACCTGGTTGCGCGACGCGGCGCCTTCCGGGAACCGCAGGCGGAGGATGTAGTTCACTCGCTGCACATCCGGAGACGGGCGGAGGCGCGCGTCGGTCACGGAATCGCGTTCGGCATAGCCGTAAATCGACGTCGAGCCGTCCGGAGATTCGAGCCGGTAGGAACGCCACTTGGATTCGTCACGAAAGGCCATGTTGTAGTAGTCCACATCACTGAGCACGACGCGGAACAGGCGGGGAGCCTCGGGTTTTTCCGTTAGAAAATCGTCCCACGGCATCTCGGACCAACCGGCCCAGCTTTCCCAATCGATCTTCGGGCCGCCGGCGGTTTCGACAAACGAGAGATAGGCCTCGCTGAAGTCGCGTGTGCGAACCCTGACGGAAGCGATGTTTCCCTGGCGGAGCACGTCGAGATCGATGTTGAAGGCCGCCATGCCGGGAGCATCCAGCGTGCCATCCGGGTGTGTCCGGCGAATGCGTTCGGCGGTTCGTTCGGGATCGCGCACCAGTGGCAGCAGTTCATCGACGGTCCGCGCCTCGAGAAAGGCCCTGGCCATCGGCTCGGCGAGGCGCAGAAACTCGGCGTCGCCACGCACGGTAATGGTTTCCTCCGGAGCGGACCCGCCATTCGCCGCGGATGCGACCGGAGGTGTGGACGCGGGATTTTCTCCGGAAGAGCCATCGGACATCGCCGCAAGCACTCCGGCGACGATGAGCACAAGAGCGGTGGAACCGCCGATAAGCATCCACATCATCTGGCGCCTTTCACCACGGCGTGAACCGCTGCGGCCCGAAGCACTGTCCCAGGAGTGCCCGTCCCCGCGCCGCGACTTCCTTTTCCGCCGGCGATGAGGCTCCTCCACCACAGCCGTGGGAGCGGCGACCTCCTTGGGCGGCTCCTGCTGGCGGATCGGAACGACCAAGGGCGGCGGACGGTCACCGGCCACCGGAATGCGCAACATGCGCCGGCAACTCGGACACACCACACCGCGCCCGTCGTGATCGCGCGGGACGCGAAACACAAACCGGCAGTCGGGGCATACGAACCCGCTCCAGCGGCGGGCACTCTCCATGGTTTCGGACACGGCCCAAACTGAGCGGCACCCGCCCCCCTCTGCAAGCGCGGGATTCGCAATCGCCGCTTGATCCGCCGCCGGTCCGCCGCGAGAACAGCGCGCATGAGTTTTGATTTCGACACGCTCATCGTCCGCCGGGGCACCGGATGCATCAAATACGACCGGCGACCCGAACTCGATCCGTTCTGGGTGGCGGACATGGATTTCGTGTCCGCGCCCTGCATCATCGACGCGCTTCACCGCCGCGTGGATCACGGGGTTTTCGGTTATGCCCAGGCGCATGCGGGATTGAGCGAGGCCATCCTCGGTTATCTGAAAAGCCGGCGGAATGCGGACGTGCCCCAGGAACACATCGTCCATCTCGGCGGCTTGGTGCCCGCGCTGTCGCTCGCCGCGCGGGCCTTCTGCAAGCCCGGTGACGCGGTGATGACCTGCACGCCCGTCTATCCGCCCTTCCTCGGGGTGCATCACGACGCGGGCGTGGGATTGCAAACAGTGGACCATGTTTTGGCGGATGGAAACTGGACCTTCGACTGGGATGCGATGGAGAAATCCGTGACGCCGGCCACCAAGGTGTTCCTGCTCTGCAATCCCCAGAACCCTCTCGGACGGGTGTTTCCGATGTCGGATGTGCTGCGGGTGGCGGAGTTTTGCGAGACGCATGATCTCATCCTGGTGTCCGACGAGATCCACTGCGATCTGATCTTCGACGAGGCGGCCACTCCGCATGTCTCCGCGCTCAACCTGCCCGCGCGATTCGCGAATCGGACGATCACCCTGCTATCCCCCAGCAAGACCTGGAATATCGCGGGGCTCGGTTATGCCTATGCGGTGATCCCGAATGATTCGGTCCGGCGCGCGTTCTGCGCCGCGCGCGGCCACACGCTCTCGGAAATCAACGCACTTTCCTACTACGCCGCCGAGTCCGCCTATCGCGACGGCGAGCCATGGCGGCGCGAACTCGTCTCCTATTTGAAGGCCAACCGCGACGCGCTGGTCTCCTTCGTCTCGGAACGCCTGCCATCCCTAACAGTCCGGCCGGGCGACGCCACCTATCTCGCGTGGATCGACGCCAGCGGCCTCGGAGTGGAAAACCCGGCGCTGCATTTCGAAAAAACCGCCGGTTTGTTCCTATCGGACGGAGCTTTCTTCGGCTGGCCGCGGCACATCCGCTTCAACTTCGGCTGCCCGCGCCAGCGAATGATCCAAGGTTTGGAGAAAATGGCTGCAGCGATCCCGCGCGGCTGAATTGCATGAAACGGGCTCTGGTCATCGTCCTCGATTCGGTCGGCTGCGGGCACGCGCCGGACGCCGCCGACTACGGTGACACCGGAGCCGACACGCTCGGCCACTTGTTGGATCGGATTCCGGATCTCACCCTGCCCCACCTCGAATCGCTGGGACTGGGCAACATCCTCGGCATGGACCGCCAATCGCCGAAGATCCCCGGAAGCCGGCATTTCCGCCTCACCGCGCGCTCCGCGGGCAAGGATACCACCACCGGCCATTGGGAACTGATGGGGTTGGTGCTTGCGGAACCCTTCGCCACCTTCGATGCCTTTCCGGATGATCTGGTTGGCGAACTCGAACGCCGCGGCGGCGTGCGTTTCATCGGCAACCTCGCGGCCTCGGGCACCGAGATTCTCAAGCAACTTGGCGGCGAACACCTCCGCACCGGCCATCCGATCCTCTACACCAGCGCCGACAGCGTGCTCCAGATCGCCGCCCATGAGGAAACATTCGGTCTCCGGCTTTTGTGGGATCTTTGCCACACCGCCCGCGAGCTGTTAGACGAACGCGGCGTCCGCGTGGGCCGCGTGATCGCACGGCCGTTCACCGGCAACGAAACCACGGGGTTCCAACGCACCGGAAACCGCCACGACTACTCGCTGATGCCCGGCGAAACCGCTCTCAACCGCCTGTTAGAGAAAGGCGTGCGAACCATCGGCGTCGGCAAGATTTCCGACATCTTCGCCGCTTCCGGCATCGCCGAATCCCACCCGACCCAGTCAAACACCGAAGGCATGGCCGCCATCTACCGTCTTTGGGCGGAGCAACGGAACGAGTCCCACTTCATCCTAGCGAATCTGGTTGACTTCGATTCCCTCTACGGCCACCGCCGCGATCCGCAGGGCTATGCCGATTGCCTGCGCGGGTTCGACCGGTGGCTCGGAGACTTCCTGCCAAAAGTCCGACCCGAAGACCTGGTGCTCATCACCGCAGATCACGGCAATGATCCTTACCACTCCGGCACCGATCACACCCGCGAGCAGGTGCCGCTATTCGCGCTCGGTCTGCCGGAACACACCAAGCCCGAGGTTTTTTCCGACGTCGCGGCAGCCGTCGAGGCGCATTTCCGCTGAGCGCCCTTGCCAAGGTCCGTTTCCTCGCCTAGCCCGTTTGCCATGACATGGAACGACACCTTCATGGCCCTCTTCGACCGCTGTGTGGACGAATACCGCCGCGGCAATTCCGATTTCGAAACCCACTACCAACCCTGCGACCGGCGGTTTCTCGAATCCATCGGCTACAAGACCCGCGAGTTCTTCGACTTCGTCGAGGACTTCTGCGAGGAAGGCCTGCCCACCCCCACCACCGCGCTGCTGGTGGCGGCGGTGCGGCGCGACTATCTGCTCACCCATCCGGAGACCGCCCATCCCGCGAAACTCCTCACCCGCGACGACATCCCGACATTCGGCGACGAGCTAATGGGAATGGCCTACCTGCCGCGCATCCTCGCCAAGGCCCGCGCCAAACTCCGCGGCGAACTCGATCCCGATCTGATGTTCGGCTGCGGCGGCGACCGCAAGTTCCTCCGCGAGCATGGCGATATCCACCCCGCCGATTTCCTCCGGCGCGTGTGGGCCGCGAAAGACGACGACCAGATGCTCGCCGAGTGGGTGGCGGGCATGCGGAATGCGGCCAATCCGCTCTGAAATCCGGGCTTGCGTCGCCGCAGCCGCCCGCCTATTCCCCGCCCCCAACACATCCGCCATGGCCAGCACACCCGTCATCAACCTCCGCAAAGGACACGCCGTCCGCCACAACAACGAAGTCTGCCTCGTCACCGAGACCGAACTCAAGACGCCTCCGCGCATGGCTTCCTACGTGCAAATGTCGATCCGCAGTGTGGCGACCAAGAAGGTCTTCAACCTGCGCCTCACCTCCAACGACTCGCTCGAAGGCGTGGTGCTGGAGCGCACTCCCCACGAGTATTCCTACAAGGACAGCTCGGGTTATCATTTCCTTGATCCCAACACCTACGAGGACGCCATCGTCCATGAGGACCTCATCGAGGGCGTGAAGAACTACCTCATCGAAGGCCAGCTCTACACCCTGCTCATCGCCGATGGCAACGTGGTCTCCGTCGAACTGCCGCTGACCATGACCATGACTGTCACCGAATCGGCCGATGGCGTGAAGGGCGATTCCGCCAACAACGTTTACAAGCCCGCGACCATGGAAACCGGCCTGATCGTCCAGGTGCCGCTCTTCATCAACGTCGGCGAGCGCATCAACGTGAAAACCGAGGACAACTCCTACCTCGGCCGCGCCTGATCCACCCCGGCAAGTCCGGGTTTCCTTTCACCAACGGGCACTCCCACGCGGGGGTGCCCGTTTTTTGTTTCCACCGCCGCCCGGTGCTTTGTGGGACTCATTGTGGCCAATCTTTAAGTTTTCCTGAATTTTTCTTGATCCTAATCATAGTTTTTGAAAAATGAGCCCCATGAAAGCCACCCTGTTGTTCGCGGTCGTAGCGATGGCGCTTGCGGGATCGAAGGTCCTCGCGGCGAGCGAGTTGGAGGCGCTGCGGGAGAAATGCGCGCGTCAGGAGCAGGAAATCCGGCGCTTGGAAGCTATGGTTCGCCCACAGCAAGCGGCGGCCCCCAAGACGGCTTCCACTGCCAGCGCGGCTTCCGAATCTTCGACTTACACCGTGCGCAAGGGTGACAGCCTGGAGCGGATCGCACGCCGCCACGGTACCTCGGTCGCCACCCTCGCCAAAACCAACGGCATCCGGACCGGCAAGGTGATCCACCCCGGCCAAAGGCTGAAACTTCCAGGCAAACCCGCGGTTTCGAGCACCGCCGTCGCCGCCACGCCGAAACCCGCCGCCGCTCCGGTGGTCCGGAATCCGGGCAGCCACAAGGTCGCCGCCGGGGAAACGTTTTCCAGCATCTCCCGCAAGCACCGGATTCCGGTGGATGAGTTGCTCGCCGCCAATCCAGAGGTGAAACCCACCCAACTCCGCGAAGGACAAACGATCCGTCTGGGCGGTCCCGCTCCCAAGCCCGCGACCCAAGCCGTTGCGCGTCATGAAGCTCCGGCCAGACCGGTCAGTCAGCCGCAAGTGACCAGCAGACCCCGACCGGCGACACTGCCTGCGAATGTGACGCCCGTTTCCACCATCTCGACCCAGAAGTCCGCTCCGGTCGTCATCGAGGACATCACCCCGCCGCAGCCCGCACAGGCACCGCAACCCGCAGCGCCCGCGCCACAACCCGCGCCGACACCGCAGACCGAGGCCGCGACGGCTCCGGTCGCCGAAAGTTCCCCAACCCCAAACACTGAGAAGAAGATCCGCTCCGTCACGATCGAGGGCGAGATGACCTATGGTGAGTTCGCCGCCAAACACGGCACTGATCCGGATCGTCTCAACGACCTCAACGGACTGGATCTGACACATGCCACCGTTCTGGCCAAAGGATCGGAACTCTACGTGCCTGCCCAGCCATAAGCGGCCGGTTCCACACATCCGCCAGAACGAAGAAAACCCGCCCGGGCCTCACACCACCCGGGCGGGTTTTGCGTTCAAACACGATGCTCAGTCCCCTTTCGGAGGAGGCGGCGCGAAGTCGCCGCGGGTGATCTTGAGGTCGCCGTTCCTGTCCATTTCCATGAACCGGTCTTCCTGTTCGTCCTCACCGAGGCTGCGGACCATTGGCCCTTGGCGGAACTCCTCGAACGTCAACGCGGCGTCGCCATCCTTGTCGAGTTGCTGGATGATGTGCTGCGGTTCCATCCGTTGTCCCTTGGGTTTACCGCCATCAGGCTTGCGGTCGCCGTCTGGCCGCCATCCTTTTCCGCCGTCCGGGCGGAACGGCGGGTCGGGCCGATCCATCGGGGAAATCACGCCGTCGTTGTTGGAGTCGAGGCGGCGAAAAACCATCTCCTGCTTCTCGGGTGGAAGTTTGCCGAAGATCTTCCCCGCCTTGAATTCCTCGAAGCTCACTCCCCCGTTCTTGTCGGTATCAAGTTCCCAGAGGCGCTGCATCGGCGGGCCGTCATGGGGCTTGCCGCCCATTTTCCCGAGTTCCTCACGGCTGAGTTTTCCGTCGCCATTCTTGTCGAGACGGGCGAATAGACCGGCACGCTTCTCCGCCGGGAGATTCTGGATTCGTGGCATCGCCTCGAATTCCATGAGCGAAATCGAACCGTCACCATCCTTGTCGGCCGCCTTCCAAGCCTCGACGAAAGGCCGAACGGGACCGAGCTTCCGTTCATCTCCATGGCGGGGGCCGGGCTTTTCACCGGAACCGTCGCTTGGCTGGGCCCAAACTGCCGTCGGCGTGAGCAAAGTCGCGAGAATCAGGGAAACAGGGATTGTTTTCATCGGGGTTTGGAGCTTGTTTGGCGCCGGTCGCCGGAGCCACCGAGCGTGAAAACCCCGAGGAGAATCAAAAGTTTCGCGCGAAAGCCTTCCTGCCCGACCATCACCCTCCATCCACTCCCCATGCACATTCAGGACATTCTCGCCAGTTCCGCGCCCTCGCTGTCGTTCGAGTTCTTTCCGCCGCGCAGCGCCGCCGCGTGGGAAGAACTTTACCAGACCATTCGCGACCTGGAACCGCTCCAACCGTCCTTCGTTTCGGTCACCTACGGTGCCGGCGGCACCACCCGCGAGATGACCCACGACCTCGTGGTCAGAATCAAACAAACCACCACCATCCCTCCCGTCCCGCATCTCACCTGTGTCGGGCACACCCGGGATGAAATCGCCGCGATTCTCGAACGCTACGCTGCCGCCGGAGTGGGCAACATTCTCGCCCTGCGCGGTGATCCGCCGCGGGATCAGCCCGATTACGACTGGAGCCAGGGCGATTTCCGCCAGGCGGCCGATCTGGTGGCATTCATCCGCGAGTTCAACGCATCCGGCCGCCACCCGGATCCGCGTGGATTCGGCATCGGCGTGGCAGGTTTCCCCGAGGGACATCCTGCGACTCCCAACCGCGTGGCGGAACTGGATTTCCTCAAGGCCAAGGTGGATGCCGGAGCGGATTACATCTGCACCCAGTTGTTCTTCGACAATCACGATTTCCTCGATTTCCGCGACCGCTGCCGCCTCGCGGGAATCAACGTGCCGATCATCGCCGGAGTGATGCCCGTCGCATCGCTTCAAGGCATGAAACGCATGGCCGAACTCGCGGCCGGCGCGCGATATCCCGCCAAGCTGATCCGGGCGCTCAACCGCGCCGATGGCAACGCCGCCGCCGTCGAGCGGGTGGGCATCCACTACGCCGCAGAACAGTGTGCCGACCTCCTCGATCACGGCGTGGACGGCATCCATTTCTACACGCTCAACAAGAGCCGCGCCACGCTCGAGATCTTCCAAAGCCTCGGACTCGCCCGTGCGTGAGAAGACTCATCGCTGGCCCTGGAGATAGACATCCTCCGCCTGCTTCAGGGTGATCTCGTAGATGCTACCCTCGATCGGCACCCGCATGGCGATGCGGCCGGTGCTGCGGTCCACCGGATACAGTGCCTGCAGTCGGCTGGCGCGCTCGAACGCGTCTCCGGGAATGGTGATGACCACCGCGCCCTCGTAGCGCAGCATGCGCGACATCCGTTCCGCAGCCTGCGCCTTGAGCTGGCGCATCTCGATGCTGAGTCCAAGGCTTTTGAACAGATCAAGTGAGTCGGCGGACTGTTGGCCCTCGGCGACACGCCTGGCTTCGATCGCGGCGCGTTTGAGCGTGAAGTCCGATTCGGAGCGCTTCAGATCCCCCCGTTCCGCCGCATCGTCCTCCGCCCGGAAGATCGGTGAACTCGCGCCGGTTTCACCCTGATCCAGCGCGGCCTGCACCTCCTGATCGGTCGGCAGCCTGACCCTGATGTTGCCTTCCATCGTGAACTGGTCCTCCGCCTTGAGCTTGATGTCGCTCAGCAGCATCCCTCCGCCCCCGGTCTTGATCTGGAACGAGCCCTCCCGGAAATCCACCCGGTGATAGTTGCGCGAAAAGTCCACCACCGAAAGCGCCTCCAGCAGGCGGATGCGCTCGCGGACGGACACCACGTCCTTGCCATCCATCACCACTTGTCCCTCAAGACCCACTCCCTCCGCGCTGTTGGTGGAACCGGAAACCTTGAAGTCTCCCGAAATCGAACCCTCAACAAAACTCCGGGCCGAAAGCGGCAGAATCCCGTCGAGGTTGAGGTTACGGATTTTCACCACCCCGGATAGCGTCGGTCGCTCGCCCGAAATCACCCGCAAACCGCCAAAGTCCACCGATCCTTCCTTCTGACGGAAGACAGCCTTTTCAAACAGCAATCCCGAAGGTTCGCACAGAACGATCATTTCCACGATCTGCAAGTTCTTGAGCCAGTTTTGGCTGAACTCGCCGTCACGGAACGTCAAACGCCAGCCGGAATCCACCCTCTGGGCTCGCATCAGACTGCCTTCGATCGATCCCTGCGCCCGTTCGGAGAAGCCCCATCTCAAGGAGGCCTCCGCCACCTCGAAGGCGTTGATTTTCACCTTCTCAGACCGGCGGAAGACCACTTCGGACAGTCGGGCCGCGGATTCGGCATCGTCAGTGCCCGCGCGAAGATCCATATCCAAGCGGGCAATTGAAATGACCCCCGGGTCCCACACTCCAAGCAAACCGTCCACCAAGCTCATCTTGCAACGGATGTTGCGCGCCTCCATCGCCGAGAAAAACGAGCCGTTCCCGCTCTCCGCACCCAACCGGTTGATTTCCAACTGCCCCTGCTGACGGTCGAGCCCCATGTCCAGATCCTCGGCTCCGAGCGCCTGCTTGATTTGCTCGCGGAATCGCTCTTGGAAAACCGCCGAATCCGGCCGCTTCACCAGATAAATCCACACCCCGATGGCCACCACCACCAAAAACACCAGGAGGCGGAAACCCATGCGCAGCAGGTGGAACATCGCGCGGCCCCGCACCCCGGTGCCGGACATGGAATAGCGCACCTGAAACCAGAATCCCTGATTGGCCACCCACTGGCTCAGGCGTTCGTTGAAATTTTGCAGTTGCTCGGTTTCCATGCTTCGGATCGCCTCGGCGCGCCCCGAATAAAACCGCGCCACCCGCCCGATGCGAGGGAAATTTCCCTCGCTCCCACGCCCGCCATCACCTACCACCCGCCCTGTGGAATCCGCCGACTACAAAGTCCGACTCGAAATCTTCGAAGGCCCGCTCGACCTGCTGCTCTACCTCATCAAGCGCGACGAGGTGGACATCCACTCCATTTCCATCGAGCGCATCACCCGCCAATACCTCGAATACATCAACACCTTCAAGCTGCTCAACATCGACCTCGCCTCCGAGTTCATCGTCATGGCGGCCAACCTGATGTATCTCAAGAGCCGCACGCTTCTGCCCCGCGTCGATCAGCCTCCCGAGGAGGATGCCGAGGAGGACGACCCGCGTTGGGAACTGATCCGCCAGCTCATCGAATACAAGAAATTCAAGGACGCCGCCGGTTTTCTCTCGCTTCGCGAAATCGAGCAGGAAGGCCGCTTCGCCCACCAACCGGACGCCGCGGACACCCCCGTCGAAGAGGCCCCCGGACTCGCCGATGTTTCGATCTTCGACCTCATCCGCGCCTTCCAGAACGTCCTCAAGCGCTTCGAGGAATCGCACGACTTCGGCGACATCATCGACGACCGTTTCACCGTCTCGGACAAGATCGACCTGCTGATGAGCCGCTTCCAGCCTGGCGAATCCCGCCGCTTCGACGAACTGTTCGAATCCGCCACCACCAAGTCGGAAGTCATTGTCACCTTCCTCGCCCTGCTCGAACTGATGAAGCTCAACCAGTTCGTCGTCCGCCAGAACGAGCTGCTGGGGGAAATCGTCATCGAGCGGCGCGACATCGCCGCACTCAACGCCATCGAATCCCCGGGCGACGCCGACTGACAACCGGATCAGCCCATCCGGAAGACAATACGCGCCTTGGTCAGGTCGTAGGGTGACATTTCCATCTTCACCCGGTCGCCGACGACCAGACGAATGAAGCGTTTCCGCATCTTGCCGGAAATATGCGCCAGCACTTCGTGGCCGCTTTCCAGACGAACCCGAAACATCGTGCCGGCGAGCACCGAGGAAATCTCGCCCTCCACCTCCACCGCCTTCTCCTCGTCATCCTTGTCGTGGCGCTTCGGCGGACCGAAACGGCCGCGGCCGCCGGCACCTCCTCGTTGGTTGGATGGACGGCGTCCCTGATTCTGTGGGCGTGGAGGCATGGTGGATCAATGAGTGGGTCCGGCAGCTAATCCGCCGTCGCCGCAGCGGGGTAAACCATCCCCGGCCCGGCATCAATACCAAAAACCGGAGCCCTGAGGCGTGCTCGGATTTTGCCCGTCAAGCACGCTTGCCAAGCCGCCGCGCACCATCCAAGTTCCACGGCGCGATCCGTCGGTAACGGATCATCAAAATCCCATTCCCTTTCATCGCCATGCCCGAGATCACCGAAAAAGAACTCCCGCCAAACCTCAAACCCCTTTGGCTCAAGGCTCTGACCGCCGTCCAGGCGAACAATCACGAGTATGCCATCACGCTGCTCCAAGGGGTGCTCAAGGAAAGCCCGGGATTCCTCACCGGCCGCAAACTCCTCCGCAATGCCGAACTGACCGTCGCCAGCGGCAAGAAAAAGGGCGGGCTGTTCGGACTCCAGACCGGTGGCATGAGCGTGATGAAACTTCAGGGTCAGGCGAAAAAAGACCCGCTCGGCACCCTGCCGCTCATCGAGAAGGAACTGGAAAAGGATCCGCTCAACGACCAGGCCAACGACTTGCTCTTCGACACCTTCGTGAAGCTGGAGATGTATGACTCCGCCGCCTTTGCCCTCGAAACCATCCGCAAGGGCAAACCCGAAAACGCCAAGCTCCTCCACAAGCTCGCCACCTTTTACATCGGCCGGGATCAACCGCAGGTCGCCGCAGAGGTTTACAACGACATCATCAAGCACCACCCCACCGACGGCGCCGCCATCAAGGGCTCCAAGGACGCCTCCGCCCGTGCCTCCATGCTCAAGCAGAAATGGGACGAGAACGCGGACATGCGCTCGCTCATGCGCAACGCCTCCGAGTTCGAGGAACTCGAAAAGGCCTCGCGCACCGGCCTCACCCGCGAGCAACTCATGGAGCGCCGCGACAGGGTGATCGAGAAATACAACGCCGACCCCAACCACCTCGCCACCGTCAAGGAACTTGCCGCCATTTACGAGCAACTCGAGGAATGGCAGGACGCCCACAC
>Ga0315904_10006042_pt1 | contig 16651 bp, 12 predicted proteins | sample LakEriMetagenome_6_FD_203529 | JGI IMG/M metagenome (GOLD analysis project Ga0315904, IMG submission 203529) | Freshwater fungal communities from buoy surface, Lake Erie, Ohio, United States - Buoy 12 MA120 | ecosystem: Environmental > Aquatic > Freshwater > Lake | place: USA: Lake Erie, Ohio... | reverse complement strand
CCCGCTTCGCTTTCGAGCCGGCTTTTGACCGAATCCTTGCCGAGCATCACGTTGACAGGAAAATTCTTGCCCACGTCTCTCAAAAATTCGATGTACGAGAATTTTCCGACCCAGTCGTAATTGTTGACCAGCACGGCAGAGTAAGGCCCAGCGTCGAAGTCGAGCAACTGCAGCATTTGTCGCTTGATTCCGGCGATATTCTGCTCCAGCGCGGCCGCATCCAGCAGATTTCGTTCGGCGCTCTTGCCGCTAGGATCGCCAATCATCCCGGTCGCACCGCCGACAAGGGCGATGGGCCGATGACCGGCTCGCTGGAATCGGCGGAGCATCATCAGCGGGAGCAGGCTGCCGACGTGTAGAGAGTCAGCGGTGGGGTCGAAACCCGCGTAGACGGTGCGTGGCTTCTCCAACAGCCACTTGCTCAAACCAGCTTCATCAGTTGATTGATAGAGCAAGCCGCGCCAAGTCAACTCCACGTAAATATCCTGCAACATTGAATTCCTGACCTTGCGATTCGCCTTGAGTGTCGAGGGTTGGTGCCAAACGGTCGAGCCGTTGAATCTCCGCCTGCCCTCGTTTTCGCCGGGCTCGAATTGGGGCAAAATGGGCATCCAGCGGAGACCGCTCACCAGAATAGCGAACCTGTTTCCGCTTGGGCAGGTCAACCGGGGCTCCCCGGCGGACCGTGTTCAGGTTCCTTCGCTCCAGAACAAACCATGCTCGTCGCTCCCCCACTCAATCGCGAAACCTCGGCCGGATTGGCTTTTGCCAGCCCGTGGCTGCTGGGACTGCTGGTTCTGTTCGCCTGGCCTTTCGCCATCTCGCTGTACTGGAGCTTTTGCCACTTCGACTTGATCAATCCGCCCGAGCCGGCAGGCTGGGCGAATTACCAGCGAATCGGTCGGGAGCTGTGGGCCGGGCAAGGATTTGGTCTCGCGCTGATCAATACAGCCTACACCATTCTGATCTCGGTTCCGCTCTCGATTCTGCTGGGGCTGGTACTCGCCACGTGGCTTTCCTACGACCTTCCGGGCAGGGGCCTCTTTCGCGCGATCATTTTTCTCCCCTCCATGGTTCCGGTGGTCGCCGCCAGCGTACTCTGGCTTTGGCTGCTCAACCCTAGTGACGGCTGGTTAAATGCGGCTTTGGAATGGTGCGGACTACCAGCCCAAAACTGGCTGACTCAATCGCGTTCGGCACTCAGCCCGGAAAGCGTCCAGCGACTTGTCAGCGAGCCCCTCGCCAATTGGAAACTGGCCGGGAGCAAAGACGCGCTAGTGCTCATGACGCTATGGGGTGTAGGCAACTACGTCGTCATTTATCTTGCCGCGATGGGCGACATCCCTCGTTCACTCTACGAAGCAGCCGCGCTGGATGGCGCGGGCGCCTGGCGGCGGTGGTGCCACGTGACGCTCCCGATGCTGTCCCCGGTAATTCTGTTCCAGTTGGTGGTCGGGATCATTCGCGGCGTGCAAACCTTCACCAACGTCTACTTGCTGAGCGAGGGGACCGGCCAGCCGGCGGGGTCGCTGCTGACGCTGTCCTTGCAGCTTTTTCTGGCGGCCTTCGAAGACTTGCAGGTCGGCTATGCGTCGGCGATCGCCTGGTGTCTGTTCGTCATTCTGGCGGCCGCGACCTGGGCTTTGTTTCGCACTTCCTCGGCTTGGGTTCACTACCGCACTCACACATGATCCGATCGCACTGGGCATTCCGAAACTGGCTGCTTCTCGGGCTGGCCTTGGCCGCGAGCGGTTGGCTGTTGTTTGGCGGGCCGCTCCGAGACAAGTCTAACGCCGCTCGGGAGGAGGTGGTCCTTTGGCATTTTTGGGGTGGGACCGATTTAGAGGTCGTCCGCGACGTGGTGCGTCGATTCAATGCGGCCCAGTCTGACTACTTTGTCCGCGAAGTAGCGATGCCAGGAAACAACCTGCGAGCAAAACTGTTTCTCTCGGCGGCCGGCGGCGCGCCGCCAGACTTGGTGAATATTGACGACCCGGTAATCGCGGATTGGGATGAACTCGGACTGCTGCGGACGGTCGCTGAAATCGCCGGCCGGCCGGAAGCTGACCGGATAGCCCAATCGCTTTTTCCGGCCGCTCGGGAGTTATCCAGCAGCGCAGGCCAACTGGTCGGGATCTGCAATGGACTCGATGTGCGGGCCCTCTACTACAACCGGACTTTTTTGGAAGAGCGCGGCTGGAAGGCTCCGCAAACGCTGGAGGAGTTGGACGAGATTGGCTGGAAGGTTCGTGCGTTGGAACTGGACCAGCCGCGGTTTGCTTTCCTTCCCCCGCCGCGGCGAATTCTGTTTTTCGCTCATTTGTTCGGCGCCCAAGTTTGGGACCCAGAGCACGCACGGCCCTGCCTCGACTCGAGCCCGTTGGTACAGGCGGCCGAATGGCTGCAATCGTACAGTCGGCTGTATGGAGACGACCAAGTCGCAGCTTATCGGCAAACGGACCAATCCTTGCCAGGCAAGTCATTTCCCTTGCTACCGCAGACTGCGGAGCAAATGACTGGTCGGTATCTGTTCAGTCTCGATGGACAGTGGCGAGTTCGGGACTTGCGAGCCTTTCGTGCCGAACGCTTGGCGCTGGGCAAACCTCAACCAGAGTTCGACGTGATTCCGTTTCCACCTCCCGCGCGGCTGGATGACTCTGCGCGAACCGCACCAGCTGGCTGGGTGAATGGGAATGTTTTCGTTTTTCCTCGGCGAGCGCGAAACTCCACCGGGGCGCTGGCCTTCGCCAAGTTCTGGATCGGACTCGACCAGCCGGCGGAGGCGGCTCAGACCTGTTTGGCCGGTGGCTGGATCCCAGTGCTGCCGAAGGTCGTGGCGGAGCCGAGTTTCGCGGCCGAGTTGGAGCGGGAACCATTGTTTCGGCGTTTTGTCGAGTTAGCCGAATCATCCGGGATGCGTCCCACGCCCAGCGTTCGCGGAGCTGCTTATCTCGTCCGCGTCTTGGAGTCGACGGCGGAACGGGTTGCGAGTGACTCGCGACTTCCCGCAGATGGGGCGTTTGGTGAGGCCAACCGCGAGCTGGAGACTTATTTTTCCAAACTCCCGCGGCGGCCGAACCGGAGGGTGGGACCATGAGAAATCCTCGCTGGTTGTTGCCGGCGCTCGTCGCCACCTGTGTCCTGTTCGCGGCACCGCTGAGCCTGATGCTGCTCGGCTCGGTGAAAAGCGGCGAGGAGCTGGCGCGGAATCCCCATGGACTGTTTCCGGAAAATTGGGCGTGGAGCAACTACCTCGAGGTCTTCACCAGCCTGCCGCTCGGGACCTATCTGCGCAACACCTTGCTGCTTTGCCTGGGCTGCGTAAGCGGATCGCTTTTATCGTGCAGCCTCGTCGCCTACAGTCTTGCGCGAATTCCCTGGCAGGGATCGCGGTGGCTTTTTGGTACGGTTTTGCTGACCCTCCTGCTGCCTTGGCAAGTGACGATGATTCCTCGATTTGTCCTGATCAGTGAACTCGGCTTGTACGATTCCCTCTGGGCGATCATCCTGCCCTGTTTTCTGGGGGATGCGTTTTACATTTTCCTGCTGCGGCAGTTTTTTTTATCCTTGCCCCAAAGCCTGCTCGATGCGGGGCGATTGGACGGGTTGAGCCACTGGGGGTTGTTCTGGCGAATTGTGGTTCCGCTCTCCTATCCTGCCCTGACTGCGGTCGGCTTGTTTCAATTCATCGAGACCTGGAACAATTTCGGCGGCCCGCTGTTGTATTTGAGTGACCCGGCGAAGTTTCCGCTCGCTTCGGGGCTGGAACGATTCGTCAGCTCCTATGGCGACCAGACCCATTTATTTTTGGCTGCGGCGACGATCTTCACTTTGCCTGCCTTCCTTCTGTTCTTCCTCGCCCAGCGACATTTTCTGGGAACCGCTTCCAGCGGCGGGATCAAAGGCTAACCATGCGTAGCCAAATGAACTTCAGCTGCGGAATGGACAGCGCAGGGAACCGGGCGGATTGGCCCCCATTTGTGTAAACGCCGACTGAGCCAGCCGTGCTTGTCCTCAGCGAACCGAAAAAACATATCAGCCACAAGCTGACGGGAAACAGAGGCGGTGAGAAGGCTGGACTGCAGTGGCCACTGCAACTGCAGGCTTTATCCTGAGCCTTGCCCTCGCTCGGGAGTCAACTCGGGCTGAATCATTCAACCTTTTGAACTTCATGAGCGCAGGGCAGGGATTCCCGTGAGCGGGCCACCCGCCAAGCTTGATGGCGATCGCCGATTTGCAAGTCTTGTGCGTCCTCCCCGCACGGCGAAGCAGGTTGGTGGCTCGATGCAAATTCATTCCGGGTTGTCAAAAACAGTTACAATGTGTGGCTAGTCCTCGTACTTTGTGCTTTGCAGAAAGGTTACAACATGGCAGCAACTCCGCAGCGGACCAGCTACGACGCGATCGTGATCGGCGGCGGTCACAATGGCTTGATCACGGCAGCCTATCTGGCTCGGGCGGGTAAACGAGTGCTGGTACTTGAGCGGCGGCACGTTCTCGGCGGGTGCTCGGTCAGTGAGCCGATCTGGCCCGGATACAAGGTCTCCACGGCGTCTTACGTTGTCAGCCTGCTGTTGCCGGAGGTGATCAAGGATTTAAAGCTGAAGGAAAACGGACTCGAAATTCTGAGGCGTGATCCCTCGTCCTTTACGCCAACCAGTGATGGCAGGTATTTGCTGCTCGGTCCCGATCGCCAGCGCAATCAGGCGGAGATTTCCAAGTTTTCGCGGCGAGACGCCGAAGCCTATCCTCGCTACGAATCGCTGCTGGAGGCTGTAGCGGAGCAAATCGAGCCGATTCTGATGGCGGCAGCGCCCGATATTCTGCCGCTTCCCCGGTCGCTGCGGCGGATGGGGTGGGGCAAAAAGCTGCGCGACTTCCGCGCTGCCTGGAAGATGCAGAAGTCGCTGGGGAGGTTGGGAGCCCAACTGCCGGAGGCGATCGAATTGCTGGTCGGCGCGGCGAGGCCGATCCTCGAGCGTTGGTTTGAGTCGGACGTGGTGCGGGCGACGCTGGCCACCGACGCAATCATCGGTGCCTTCTCTTCCATCTCATCTCCAGGCACGGCTTACGTGCTGCTGCATCATGTGATGGGGACTGCGGGCGGTGCGCGGGGCGTGTGGGGCTACGTGCGCGGTGGAATGGGTGGGCTTGCCGATGCGATTGCCCAGACCTGTCGGCAACTCGGAGTCGACTTGCTGCTCGATGCACCAGTGGCGCGGATTGAAACCGCCGCTGGAGCCGTCACGGGCGTTTCGCTGGAGGACGGCCGGAGCTTTCAGGCGAAAGTCGTCGCCTCGACGGTCGATGGGAATTTGACATTCAATCGCTTCCTCGGGGCTCAGGATCTTCCGGCCGAATTCCGTGCCGCAGTCAACCGAATTGATTACAACTCGGCGTCGGCCAAGTTGAATGTGGCGTTGCGGGAACCTCCGCGATTCAAGTGCCTCCCTTCGGCGGGAGTCGGTCCGCAACATCACGGCACGATGCACATCTGCGACTCGGTCGAGTGGATTGAGCGAGCCTACGCCGATGCCCTGTGCGGCCGACCGAGCCAGCGCCCCATTCTGGAGGTCACCATGCCAACCAGCGTCGACAGCACGGTCGCTCCGCCTGGCAAGCATTTGATTTCGATGTTTATTCAGTACGCACCATATAAGCTGGCCGAGGGGAATTGGGACCAGATTGGCGATGATTTTGCCCAACGCTGCCTGCGGTTACTGGGAGAATTTGCTCCCAACATTCCCGACGCCGTGGAACACTACCAGTTCCTCTCGCCAGTCGACCTGGAGCGGACCTATGGCCTGACGGGCGGGAACATCTTCCAAGGAGTGATGAGCCTGAATCAGTTGCACCTGATGCGTCCGGTTGCAGGCTGGGCGGATCATCGCACTCCGCTGCGCGGCCTCTACCTGTGCGGCGCGGCCAGCCACCCGGGCGGGGGTGTGATGGGCGCATGCGGAAGAAATGGGGCCACCGAGATTCTTCGCGATCGGCTGATTTGAGTCGTTCACTTGAACGGATCCCGGCGAGCAACATCGGCAGGTTGTTTCGGGGCGGCAGTTCGGCCACTGTCCCGTGTTTGCGGGTCCCGCGACTTCCTTAGATGATTGCCCCAGCCTGCCGCGGACAAGTCTCGGACAGATTCAAACAGCGGGAGTCGCCGGGCCGCCCAGCTGGCCTGCTGGGCCAAAGGCAAATTGCAGTCCGGCGCCCGGTCTTTTCAGTCGCGGATTCTGCAGTAAATTTTTGCTTTTGATTTTGCGCGATACGGCAGTTTCGTCTGATTCCTTTCCCTTTGCTTTGGAAAGCCAAGCATGGCCCTGATTGTTCAGAAATTTGGCGGCACCAGTGTGGCTGACAGCGAAAAGATCCTTTCGGCGGCGCGAAAGGCGATTCGGGCTCATCAAAACGGCGATCAGGTAGTCGTCGTGGTCAGTGCGATGGGCAAGAACACCGACCATCTGATCGCCTTGGCTCACGAAGTCAACGAGCATCCCTCGGCTCGGGAAATGGACATGTTGCTGGCGACGGGAGAACAGGTGAGTGTCGCCTTGATGGCGATGGCGATTGCCAGCCTTGGCTACAAGGCAGTCAGTCTCACAGGTGCGCAGATTGGGATTCACACCGACAGTTCTCACACCAAGGCGAGAATTCGCTCGATCTCCACAGAGCGGGTTCGCAAGTTGCTGGATGAGGGGAACATCGTGATTGCCGCGGGCTTTCAGGGCATCGATGAGAATTATGACATCACGACTCTGGGGCGCGGCGGCAGCGACACGACCGCAGTGGCCTTGGCGGCCGTCTTGGGAGCCGAGACCTGCGAGATCTACACTGACGTTGACGGAGTCTACACGACAGACCCACGAGTCCTGCCTGAGGCGCGTTTGACCCGTCAAGTCAGCTACGACGAGATGCTTGAGCTGGCGAGTCTGGGTGCGAGCGTCATGCACAATCGCTCGATCGAATTCGGCAAAAAGTTTAACGTGCCGATTCACGTGCGGAGCAGTTTTTCTGATCGGCTCGGGTCGTTGATTGTGGCCGAGCCGGAAGCTCCGGACCAAGCGGTCAGCGGCGCTGCATTGACCAAGAACGAAGCGCGGATTTCGCTGCTCGATGTACCGGATGTTCCCCAAGCCTGCTTTCAAATATTCGCTCCGGTCGCGGCGGAAAAAATTACGGTCGACATGATCGTCCAGAATCCGGCAACCGATGGTCTCTCGAATCTCAGCTTCACCGTCCCCCGGGACGAGTACGAACAGACCTTGGCCATCATCCGTCCCCAAATCGAAGAACTCGGCGCCCGCCTGGGTGACTGCAGCGACAGCGTCTCGAAGGTATCAGTCGTCGGCTTGGGGATGGCTCATCAAGTCGGCGTCGCCAAACGGATGTTTCGCTGCCTGGCCAATGCCGGAATTGACATTCAGATGATCACCACCAGCGAAATCAAGATCTCGGTGCTCGTCGACCGCAGCCAAGCCTTGCAGGCGCTCCGGTCGGTGCACGAGGAGTTCAGTCTGGACAAGCGGCCGGAGACCGCGATTACCAATCCGTTTGAACATCTCAAGGCGAACCGACAGGTGTCTTCTCCAGCCGAAGTGATCAGCCGTCTCCGCGGAATCGATATGGAAGCGATTACCATTCACGGCGTCACGCTGGACGATACCCAGTCCCGGCTGACGCTACCGCGGTTGCCCAATCGCGCCGGAGTCGCCGCCAAGGTGTTTGAATCACTGGCCGAGCAAGGTGTGTTTGTCGACATGATTTTGCAGAGTTGGTTCAACGCCGACTCGTCCGATCTCTCGTTTACTGTCCCGCGGTCCCAATATCCTCTTGCTCGGGAAATCGCCGAGAAGCTGGCAGATGAGCTGGGCCTGCTGGCAATCAAAGGCAAGGAGTTAATCGCGAAGTTGGCGGTGTCAGGAATCGGCTTGAGAAGTCACACCGGAATGGCGATCGGGATGTTTGAGGCTTTGATGCAAGCTCAAATTCCGATCGAGATGCTCAATACGAGTGAGGTCAGGGTGAACCTCATCGTCGATGGCTCCCTGGGACGGGCGGCGCTCAATTGCCTGCAGCAGCGGTTTCGCAGCGAGTTGAGTTGAGGCGCGTTGGGATCAGGCGCGTTAGGATCAGGCGAGGTGAGTTCAGGCGCGGGAATACGTCCGGAAGAGGAAGCCTCACAGGCCAACCAGGAGCAGGTACCGGGCACCATTGCGGTCTGCCCAACTCCCTTGATGAACAGGAGAAATGTTCTGTTTATGAAGGGGTTCTGGCCATAAAAAAAGCGTGGTCCGGTTGAGGGACCACGCTTGCAAGAGAGTCAATTTGGAAGCGACGACAGCGGCCGTCAACTAGCTTTTGCGGCGGGAGCGGACGAGCGTTCCGCAGGCTCCGAGAGCGAGCAGCAGGCCAATGGAGCCTGGTTCAGGCACGCCGGCGGGACCACCGCCAGTGCTGGTCAGGAATTGGGGAGGGCCACCCGTCCACTTCCGTCGGCCACCCGGCGATACGCGAGGTTCCCGATATCCGACATCGTTGATCCCGCGGACGACATACCAGAGGTCGGCCATCGCCGCCCAAGTCGTTTCCGAGGTGAACTTGGTTTCGTTGCCTGGATCGATCGAACCGATCATCAACTCGCTGCTGCCACTGCGGGTGCGGCGATTGAAGAAGGGATCGTCGTCATCCCAGTGGGAGCCAGCCGTTCCACCACCGCCAGCTTGCTCGACCGGAACCCAGCGAGCGGCCCGGTTGCCGGATTCGGTACGGTACTTGGCCAAGGCGTTAACGCCGGTGTACTGCAACTGCCCGTTGATTGTGCTGAGCAGGCCGTTCTGTTGCCAGAGGCTGCCGAACCCCATCGCGTGGGCCATTTCATGCTTGATCACGTCGAGCAAGGAACCATTGGCAGCGAGGTCTTCGATGTCGGCAATGTCGAAGTTCATCTGTGACGTGCGAGCGATGGCGATTGGGGTACCGCGAGTTTGCTTGAATCCGGGAGCCGTTGAGCCAAATTGGATAACGCTGGTCGGGCCGGCCGAACCGAGGATCCCGCCGACCCCGTCAATCGCTGTCGAGACAGCAGTGATTTGAAGCTTGGTCAATTGAGCGCGAACCGAAGCGGGGAGAATCGGATTATAGGCAATCACGCGGCTTTCCCAGAACGCTTCCGCTTGCAGAAACGCACTGCGATAACGCGGATCGACTCCGTCCACGTTCACATTCATGATGTCCGCCCAAGCGGACTTGCTTTGCCCGAACACCGCCAGGCAAGCGAGCAAGACTGCTGTTAGAAGTTTGCTTTGCATCGTTGTTTACCCTGAATTTTTCCTCTGACTCGGTTCCAAAACTGTTCTCTTGCGAAACAGCCAGATAGCTGTCCACTCATTCCAGAGTAAATGGAAGCCGCGAGTCGACAATCTTTCCATTTGGCAAGTTTCTGGAAAACGGTGGTAAAGCCGGCTCGCTGGTCAGCCCAATCGTCAGGTCCGGCAAAACCCGGACTTTCGGGACGACAGCCCAGCCGGAGGGGACACCCCAGCTTCCCACATTCTTCATTCATCGCAGTAAGGCGGAAACGGGCAAGTCCGCAGCCACCCCCGCCGAGCCTTCCCAAGCCGCGCAGCTTATCGCCTTCCCCCTCCGACTACCGGCCAAATGCTGGCGGAAGGTCCCTAAAAACCGCGATATCTTCGGAAGAATTTGTTTTTCTTATTCAACCCTCACAAACCGACAATCCGATAAAACCTGCGAGGGAACACAGGAGGCCACCGTGCTGGGCTCCCGGACATTTAACAAGCTGAGAACAAGCAATGTCTCTGAAACACTTTTGGACCTTGATCACAGTTCTTTCGGTCACGGGCGCGGCGACCTTGGTGCAGGCACAAGTTGACGTACCTGGCCCCCGTTTCGAACCGCGATCCGTGCAATCGCCGGAGAACACCCGTCCGCTGGCCGAACCATTCGTGTTCGACTACGACGCCCAAGTCTTTGCTCCGGTGGAATTCACCAACAACAAGGAACTGGAACCGAATACCGGTTTCTTCTTCGTGGTTGACCGGATGTACAACAGCGTCTCCCGGGGTGAACCCCGCCAGCTGCAAGGCATCGGCATCACCCCGAACGATGTCCCGACCGGCAACGACTGGATGTGGGGCAATCGCTTTGAACTCGGCTGGATGGGCCAAAAGAACTCTGGCTGGCAGCTCGTCTACGAAAAGACGGACGGCAGTTTCTTCGCCTTCGGCCAGGACACTTTGGTTCGGAACCCGATGCTGGTGAACACCAACTACACCAGCGTCGAACTCAACCGCATGTTCCGACAATCAATCAGCAACGGGGATTACTTCGACCCGTACATCGGCCTCCGGTATTTCGGCCTCTCTGACCGTACGATTGAGGACACGACGTTTATCACCGGTACCACCACTGCATCCAATCGGTTCAAGCAAAACGCCGAAAACAGCTCGGTCGGTGCCCAGGTCGGTGGTCGGTACAATCATCGCCGCGGCCGTTTCCGCTACACTGTCGATGGTGCACTGGCAGCGATGTACAACCATCAAAACTATTTTGCGACTGACCTGACTTTTATCGGTGCATCGACCGCGATCAGCGAATTCTATGATACCGCTCAGGCCTTCACACCGGTTGCAGACTTGCGATGTGAAATTGCTTACAACTTCACTCGCGACATCGGTCTGCGGACCGGGTTCCAAGTGCAATACATCTGGGACGGCGTCGCCCGCACCGACAATCTGACTACCGCGATCAACCCGAACTCGGTCAACAGCATCTCGGGTGGTGCAGCAGGTCTGTACAGCGAAAGCGCCATCGTCGCCGGCTTCAACTTTGGCCTCGAATGGCGACGGTAAGCTGACCAGGCCCGTTCAAAAGTAGTTCACCTCAAACGTCGAGTTGCGTGATTTCCGCAACTCGACGTTTTTTCATGCGCAGTTCAACCTGAGAGCCAGTTCAACCTGAGAGCCAGGTCAACCTGAGAGCCAGGTCAACCTGAGAGCCACGGGAACGGAGAACCAAGTGAACCGAGAGCCTCGCTAACTGAGAACCAGCCCAGTGGCAGCCAAGCCGGGTACCATTTGCCCTGGACTCGGATATTCCGCGTCACTGCAAAACGCGGTACAACAGGGAGCGAGTCGCTCCGATTGCCGCTGGCGGGATCGCATGATAGCCCTGAAAGCTGACAAAGCTCACTTCGTGACCGGCTTGAGTGAGCAGGTCGCGCAGGGCCTCTCCGGTTGCAAATGGCAAAATGGGGTCCCACATTCCGTGAGACTGGACAATCGGAAATTTTGATTGCCGAGTCGCCAACTGTCGCCACTCGGTTTGATTGATCAGGGCTCCAGACCAGGCAATCAGCCCGCCCAGAGGCTGCGTCGCGTGCAAGGCCACATCCGTTGCCAGCATCGCACCTTGGGAAAATCCGCCCACGACCGTGCGGCTTAGAGAAATGGCCCAGCGTTCCTGGAGTCGGGAAAGCACTTCTTCAACCAATCCGCGGCAGGTCGCAAGGCGGCTCGGCACCAAATCAGCCAATCCGCCGATCTCGCCTGAGAGAGAAATCGCCTGAAGTCTCGTGATATCGATCGGCCACCAGGCCCGACTCTCTCCGGACGGATCGAGTGGCAACGGGGCCGCGGGAAAAACAAAAGCGAGCCGGGATTCGGCCAGCGGCCCGTCATCGAGCAATTCCTCGACGACCGGCACCAGATCTTCACCGGGCGCCCCAAACCCATGGCAGAGCAGAGCAACCGCAGTCGGCTCGCCCCGTTCCCGGGTCGGCTTGACCAGACAGCAATCGAGGGAGCCGATGCGCTCTCGAGTTAATTCCCACATGCGGCTATTCCTGTTCAGCTCGATTTCCGCTCGCCTTCGCCCGGAGCTTGATGCCACCGGCGGAAGCCGCCATTCAATTGGATGATTTGCCCGGAGATAAAACTCGCTGCGGGGCTGGCCAACCAGACGGCTGCGGCGGCGACGTCATCCGGAGTACCCCAGCGGTCCATCAACGATTGCTTGCGGGCCCGGTATTGCCAAGTGTCCGAAGCCTTTTCACCCCATTCAGTTCGAATCCAGCCCGGGGCGAGGCAATTGACCCGAACGTGGGGGGCGAAGGTTTGAGCCAGACTTTGCGACGCAGCCATCACTGCTCCCTTGGTGGTGGAGAACAGCTCGCCGTTATCTCCCTCCATTCCGTGCAGTGCCTGATCCCAACCGATATTGGTAATTGAAAAATTCCCTGCCTGTCGCCCGGCCATCCGGACCATGCGCGGCCCCACCAGCCTCGACAACAGCAAAGTCGAAAGCACATCCACCCGCCAGAGAGACTCAAGCTTCTCCAGAAAACTGGAGCTTGCGGGTGAGCCGGTCAGGATGTCCGCGCCCGCGCAGTTGACCCACGAGTGAATCTCCCCGGTACAAGCCCAGCAGCGATCGACAAAACCCTTCATTGACTGGGCCTCAGCGAAATCGCAGGCGATCGGAAAAGACTTGCCTCCTGCGGCCACGATTTCCGAATGGGTTGCATCCAGTTCCTTCGACATCAGCCGCCCGTGCAAAATCACCCTGGCCCCCGCACCTGCCATCGCCAAGGCAATCGATCGGCCAATTCCGGTGCTGCTGCCAGTCACCGCGACAGTTAGTTTACTCAGCGAAAATCGGGCCTGATGCGCTTCCAATGTCATTTCTGAACCTCATTTGATGTACGGACCGGCAATTCCAGGCAAGCCATTTCAAGGTCGCTGCGAATGATCAGCTTGTTACCGGAGAGAGCCAACGTGTTCCAGCAAAGTCCTTCAATCGTCGGAACTTTCGTCATCCACGTGGGCTTCTCCGGCCGCGCGGGAAAGATGCCGAGGTTCCCAAACTCCGAGTGAACGAGGAGACAGTCACCCACCAGCAGCAATTGGCCATGCCCAAACTTGTCGCGCAGACTCCAGACCAACTTTCCACTCTCCAAGTCGACGCACTCCAGAAACCCGTCGGCGAGCGCGTAGGCATACCCGTCATGAATCACAGGATTACTGAATTTGGTCGTCAGAACCCGCGAGCTTTTCCAGACCGAGCGCAAAGCCAGTTCCTCGCCCGCCGTCAACTCGACCAACTCGCCACCCAGCCCATAACCTTTGGTCAGAAGGATCCGGTTCCCGTCTACCACGGTGACTTGGGAGCAGTTGGCTGCGGCATTTGACGTGCCCGGACGAAGGTGCTTCCAGAGGATCCGGCCGGTCAGAGGTTCGAAGCCGAAAGCTGTCCGCTCCGCAACCAGAAGAATCTGTTCCCGTCCAGCCAGAGTCGCCACGCTCGGCGACCCGTAGGCGATCATCTCGTCGCCCGACTTCCAACGTAACTGGCCATTCGTCTTATCGAGCGCCACCAACGTGGAGAAAGGTCCGCCGGTCGGGCCACCACCGGGTACGTAAACCAAATCACCTACCACCAGAGGAGAGCCCGCCCGCCCCCAGGACAAGGGCGAATTTTCCACGAGATAGTCAAAGCCATCGAGCGTCTTCCGGGCAGTGCGGGGGATCTCCAGCAATTCGCAAATGTCCTGCTCCCAAATCAAGGAGCCGCTATTTCCATCGAGGCAAACGATTTTGCCGGCAGCCCCTTGGGTATAAACGCGGCCATCCGCCACCGTTGGCGTCCCGCGCGGGCCGGGCTTACCCATCCCGGCCAAGTCCTCGTGTCGCTGTTCGTAACGATGTCGCCAAATCACCTTTCCATCGGCCAGAGAATAACAACTGATGCATTCCTCGTTACCCAGTTGCTCCATCGTCACCACGGCATCATTGACGATCGCCGCACCTGACCAGCCGAGTCCCACCGGCACCCGCCACAACTGCCGCGGGGGCTGCGCTGCCCAATCCGTTTCGAGTTGCGGGCCCGGAATAACACCATTTCGCCGGGGACCGAGAAACTGCGGAAAGTCATCCGGTCCCGCGACCGACAAGTCGACTTTCAGATTCCGCGCTTCGGCAGTGCTCTCAGCGGACGGAGCGGGCGCCTCGACGCGACGCTGAGCGGGCAACCAAATCGGTCCATCAAATCGCGCGATTCCAATATCGCCGGTCAGGACAGGGCGGGTTAAGAGATAGCCGACCAAAGGCAGCATCAAGAGGCCTAACCCCAACCCCACTCGGGCCCATCTTCCCCCGCGCCCGAACCGAAACAGCCAACTGGCCCACAACAACAGAATCGAAAAGACACCCACAATGGTGCCGATGTTGACCACTCCCGGATCGAGCCGAATCCAGGCGTGCAGTTGGTTGCCGAATCCTTGCAAGGCGACGACCAAGGCCGCGATTAAGGCTGAAATCCAGATGGTTCGCGAAAGAGCTTTCCTCGACCGATTGACCGGTTGCTGCGAGCTGTTGTTCATCAAACCGTTGCTTTCACAAATCCAAATGACATCCACCCCCGGGGGACCGCGAGTCCTTCGCCCCCAGCCACTCCCGCGAATTCTCCCAAATCCAGCGAAATTGGGCAATCGGCTGGAGGTTCAACCGCTTGGCCCCAAGCACTGCAATGAGAGCAAACCGGGAATCAGGCTCCCTGCAGCGGACATCAGTCCGCCTTCCAGCGAGTGACTTTCCTCCCGTCGAGCATCGCGAACTCAGCCGAATGGCGAAAGCGGCACAGGTCAGCGAAGTTCCGCTGGCCACTGCCCCTGTTCCAGCGGTTGCAGCACCAGTTTCTCCGGATCGATTACCAGATGCTTGATTCGGGTCCGCTGATGGGTGTAGGTCAGATGCACAAGCCCATCTCGAGTTTGAATGACGGCTGGATAGGAGAACTCACCAGTTCCCCGTTCCAGCGCCGCGGCAGCCAACCATTCTTCGCCGTTTGAACTGAGGGCCAGATTCAACATCTCGCGCCCCCGCGGACTCCCCGCTTCCTTGCTCGTGTGGTTGTATACCAGCAACTGCCGTCCGTCTTGCAAGGTAACGCCATCAATGCCCGAGTTGGGATTGGGGAGAGAGGTGGCTCTGAGCTGACTCCATGTTTCACCGCCATCTTCCGACGAGGTTTCCACGATAAAGCCATCCGCACTTCGACACAGTGCCAGAATCCTCCCGTCTTTGCCGCGCAGGAGCGTCGGTTGGATGATATTGAAGTTACCCTGCTGTCTACGCAACGCAAGATTGGTCCACTCAGCGAGATCGGCGGAGGCGCGCTCAAAGTGAACACGCCACTCCCCGTCCTCCGTGCTACTGCCAGCGAGCAACCGCTGATTCAACCAGATCGGTTTGTTTTTGATTGGACCAAGGTAACCATCCGGCAAGCGCTCGGGATCGCTCCAACTCGCCCCGGCATCAAGCGAGCGTTTCACCATGCCCCACCAATTGCTGGGTGAAGGCCCAATCTTATAGAACAGCAAGAGCGGACCACCGGGAACCTGAAATAAAACCGGATTCCAGCAAGGCAGGGCAGGCCCATCGTCCGGCAGGCCATCGGCGACCGGTAGCGGCTTGGTCCAACGACCATCAACTTGCCGGGAAGACCAAATCCGCACATCGGCCGCCCCCTCCTCGCTGCCTCCAAACCAGGCTGCGATCAACCCTTGTTCGGTCTCGCAGATCGTCGAAGCATGACAACTGGGAAAAGGCGCCGCCTCAAACAGGAACTCGCTTCCGACCAACCCGGGAAACTGTGGCGATTTTTGGGAGCCGGAACTCTCCTGTTCCTCCGCGGTGGATGCCCGTGACGCTCCCTCTTGCGCCCATTTCACATGCCCTGTCCCGGCCGGCTCGAAAGCAGCCTCAGCGGCACTGGGCGGACACCATAAGATCAAAACAATGAATAAGATCAAAACAATCAAGAGGCTTCGATACCAAACCAAAGCCTGATGGCATGTAAACATCGCACTGCCTCCGAGATGGGCCTCCTGTCACTTCCCCCAGAATAGCCTGTCAAGAGCCAAAGCCCAACCCGCGGACCGACCGCGCAGTGCTCGCTTTGCCGACTTCACTTGCCGACGTCAGCCGACCTGACACGCCGACCTGACCAGCGCAAAAAAACGCACGCGAAACTTTGATTCCGCGTGCGTCAGCGTTTTTTCTAATCAGGCTCAGGCAATCAAGACTGGATGCCGGCGCGACTCTAGCCCAACTCGTAGGCCGGGTCGCCGACATAGAGTCGCAGGACTTGACTCTGCACTTTGATTGCCCGAATCAAAATCCAGATTTGGTCGGGGGTAAATTTTCGCGGGTCGGATTTGGCGAGGCTCTCCAGTTCGTGAGTCATCGCTTGATGCTGGTCATTGGCCGCCTGCATTCGAAGGTTGGTTTCCTCCCAGAGCCGGTTGAACTCTTCTGGAAAGTCCAACCCAACCGGGTTTTCAATCGAATTCAAAATCAGGGTCGCCAAGCGGCCGATTTCCACCGGGCTGAGGTGCGGCGCGAGTTGTTCAATTCGGTTGGCTAATTCGGAACAGGTCATGTGGGTCTCCGAGAAGTCGCGGCAAGCGATAAGGTCCGGCTCAGTTCAGAAGCGGCGAGCTTCCGAGCGGCCAAAAGGTCAAAGCGAATCAACCGGCCAGTAGTCGCTGACCGGGAATGGAGAAACCCTAGGTCAAAATTGCGCAGGGGCAATTCGACCGAAGAGAAATGAGAAAAAACACCGCTTTGGC